>Ga0302135_10000462_pt1 | contig 24783 bp, 24 predicted proteins | sample CBN3_surface_MG_FD_203119 | JGI IMG/M metagenome (GOLD analysis project Ga0302135, IMG submission 203119) | Marine microbial communities from Western Arctic Ocean, Canada - CBN3_32.1 | ecosystem: Environmental > Aquatic > Marine > Oceanic | place: Canada: Western Arctic Ocean | collected...
TGGAGATCATGTGGATATTTTAGTCAACCAAAAGCTAATCGCTCAAGGTGAGGTTGTCGTCGTCGATGACAAGCTCGGTGTTTCCATCACAGAGGTTGTGATGCAGGGCAGAAATTAGTGGACCACAGCGTCATTGGAGCCCGCGATTTCAACACGCCGCCACCTGCTTTTATCCATAACCCCCTTTCTTAACCCGACGTTGACAACCGCAGTAACCGATACTGCCAACCTGTTGGCAAATATGCCGCTGCCGCATCACGTTGCGGCTCCCAAAGTGTACCTACATCAGTAGCGTGGAGAGACAACTTGACCGACGTTCAGACATTCGAGCTCAGTGAATTCGTACTCCAGTCAGGCGAGACACTCCACAAGGCAAAACTGGCGTACAAGACGTACGGCAATCTCAACGCAGCTAAAGACAACGTAATCGTCTATCTAACCCGCTTTGGCGGCACCCATGTCGAAAACGAAATTTTCATCGGCAGCGGTATGGCGCTCGATCCCGAACACTATTTTATCATTGTCCCCAACATGTTTGGGAATGGCGCATCGTCTTCACCCAGTAATACACCGCCGCCATTCGACCGGTCGAATTTCCCCGATACAACAATCCACGATAACGTACACGCGCAGCATCGCCTTGTTACAGAGATCTTGGGTATAGAGCGGATAAAGTTAGTGGTCGGTTGGTCGATGGGCGGCCTTCAGACATTCGAGTGGGCTGCGCTCTATCCGGAAATGGTCGGGCGCATGGCACCGCTCTGTAGCGCAGCGCGATGTTCACGACATAACTATGTCTTCCTGGAAGGCATGAAGGCTGCGCTGACCGCAGATCAGAACTGGCAAGGTGGACTCTACGACGAGCCACCGACCGCAGGCTTGCGCACAATTGGGCGAGCTTGGGCGAGTTGGGCGCTCAGCCAAGCGTTTTACAACAAGGAACTTTACCGAAAGCTCGGCCACGCTACAGTCGACGATTATCTACGCGACTACTGGGAGGCGATGTTCCTCGATCGTGACGCCAACAACATGCTGTCGATGATTTGGACTTGGCAGCGCGCTGACATCAGTGTGAACGATATATACAACGGAGCATTCGAACATGCCCTCGGCGCAATAACGGCCAAATCATTCGTTATGCCGGGAGAAACCGACCTCTATTTTCAAGCCTCCGACAGCGCCTACGAAGTCGATCACATGCCGAACGCCGAACTCCGTCAGATTCCTTCATTGTACGGACATCTTGCTGCAGGCGGCAAAGATCCTGCCGACACCAAATTCATTAATGAGACTCTGAAAGAATTATTGGCTCGTTGAGTCCGCCAACATGCGAGTTGTTCGCTCGTTTGATGCCACCCGCGTCGAAGTCTACTTTCACAGTCTTGGAATCGATGATTTGGGATGTCAGCAAGCGGACTAAACTCGGAAAGACGTTGAACTCCGGATATGACGCAAAGTGTACATATTGCTCCCACTGATCAAAATACGGAAGTTCACCAATAGGAATAGTGATTTCCCATAACATAGGGCGACTGGCGGGTAGTCAGGTTGCTAGAGAATGGGCGCGTGGCCTTTGCCAAAGCAATACACAGAGACCCCGCCAACTTTCTTAAAATAGGCTCCAATTGCTATCTCGTTTTTCGAGATACTACCCATTACGTGCATATCTGCGCGGCCCCCAAAAGTAGGAGCTGTCGGATCTAGCGTTGAGCGCCAAATGCCCATCAAGACTAGTTGCCTGATCGAATGCAATTGGCTTTTCGCCGAACTTTGTGGTCGGCCATGAAAATGTCCGCTGATGGCTACCGCTAAACCTCATTGCAACCGGCCCATTCGGCCAACCAATTTCACATCAGAAGTAGCGCAGATATTCCCGCTTCTCCCAATCCGTGACATGTTCGTGGAAGCGATCCCATTCGCTGTGCTTATAACGACTGAACGACTTGTGCATCGTCGGGCCAAGCACCTCTTTTGCCAGCGCATCGTTGTCGAATGCGGTGATCGCCTCTAAGAGATTCGTCGGCAGATGTTCGATCCCTGATTTTTCGAGCTCAGCTTGCGTCAAATTGTAGAGCGACTTGTTCGTTGGCGGACCGGGATCAAGCTTTTGTGTGATGCCTTCAAGTGCCGCGGCGGAACTCATGGCCAGTACTAGGTAGGCATTGACGCACATATCGACTGCGCGATTCTCAATCGCCTTGCGGGTCTGCGGCAGGCGCAGCATTGACGAGCGGTTGTTGACACCATAACTGATATGCGTCGGCGCCCAGGTCACGGTACCGCCTTCAAATTCGCTGGCGACACCGATCAAGCCTTTATATGAATTCACTGTCGAGCAAGCGATTGCTGTCAAGGCCGCTCCATGTTTCATCAGGCCTGCGATAGCATTATACGTCGCGTCCCCCCAAGGACCGTTCAGTTCGCCGAACAGGTTAACATCAGGCGTATCGGTTGAACGGGCACTCAAATTGAGGTGCGCGCCGGAACGCCAATCGCCCTGCGTCGGCTTTGGCATGTAAGTCACAAAATGACCATTCTGCTTGGCAACTTCCTTCAACAGGATGCGCAAAAACGTCATGCGGTCGGCCATCTTCAAAACGTCTGAATAGCCAAAATCCAGTTCAAACTGCGAATAAGCACCCTCGGCGACGACATCCTTCAGGCCCCAGCCAAGTTCGCCCAGTATGTCGATCAACTGACCCAGAAACGGCATTGAATCGATTGAGTGCTCCAGGTCATAACCAAATGCTTGGCGCTTTGGGCGCTTTGCCCCCGGGTTGATGGGGTCGTCGTCAAAGGCCTTAATAGCGTTTCCGTCGTCATCGTAACTCATGACGATAAACTCGGGTTCCATCCCCGCGTAAAACGCATAGCCGGCGTCAGCCGATGCTTTGACCTGGCGTTTGAGCGCAAGCCGCGGACAGACGTTGTAGGGCGCACCCTCCATAAACAAGTCGGCGAACACCAAGGCGCATGTTTTATCCCATGGGCAGATAACCAGACTGTCGAGATCGGGTATTGGAATCTGGTCTGGATCAGCTGGTCCTAACTCAGGCACCATAGAAACCGAGTGCACCGCGAATTGCGGCCCGCGGCCCATACACACTTCCTCAAATTCAGATATGGGCACTGGTTTGGTTTTAGGCAAACCAAGAATATCGATCCAACACGACAGGAAGTATTTGATACCGGCCTCTTCGAGACGGGCCTTCGCCTCGGCAACGCGCTCCTTATCCGGGAGTGCTTCGGACAGGGTCGTTGGATACAAATTGCTCATAATCTCACCTCTCTTAACGGCACTTAGGTTTTCCGCTTAACGCCATGATATTTCTCAATCGTCGGCAGCAATAGTCAAAACGCTATTCACACACAAAACTCTCTCACGAGCCACCTATTACAAGCTGATCGTCCCTTCCATGTAATGTGCGGCGCGGCCGGCGATCTCCACACGCTCGCCGCGATATTTGCAGAAAATCTCGCCTCCGCGCGGTGATATCTGCCGGGCATGAAGCTTGGTCGTGCCAAGTCGTTCGACCCAATAGGGCACCAATGAGCAATGTGCCGATCCGGTAACGGGGTCCTCCGGAATACCCATCTGTGGCGCAAAGAAACGCGAGACGAAATCGCAGGTGTCGCTTGGCGCGGTGGCGATGAGGCCACGGCAATCAAGAACCGCTACTTCGGCCATATCAGGCATCAACCCCCTCACCTCTGCTTCAGTTGCGAATACGGCAAGACCGTCCACAGCCGCAAGGATCTCTATCGGAGTTGCGCACAGCGCGGCTGCAACATCGCCAAGATCGTTTCGGGGAGTCGCCGCAAGGGTCGGAAAATCCATGACGATAAGTTCGCCGTCACGGGTCACATCAAGCGTATCTCCGGCTTTGGTGTGAAAACGAACGGCATTGCGTGACGGGTCAAGTTTTGTGAAGAGGAGATAAGCCGTGGCAAGGGTCGGATGCCCCGCCAGGGCAATTTCTGTTACCGGCGTAAACCAGCGGATATCAAAGTCATCACCGCGGGGCACGTAGAATGCAGTTTCTGCGAGGTTATTCTCCGCCGCAATCGCCTGCATCACATCTTCGGAGAGCCACGCCTCCAGCGGACATACCGCCGCCGGATTACCACCGAACACCCGGTCGGTGAAGGCATCAATTTGGTAAATCGGGATGCTCTGTGTCATATCGCAGCCCTGCTTTCAGGTTCTTCACTCGACTGATAAATCATGAAGTTTCAGAAATTACAGCTTGTTCAAACATCCACATTGAAGGGGAATTCTGTCGTTTTCGACATAAAAAAATCCACATCCGCGCGTCCCCAACGGATTACACCATTCCAAAAATGCCCAATCTCCTCATAGCAGAGCTTTGATGCGATCGACTCCACCCGTTTGCGTCATGACGCCCGTTTGAGCCGTGTTCTAGGTGCCTTCTTTGGCGTCAGCATCCGCGCCGCGTATTGATACAGATCCCAAACGGTGCCTTCGAGATCGGTTGGTCCCAAACTGTTCGGCTGTGCGTAACGCGACTTTAATCCACGGCGCATCCGTTCAAGCTGTTCACGGTCTTCGTCCATCGTTCCGCCGCGGCTTTTAAGCCTTGCTGCAAGTTTTCGTGCAGGAACCGGTTTATACGAAGAAACGACGCAACGGTTGGTCAACTCGTCGACACCACGGGGCTGCAGGCACAATGAACTGCTACCGTTTAGCGTGATCGACACGGCATGTGACGGAAAGATCCAAAAATACAAACTGAACCGTCTTTCCTCCGGTGTCACGTCGGGGTGGTAATCCTTGGTTGAGGGCGTCTTACTCGTATAATTCGCCTTGTAGCCCGTATACCCCTCACCCGGTGGAATTTTCTCGCAGAGACGTGTCGGCGTAATGTCGTAGAGGGCTTTGCTGTGCACCGTGTTCAGGTGGTAGCCCTCCATATAGTTCTCGGCAAGGCACTTCCAATTGGTCGGCCACACCTCATCAAGGACAGTACTGACCACCATGTTTTCTAAGTGCCGGTTCTGCAAATACGGCTCAAGACCCTTGAGCCGGGGCGCCAGTGGCTTTGCCTTGCCATCCAGATTGACATAGAGGAAATCGTGCCAGACCTCGGTCTTGAACTCCGGCAACCGGCAACTCTTGACGTCGAAACCCTTGACCTTGTCCATATAGGGCGCGCGCGCAAGCTGGCCGTCATTGGCGTACGACCACGCGTGATAGGGACAGACGAAGTGTTTGGTGTTTCCTTGGCCTTCGACGATGACTGAAGAACGGTGACGACAGACGTTTGACAGCACGCGAACCTTGTCATCCTGGCCACGCGCGACGATCAGCGGCTCATCTAGGAGTTGCGTCACGAAGTAATCGCCGCGCTTGGGAACTTCTGCAACCCGACCTAGGCAAATCCACTCTTTACGGAAAATCTCTTCCTTCTCGAGTTCGAGATATTCCTCGGACGTATAGAATCCAGTTGGAAGCGACTGAGCCTGACTGTCGTCGAGATCCCTGATCTTCGCCAGTGCTTCAAGTACCTCACTTACTGCCGACGTGTTCATAGTCTTTCCTCCATTGATCAGCACACCTTTCGAACTCTTCGCTGACGCAACACTCGCACATCATAATTATTCCGAATGATTCGGCTGGACCCAGAACATCTTACGCCGCAAATAAATTTGCCATCTATCCTGTCACCAAATTCAGTGAATTGCGAACATTTGCTACATTTGCAGTGCTCATTTAGCCCAACTCGTGGCAGGATGTCTGTCAAGGCGGCGCTGCAACACAAGAAACGGTGTGACCGCATGCTTGATGACGACAAAAGGTGGATCAAATGGCTGCCACGAATAACGGACAAATCTCAGTCAATCCAGTAAGCGGCGCGCTTGGCGCTGAAATCTCCGGTATTGATCTGTCGCAGCCGCTGGATAACAAGACTTTCTCCGATATCTATCAGGCCTTTCTCGATCATCTCGTTATCTTCTTTCGGGATCAGGATATAACACCTGATCAACAAAAGGCGTTCTCGCAACGCTTTGGCAAGCTGCATATCCATCCCTTGACGGAAGGTATGGCCGACCATCCCGAAGTAATTGAAATAATCAAAGAGCCCGAGGAACGACACAATTGGGGCGATCTCTGGCATATCGACCTTACCGCACTTGAACGTCCGACTCTGGGCTCAGTCCTCTATGCCAGGGAAGTGCCGGAATACTGCGGCGATACCCAGTGGTCAAACATGTACCTGGCCTATGAAACCCTCTCGGATGGCATGAAGAGCCTCATCGACGGGCTGGTCTGCGTACATACGGGTGGCGCAGATGGCTACAAGAGCTTCAAAGGCATGCAGCATATCGACGCGGCGGCCATGCGGGCAGAGCATCCGCTTGTGCGCACCCACCCGGATACCAGAAAGAAGTCGTTGTTCTTGAGCCGCAAGGCGATCAAGCACTTCAAGGACATGACGCCTGAAGAAAGCGCTCCGCTGCTCGGTTACCTCTATGAGCATTCAATAAATCCAGACTTTGCGTGCAGATTCCACTGGCGCAATAACTCAATTGCGATGTGGGACAACCGCTGCACGCAGCATCGCGTTCAGGCGGACTATTTTTACGAACAACGCGGGTTTGAGCCGGTCCGCAGGCGCATGCACCGCGTATCAATCGAAGGTGATCGGCCTGTATGAGGCAAACGTAAACTGGAATCTGTGTCATCATAGCGAGGACAGAAGCATGGGCGCGACGAATTCAGTCACCACACAATCCAAACTGGTGGTACGGCCACTTAGCGGTGCGCTCGGCGCGGAAATATCTGGCGTCGATCTCTCGAAACCGCTCACAGATGAGCTGTTCGCGGAAATCCATCAAGCATTCCTAGATTATCTCGTCATCTTTTTTCGGGATCAAGACCTTGGGCCGGAGGAGCTAATCGCCGTCGGCAGTCGCTTTGGCGAACTTCATATCCATGACTATACGGAAACCATGAAGAGTTATCCTGACGTCGTAGAGATCATCAAACTGCCCGAAGAGAAACATAACTGGGGCGATCACTGGCACATTGACAGCCCATCTTTCGAATGCCCGCCACTTGGATCAGTGATCCATGCCAAAGACGTGCCGCCCTACAGCGGCGATACGCAATGGTCGAATATGTACTTGGCCTATGAAACACTGTCGGTCGGAATGAAACGGCTGCTATCTAGACTCGAGTGCGTATTCGAAGGTTCGCACAAGGGTTTCATGAACTACGGCGGTATGCCGCATAAAGAGGGACCCGATCGGACCGCTACGCATCCGGTGGTGCGGACACATCCGGTGACCGGAAAAAAATCTCTGTTCCTCGACGTCAAGCCTGGACGCAACTTCAAAGACATGACAGTCGAAGAAAGCGCATCGCTGTTTGACTATCTCTATCGGCACGTCGCCAATCCGGATTTCGCGTGCCGTTTTCACTGGGAAAACGGGTCCGTCGGCATTTGGGACAATCGCTGCACTCTACATCGTGTACAGCGTGATTACTTCCACGAACTCAGAGGCGTTCCGCAAAGTCTTCGCTATTTGACGCGCGTACAGATGCTGGGCGACCGGCCGTACTAGCGGCCGCGTGACGCAAATTTCGAGAGTCATCGGCTGTTTCAGCGGCGGCCGTCTCAGTGCTGGATAATCTCTCCAGCCAAGTCCTCAATGTCGCGATGACAAGCAACAAGATGGCCAACCTTCGTCTGCTGAAGAGGCGCAGGTAACGTATCGCATGTTCCTACAATGGCAAGCGGACAACGCGCAAAAAATGGGCAACCAACCTCGGTGAGTTCAACCTCTCGGGAAATCCCACTGATTGCCTCTCGTGTTTTCATCACGTCTTCCAGCCAACCCTGTCGAATTTCGGGTACCGACGACAGCAGGAGCCTTGTGTAGGGATGAAAGGGCGGCGACAGGACATCCATCGTCGGACCACGCTCGACGACACGCCCAGCATAGAGAACCATGATTTCATCGGCAAAAGACGCCACTGTCGAGAGATCATGACTAATGAAGACGTAAGCCACTCCGAGTTTTTCTTGCAGGTCCTTCAACAGCTCGATAATGGCCGCCCCGACGACAGTATCGAGTGAAGACGCGACTTCGTCGCAGAGAATGACATCGGGTTCCGCTGCAAGTGCCCGCGCCAAATTAACTCGCTGCTTCTCGCCGCCAGAGAGTTCCTTTGGAAATCGCGTTGCAAATTCCCGCGGCAATTCCACCAGCTCAAGTAATTCGCCTACCCGCTCCCGCCGTGCCGCCGCACCCATATTCATGTAGAACTCAAGTGGGCGTCCGATGATGTCGCGGATCCGCTGGCGCGGGTTAAGGGCAACGTCTGCCATCTGAAAAACAATCTGAATGCTTTGTATTTCGGACTTGCTGCGTTTTTCGACGGCTGGCGCCAAGACGGTTCCATTGTGCACAATCTCGCCGGAAACCTGAGGCAAAAGGCCCGAGATAACCCGAGCAAGGGTACTTTTCCCACACCCCGACTCGCCGATCACACCAACGACCTGACGTGAGTTCACGGTTAGATCGACGTCCCGCAAGACGATTTTCTTTTTGACCCTACCGTATCCTGCGGTGATGCCACGCACTTCCAGCACTGGCGCCGTACTCGCACTGGGATCTGTGCGCGCCGTGCCGCCACCGGCCGTGCTTCGCGGCGGCGGACGAACAGCCATCATCAGTTTCTTGGTGTAATCGTGTGTCGGCTGTTCAACAATTTGTTGCGTCGTCCCCTGCTCCATGATCATGCCATCGTTCAGCACGATGATCCGGTCGGCGATTTGGGCAACGACAGACAAATCGTGCGTCACATAGATGGCCGCGGAGTTATGCTGCTTAATAACGGCCTTAAAAGCGGTCAGCACTTCGATCTGTGTGGTGACATCAAGCGCTGTCGTCGGTTCATCCAGCAACAGGAGCATGGGGTCGCATGACACTGCCATCGCGGCCATCAGCCGCTGCAACTGACCACCGCTTACCTGATGCGGGTAGAGCCTGCCGAGTTGCTCCGGCATCGGCAGGTCAAGGCTGCGATAGGTCTCAACCGCCCGCCGATCCGCGTCCGCCGCCGACATGAGTCCGTGGGTCCGCGCTACTTCGGTTACCTGGCGGCCAATGGTCAGGGCCGGATTGAAGGCCGCCGCAGCGCTTTGTGCAACATAGGCTACCTTTGCGCCCCGGAGCGGGCGCCGGTCCTCCGCCTCTAACGCTAATATGTCCTGCCCCTCCAACAACACCTTGCCACCAGCAAATCGGCATCCCGGACGGGCGTAAGCAAGTGCCGCAAGGCAGATTGTCGATTTGCCGGAGCCGGACTCGCCAATCAACGCCAAGACCTCGCCACGGTTTACACTCAGACTGACGCCCTTGACGATCGATTGAAAATCGCCGCCGGGAGGGCGGCCTTCGACCCATAAGTCGTCGATCTCGAGAAGTGCTGTCATTGCAGTATCTCGTCAGAGATATCCCGGTTCGACTTGTGCAGGAACCAGTCAACAATCAGATTTATGGAGAAGGTAACCGTTGCGATAGCCGCTGCCGGTATCAGCGGTGCAAACGATCCGAACAACAGTCCCTGAAGATTTTCTCGCACCATACTGCCCCAATCAGCGTTCGGCGGTTGCACGCCCAGACCGAGAAAACTCAAGGCGCTGATGAACAGGATGGCATAGGTAAAGCGGATACCCACCTCGGCTGCCAGCGGCCCCGTTGCGTTGGGGAATATCTCGCGGCGCATAATCCACCACAGACCCTCGCCACGCGCGCGCGCTACTTCGACGAAGTCCATAACCCCGATATCCATAGCGAGTGCCCGTGAGACGCGAAACACGCGTGTTGCTTCGATCGCCGCTATCGTCAAGACCAGAACCTCCAGTGAGGTTCCGAGCGAGGCAATTACGATTAGCGCCAGCATGATGGAGGGGAAGGCCATTACGGCATCGATGGATCGACTTAAAACCGTATCAACTATCCCACCGGAGACCGCAGCAAGAAACCCCAACGCAATGCCAACGGCAAACCCGATTACCGTGATTATGGCTGCCAGCCCAAGCGTCATTTGCGCGCCGTATACGACACGCGTCAGGATATCGCGGCCGAGATAGTCGCCGCCGAGCAGGCCTACGTCACCTGCCAGCGCAAAACTATCGTCAGAAAGCAATTCCCCCTGGCCATAGGGTGCAATGAGCGGTGCAAATAAAGCAACTAACATCCAGAACAAAAGGACAGTGAAGGCAATCCAAGCCGCTGTTTGAAAACCGCTACCGCGAGATTTGTCTACGCGGACCGGCGAGGGCACCTGTGCATCGATTGTCATCTTGGATGCCTCAATCGCGGATTGACGACAATCGACAACAAGTCCGCCGTCAGATTGAGGCCTACATATGCCGTACAGAAGATCATTGCACAGGCCTGAACCAGTGGAATATCCCGGACAGAGACGGCACCGACCATCAGGTTTGCCATACCCGGAAAATTGAATACCGTCTCAACGATGACGACGCCACTGATCATATAGGCGAGGTTCAGCGCGATCACATTAAATATCGGCGCCAACGCGTTCGGAAGCGCATGGAGCAGTATGATGCGTGATCGCCCGACGCCCTTCAGGATAGCCATCTCAATATAAGGCGACGCCAGCACATTGAGCACTGCAGCCCGAGTCATTCGCGTCATATGTGCCATCACCGATATCGTCAACGTCACCACCGGCAGTACCATCGCTGGCACCATCTGCCAGAAGGTCTGTCCCGTCCGGAACGACGAGATCACAGGAAACCAGCGCAGCTGCACAGCCAGGATCATCACAAGAATTGCCGCGACGAAATATTCCGGGACCGAAAGAGAACACAGCGTTGCACCTTGAATCGTGCGGTCAATTCTACTGCCCGCGGTCATCGCGGCAATCAACCCCAGCAGTACCGATAACGGCACCGACACCAAGGCAGCAAGTCCAGCGAGGCGAACCGTATCGTCGATCCGCTCCGCAATCAGTTCTGAGACCTTCATCTCAAGACCCGGAAGACTGTTGGCGAGCGAAATGCCCAAGTCGCCGGTGATCAGACCACCCAGCCACTCGACGTAGCGAACCGGCGCCGGGCGATGAAGGCCGAGCCGATCGCGGATAGCTTCGAGAGCTTCTGGTGTAGCGTTCTGCCCCATGATCGCAATAGCGACATCACCGGGCAGAACTTCCGTGGCGGCGAACACAAGCACTGAGACGACCCACAGAACTACTATGGCGTGCATCAGCCGCCGTACAATCAGGGTGAGCATACGCTCATCTCCATTTGTCGAAGGTGGGCCGTCATTTTACTTAGGAAAAACGCCAACTGAATCCAGCCCCTCATAGTTCGGGACTGGATCCATATTGGCTTACGGCGACCGCCAGCTTCGCTACATCCTGCCGGTTATTTGTCCAGCCAGATGACTTCCGCAATCTGGAAGCCACCCAAGGTTCCCGTACCGTTGGGCACGAAACCCTTAACGTAGTCGCGGGTCGCGTCAACATAGTCGTAGAAGGTCGGTCCAACGACGCCGCCATTGTCGTGCATCAGGGTCTGCATCTCGCAATACATCGCCGCACGCTTCGTCTGGTCGAGCTCGCCTCGAGCCGTAACCAAAAGTTCACTGAATCGCGGATGCTCCCAGCGCGACTCGTTGAAGCGTGCGCCCGGCGTATGCGCGCCCGTCAGCATTAAGTCGGCAGTCGGTCGGCCGTTCCAGCCCGACATGACTATCGGCTGCTTAGTCCACGTATTAGACCAATAAGTATCTGCCGGCACTTTGTTGACCTTGATGTTTATGCCGGCCACTTTGGCAGTTTGTTGAAGCAACTCTGCAACCTCGATGGCTCCAGGGCCTGGTGTCTCCGACGTGAACATCGGTATTTCCACGTTCTCGAGACCAGCCTTCTTGATGTGGAACCGAGCCTTATCCGGGTCATATGTCCGCTGCGCTAATTCCTTGCAATAGAACGGGTCCTGCGGATGTACGTTGTGGTCGTTGCCAAGCTGGCCCAGCCCCTTATAGACACTGCGCAATGTCTTCTCACGATCCATCGCGTATTTCAGCGCCATTCTGAGTTCTTCATTATCGGCCGGCGATAGTTCGGTCTGGCAAGAAATAAGCGTATGCGAACCTGCCTTGGTCGAGATCACCTCGACGCCCGCAGTTCGACGCAACAACCCCACTGTCTTTGGATCGGCATTCGACATGACGTCAATATCACCCGACATGATGGCGTTGGTTCGCGCCGTACGGTCAACGATCGGGAAGATCTCGATCTCGTCGAGATAGGGCAGCCCATCCTTAAAGTAATTTTCGTTACGAACCCAGGTTGAGGTAATACCGGGTTTGAATTCTTTAAGCCGGAACGGACCAGTTCCGACGCCTTCGCCAGCTGAACCCGATCCTACTTCTTCGGGGACCATGCCAATATTCTGTTGGCCAAGATAGATTGGGAAATCGACATTTGCTGACGAAAGAACCACGCGGATCGTCGAAGCGTCCTCGACCTTGACATCGGTGACTGCCGCGAACAGCGCCTTGGCCTGCGACTCCGTCTTCTGACCTGTATGACGAAGCAGCGAGTGCGCAACATCCTTTGTCGTCATTGTCTTGCCGTTATGGAATTCCACGCCTTGTCGAATCTTGAAGATCCATTCTTTAGCGTCAGGCGTACTTTCCCATGACGTCGCCAGTTCCGGTTGCAGCGAGAAATCTGGCTTAATCTTGACCAACGGATTCCAGCCGGACATGGCGCGCATATGCGCCGTATTGCTGCCGGAAGCCAACGGGTCCAGGTTTTCCCCGGTCTGAACGTTGGCCATCGCCAAACGTGCCGAACCGCCCCTTTTTGGCGTTGCTGCTCTTGCCGTCTCTGCTGCACCCAGCACACTGGCAGCAACTGCTGCAGTGACACCTGCGGCCGACACGCGGCCCATGAATTCACGCCGGGACATACGGCCCCGAGCAAACTGAGTCTTCAGGTAGTCAAGATATTGGTCTGCCATGACCTAACACTCCCTATATTTATGAAATTTGTTATTTTTGGTTTTGTGGATTGAAAACTGTGGGACAGTCCATGTCAACCATGCACTATCTAGTAATATCGTTCGTCAGTATCGCCGCCCGCCGCTCCAAAGCCGAATCGTACGGGCGCCACGCAGCCCTGGCACGAGCCGGCATAGCGGTTCTCGCAATGAAAGGAATACGTCTGGAATCGCACGCGAACGCGGCGGGTCCATTACCGGCACCGAGCGGTTCTGCCGCTACTTCCGTGGCGCTTGCATATTGCACTTCCGCTAGCGGATCATCTAAAGGTTAACGGCGCACGAAACTCGTTGGTCTGCGCGTATCGACGTCGGTTGCCTCTAGTGCGTCTGATGCCTCGAGCCTACTTTCCGGAACGATGATCGGATTTGACGTTGTTTCACGTAGTCGACCCAACGGCTCACCACCTGCCGAAGTTTCAATCTCATTCAATAGCGCGGCGTTGACATCACCCAGTGAACTGGTGAGATCACTCTCTGTCACCGATATATTTACCAGCGACTCAAGTGGCAGGATCACCCCGTCGGGCGTCAGGAATTCTGGTGGCTCCTGCCATGTTTTGGCGCCTGCGAGCCTCTCTAAAACGATCTCTCCGCCATCCATGCGTGTCAACACGACGTCGCCGTTCAGCATGCTATAGGCAATCTCATCCATGGGGAAATCGAAGCGAAGAGTGGGCCCAGGGACAAGGTTAACAACAACTCGCACACCTGCTGGCGGGGCGTCGATAATGATTGTATCACTGGCATTCGCTACGTTTATGAGCCTTACCCTTCGTTCCTACCCACTGCGTTTGAAAGTCTGCCATACGCAATCGAACCATTACGGGATACTGTTTATATATGTAACCGCCGGATGTTATTAAATAGGCATAGTCAATCCGCTCAAGAGCATGGGTTGAGCGGCAATCTGGGCACAAGCGGGAGACAGTCGAATGGACGCGCGGAAGTCTTCAGTATCATGCGAAATTGATTTTGATAAAAAGGGCCGGCAGGTTTCGTTCCTGCGGCTTCTTTACTCCGACAACAAGCATGCGTACGGAATGATTCCCGTACCGATTGCCGTAATTGCAAACGGCGAAGGCCCAACGATTATGCTGACTGGCGGAACTAACGGCGACCAATATGAAGGCCAACTCATCTTGCGTCGCATGATCCATGATCTTGATCCGAAGCTAGTCAACGGACGCATAATTATTATGCCAGCCCTCAATTATGCTGCAGTCCTTGACGGCGTGCGCATTTCGCCGCTCGACGATGGCAACATGAACCGAATATTTCCCGGCGAGGCAGGCGGCAGCCCGACCCTAACCACAGCCCATTTCGTCGACAGCAAAATCTTTCCACTGTGCGACGCCGTGATGGATCTACACTCCGGCGGCACCATGAGTCGCTACATGCCATGTGTCTATCTCTGCAAGGTTAACGACCCCGATCTGATGGCGCGAAAACTGGCGATGGCCGAGGCATTTGGAGCATCCCTCACCGTCGTTGTGGGCGCAACGGCGACGAGCGCGTCAGTCGATCTCGGCGCTGCGAACGGACATGGTGTGACATCAATTTCCACAGAACTTGGTGGTGCGGCTGGCGCCAGTCCGCGCACGCTAGAAATTGGAACCACGGGTATCTACCGCGTTCTGCGCCATCTCGGAATTCTGCAGCCGGACTCTGCCAACGACTCTAATCCAAAAACACGCTTCGTTGCCTTTGGCAACAAGCCCGGGGGCAACATGGTTTACGCGCCAGTGAGCGGCCTCTTCGAGCCGTATTGTGTGCTGGGAGAAACCGTGAAAGAGGACCAAGTTGTAGGATGCATCCATCCCCGCGATGATCCAAGCCGGGCTCCGGTAGAACCTGTATTTCCAAGCGGAGGAATGATCGTTGCCGTTCGTGTGCCGGCAATCGTCAAACGCGGGGATTACCTATTTACGACTGCAAATGATATCTCGCGCGACGAAATACGTTAACCGGAGATTATAAATGGACGCACGAAGAGCCACAATTTCTTGTGACGTAGAATTCGAGAAGCAGGGACGACAGATTTCCTTCCTTCGCCTGATGTATCCCGATCATGTTCATGATGCGGGCATTATACCAATTCCAATTGCTGTGTTCTCGAACGGTAAGGGACCTACCATCCTGCTGACGGCGGGCACCCATGGAGATGAGCACGAAGGTCAGATCATACTGCGGCGGCTTCTTCAGGATATTGATCTGGATGCCATCAGTGGCCGCGTTATTGTCATGCCTGCCTTAAACTATCCGGCAGTACTTGCGAACAACGTCATCTCACCGCTTGACGACGGCAACATGAACCGGGTCTTCCCGGGTGAAGAAAATGGCAGCCCGACTTCGGTGATCGCCCATTTCGTCGACAGCGTGATCTTTCCTCTCTGTGACGCCGCAATCGATATTCATTCTGCGGGCACGAGGGGGCGTTGGATTCCATGCGCATACCTCTGCAAAGGCAAGGACGCCGATCTGAACCGCAAAAAATTGGCCATGACTGATGCATTCGGCGCACCCCTGACAGTTGTTGTCGGCGCGACGGGAAGCAGCGGATCGGTTGATCGAGCAGGCGCCGATCGCCATGGAATTTCGACAATCTCACTGGAACTTGGAGGCGGCGAAATAAACCCAGAGACGCTGGCCTTAGGAACCGACGGTGTAAATCGTGTGCTCCGCCATCTTGGCATCTTAGGCGGTGACACATCGGCCCCACCCCAAACCCGTTATGTAGCTTTCGGAGACACTGCTGGAAGCAACCAGGTATTCATATCTGCAAGCGGCTTGTTTGAACCGTATTTCACACTCGGCAACGCAGTCAAAGAGGGACAAGCGGCGGGCTGCATCCATTCGTTGGAAGATGTGACCCAACCCACCGTCGAGCCGACGTTTCCGAGCGATGGCATCATCGTCCGCCGGCTCACCTATGCCATTGTCAAACGCGGAAACTACTATTTCACCACCGCGAAGGAAATTTCACGCGACGAGATAATCTAGCCGGCGGTTAGCTGAAGCATTGCCCCATATCGGTGTGGTTGCAAACAGCCCCTCCGATATGTTTGTGTAAACGATTGTGGTGCCGCAAACTGATGCGGCAGATTCACATCATTAGGCAGCCCAATGGCTGCTTCGGGAGGACGAATGACCGAGCGCATCCCTGTTAACCCCGGAACTGTCGACTGGGCAGGTGAAAACCCTGGCATCTATCTGAAGGACACACCTGACGGCGACTATGTGACGCTCGCCCTTTATTTCCGCATCGTGCTCTCGCCCCATGGCCGGGGTCACACGATGTTGATCTTGGGCGCGCCTGACGAGGCCAAGGGTTATCCAGACGCGACAAATCTCTGCCTCACGGACAATGAGCCGCTGACGCATTATCTGATCGACGGCTTCGTTTCCAAATTTCCTACCTTCAAGGACAAACCCGGCCTCAAGGCCGCGACCTGGATAACATCAGCGGCGTTCGACAAATCAGGTGATTTGAAGGCCAGCTATACGGAAACGGCACAAGGCAAAGATGTATCGGCTTCGATGACGTGGAAGGATATGAACCCGCCATTCGCCGTTGAGGTTTCGCCTGCGCATGCGGTCACCGGTGCCCACGACATGTACAGCGTATTCCTCGAGGCCAAAGATGCAGAGATATTGGTCAACGGCGCCGCGTTAAACGGTCGCGTCGCGGACCGCGTCTTGTTCGGTGAAACAATCAGCACCGCATTTCTTGCCTTCGCCGAGACTTGGGTCACGCCCGCCAAATAGCCGCCGCCGTCTAAACCCTCAGCCAGCACAAAGAGCAGATACGCCATGCCCCTATCAGATCAACCAAAGAACCCCGGAGCCATTCATTGGGTTGGAGAAAACCCGGGGATCATGCTCAAGGAAACTGAAGACGGCCCGTGGACCGCACTGATGTTGTTTTTCAACATCGCTTGGTCGCCGCACGGACAGGGCCGCACGATGCTCCTTCTTCAGAATCCAAACGAAGCCAAAAGCCTGCCCGAAACCCACAACGTGATCATGGGCGATAACGAGGCGCTTACGCGATTTCTCCAAGCCGAGTTTATCGAAAAGCTCGCGACGTTTGGTGGCGCAGAGGGCTATAAGGCGCTCCAATATGTGCCAATCACCGAGGCCTATGCGACCGGTGATCCGCACAGCCGCTACACCGAAGTGGTGAAAAGCAAAGACTTCGACGTTGAACTCGTTTGGGACGGCTTGGGCACGCCGACCGCATTGGAAATTCCACCGGAGCTAACGGGCACAAAGAAACATACGATGTTCAGCCTGCTCGTCGAATCCCGCGACCCGGCAATTCTAATCGATGGACGCAAGTTGCCGGGCAAGCCTGGCAAGCGCGTGCAGGCAGGCATCGAAACTACAACAGCGTTTCTCTATTTCTGCGAGACATGGATTTGGGCACCGGATTCGTGATGCCCCTTGGACGCGGACAGGCATAAGGATTACTCAAGGATGAGCATCGAGATCGGCACACCAAACGGCAATTTCGGAGGTTATGAGCGCAATAAGGAGGTGCTCGCCCCGCCAGACGATGAGTTGACAAAGGTCGGACCCGGAACGCCGTGCGGTGAATATCTACGCCGCTATTGGATGCCGATCGCGATGACGCAACAAGTCACCGATCTGCCGCTACGCGTTCGCATCCTTGGCGAGGATCTTGTCCTATTCCGCGACGGATCAGACCAATACGGTTTGTTGCATCTGAACTGCAGCCACCGCAACGCGTCGCTGGAATACGGCATCATCGAGGAGAAAGGCATCCGCTGCTGCTACCATGGTTGGCTCTACGACGTGGACGGCACCGTCATGGAAGCCGGAGCCGAACCGCCAGACAGCAAAATAATCCTAAATGTCCGCCACGGCGCCTATCCGGTGATCGAATTCAAGGGCCTCATATTTACGTATATGGGACCGGCTGCAGAAATACCCGCCTTTCCGGTACTCGATCATTTTGACCTTGGTCCAGACGACGATATGGTGCCGTTCCTTATCCCAAGTCCATGCAACTGGCTGCAGGTCTACGAAAATTCCTTCGACCCGTTCCACACAGCGTTTTTGCACTCGCGCGTATCCGGTGTGCAGTTCACTAACGAATTTTCCGTGTTACCGGTCATCGATATATTTGAGCGCGACTACGGATATGCCTACACGAACTCAAGGCGTGTCGGTGACAAGATTTGGCTGCGCTTCCACGACCATTTACCGCCAAACTTTTCACAAAATGGCAGCATGTTTCCTGATGCCAATGAGACGTTGTACTTCGCCCGCGCAGGACTGACGCGCTGGGTCGTGCCAATCGATGATACCAACACGTTGACCATCGCCTGGCGCCACTTCATCGAGGGGATGGACAAGCGGGCAATCGGAAACAAAGAAGATTGCGGGTACAACAAGGTCGACTTTTACGGTCAGACCGCGGACAGAACATACGAACAGATGCAGCGTATGCCAGGCGACTACGAGGCCTGGTCGAGTCAGGGTCCAATCAACGTCCACAAACGTGAGCATCTGGGGACGACTGATCGCGGTCTTGCCATGGCTCGCAATCATCATCGCCGCGCGATCCGTAACTTGGCCAAAGGCGAAAAACTTCCACAACCAACGATGTTGGGCGACCCGATCCCGCTATGGGGTGGCGATACAATCCTGCGCATCCCAAAGAGCAATACAGATGAACGTCAACAGATCAGCGATGTCGCCAACCGTGTGGTCGATATCTATCGGGCTGGGGACAAATTCATCGGCGAGGAACGTATTGCCTTCATGCTCAAGGCGCTGAAGGAATTCGAAGCGAACGGGCCTCACACCTAGTTGATTTTTGCTGACTCGGCCATCGCTTGCTTAATCTTCCCAAGCGTTGCCTCAGGCGCACGAGCGGCGCTGAGAACAACAGCCTCACGGCGCGTTATCAAGTCGGCAGCCTCCGCAACTGCAAGCGCAGTATTCGCAGGAATTACTACTGCACCATGTTTGTCGGCATGAATGACATCGCCTGGATTGACCGTCATGCCAGCAACTATCACCTCGATATTGGACTCCACGACGTGGATGTAGCCGTGCGACGGGCCGATCTGACCCGCTAGCAATTGGAAGCCCTCAGCGCATTCATCAAGATCACGAATACTTCCGTTCGTCACAGTGCCGATGCAGCCAAGTGCGCTGTGAACAGCCGTATTTACTTCACCCCAGAACGCGCCAAACCCAGGCTCGGGATCGATGTCGTGAATTATCGCAATTGTAGGGCGCGAACTAGCGGCAAGATGCTCAAGGTATGTCGCACGAGTAGCACCTGCCTCTGGGCTCGTTTTCGTCGCCCGAACAGTCGCGGTAACGGCATAGCCGACCATTGGTGGCAAATTCGGACGCGCGCAAACAAGCGGCGCGGTTGTGAAACCCGCCAGCCGACGATTCGGGTCAACGATTTCAATCGCGTTGCAAACTGTTGGGGTATCCAACGCCCGCAGCGCTGCAAATTCCTGTTCATTCAAGTCGCCCATTTTTCCTCGCATAGTCAAAGTACATCACAGTGATGGCGCCATTTGAGTCCATGTGGTTTCCCGCTCATAAGCATCGCCGGCACGGATCAACATGGCCTCGTCAAATGGCCGTCCGACAAGCTGAAAGCCGACCGGGAGACCTTGGGCGTCGAAACCTGCGGGCAGACAGAGAGCCGGGAGACCCATGTAGTTGAAGGGCCTGTTGTAACTAGTCAAACGGCCAACAAATTCGTTGAACTTCGGATCATCCGCGAGATCGGATTCGGCAACTGTCGGAACAGGCATAGGAATGGATGGGGCATGAAACAAATCCGCCACGTCAAAGACAGCGGCGACAAAATTAGACAAGACCTTTGCTCGCAAATTGAGTGCTTCAAGATAACGTGTCGCCGGATAGTAGAGACCCGGTGCCAGCCGATTGAATTGAGCAGCGTTGTACTCGCCAAAACGTTCTCTGATCCACTTACTGTGACGAGTTGCACCTTCAACTGATAAAAGGAGAGCGCCCAATGGCGCCGCCAGTTCAAAGGATTTGGGAAGCGTAACCGGCACGATTTCAGCACCGCAGGCACGAAATACTTCAATGCTGTCATCCAGGAACGGCCGCAGAACCGGGTCGACCGCGTCTTGAAAATGATTCTCCGGAATCGCGATCCGCAGACCTTTGATGCTACGCCCTAGGGATTTCAAATAATTTGGAACCGGCATAGAGCTTGTGGTCGGGTCCTTTGGATCGTGCCCGGCTATCGCCTGCACGATGTGCGCACTGTCGGAGACGGTCCGGCTCAATGGCCCGATATGGTCGAGCGAAAAGGATAGCGGCATAGCGCCGTAACGACTGACGCGACCGTAGGTCGGTTTAAGGCCGACCAGCCCGCAACAGTAAGCCGGATGTCTAATTGACCCACCTGTATCCGTGCCAAGCGCGCCAAAAACAAACCGCGCAGCAACTGCGGAACCAGAACCACTCGACGACCCTCCAGTAATATAGTCGGCATTCCATGGATTGCGTGGTGTTCCGGTATCGTTGTTGTGCCCGGTCGCCCCAAGCGCAAACTCGACCATGTTGAGGCGTGCGATATCGAGCGCACCAGCAGCGTCAAGTCGCGTCAATACGGTTGCGGTCGTCTCGGGTCTGTATCCAGTCATCATGCTGGAACCCCATTCGGAAAGCTCTCCAGCACGAAAGAACAAATCTTTATGGGCTAGCGGCACACCGTGCAGCGGTCCCCGCACATTACCTGATGCAAGGTCATCATCGGCCCGCGTTGCAGCGACAAGCGCCGCCTCTTCGTTGAGCCCTGCAATCGTATTGAGCCTGTCGTTATGCTGCTCAATTCGTTGTAGACACGCACGCGTCACTTCCACAGATGAGACATCTCGCGCAGCGATCGCGCGGGCAACTTCAGTCAGAGTGAGGTGGGTAATTTCTGAGTCAGTCATCGTCGATCGACGGACGCGCATAGGCCTCGAGCATTCGAACAAAATCTGCCGGTTCGCTTTCGAAGGGCAAGGATTGCGCGGCGTCGCGTGCAAGTTCATTGAGGCCGGCAAAAGCCTCCAGCACAGCTGGGCCACCGACGTTTTCAGGAGTAAGCGCCTGAATTTCAGTTGCCCATGCAATCAATAGATCGTTGATATCTTTCTCTGCCACTAACCCGTCCCCGTCAAATTTGTGATTCGCACGTAAGCCGTTCAAGAATTCGGAAATGCATTATCAGATGGTGCAAAGCTTGAAACCTCAGCGCCTGCTGCGGCATTCCATTCAACCATCGGTGGATAAGCAAGCATAGCGTCGCGGTATTCTGCTGCCTCCGGCTCAAGCTCAATTCCATAGGTCACAAACCGATTGACCATATGTGCCTGCACAGCGTCGGCAACCGTGAAATGGCCGAAGAGAAACGGTCCTTCTTGACCGTAAAGCCGGCGACATTCGGTCCAGATACCAGTCATCCGGCCGGTGACTTCCTTAACATTCGCGGGCAACGCTACGCCCGTCACGCGGCGACGTACATTCCCTGGCAGGAAATCATGCAAGGGGCTCGCCTTATGAGAATGCATTTCGGCGACGACAGAGCGTGCAATCGCCCGGTGTGATTTATCCTCTGGCCAAAGTCGGGCTTCCGGTGCGAGTTCCGCCACATATTCACAAACTGCTGCCGAGTCCCAAACAGAAAGATCGCCATGCTTAAGGACCGGGACGCGGCCGGTCGGGCTATAATCGCAGAATCGTTCACGGGAATCCGGTTCACCAAATGGAAGGATAATCTCATCAAATTCGAGGCCGGCAGTTCGTAGGCAAAGCCAAGCCGAAACTGGCCATAAGCAGTAGTTCTTGGATCCTAGAATCAGCGTCAACTCAGCCACAAAAAATTATCCTTTCGCTACTATCAATACACACAACATCGTTCAGGCGGCAAATGGTCGGTCCGATTTTTCGAATGTCCACGGCTCTGCCTCGGCAAGCGCTATGTATTCCTTCACATTTGGGTGGTTCCGCACGGCATCGCAATATTCAGCTTCAACCGGGCCAAGTGGAACATTGTAAGACACGAAACGATTGATGAGCGGAGCATGAAACGCGTCGGCAATTGTAAACTGGCCAAAGAGATAGGGACCATCACCGGCATACGTCGCCCGGAGATCACGCCAAATTTCCGTATTGCGGTCGATAACCTTCTGAAGCTCCTCAGGCACATCCAGGGGACCTGTCCGTCCACGTATATTCGTTGGCATGAGCCGACTTAGAATTGACTTGTAGCCAGAATACATCTCCGAGGCGGTCGTACGCGCGCGCGCGCGCGTTGTCCTGTCTTCAGGCCAGAGCCTAGCATTGGGAACAAGATCAGCGACATATTCGCAGATCGCCAGCGACTCCCAAAGTATCAGATCACCATGCTTGAGTGCAGGAACGCTACCGGAAGGGCTATGCTGCTCAAAGCGCTGGCGGGCGTCTGGATCACCGAACGGGATCGTAATCTCATCGAACTCGAGGCCTGCAATCTTTAGGCACAGCCAAGCTGGCAACGGCCACAGGCAATAATTCTTGTTGGCAGTAACTAGAGTAAAATCAGCCATAGCATTCTCTCTCCCGGACATTTCGCCAGCGCATAATCAGATCGACCGGCGAGGCATAACATTTATCGCAATTAGGCGAGTTTGTGGTGTTCAATCTAGGTAAACATTAAAACATACCTTAGAAGAGCACAGAACGAGATCCCACCAATAGCAAGACGAACGGGATGACAGCGGGGAGATTAGGGGTGCTGCAAAAATGGGAGAGACATCAATGACTGAATGGAATGTTTCTGAGGAAGCGGCGGCGCTCCATAAGGACGCGCTGGTATGGGACATGATCTTCCCGTGGATGGACTACGCGTCACAGGAATTGAAACACGGTACCCTGCCCCGCATGAAAGCGAGCGGCTATAACCTGATCTCACTAACCGTTGCGCACGACTACCATTCTCTCAATCAGACAATCCATAAAATTGCCAAGGAACGCGCCTACTTCGCGGCGCGCACAGACGAGTATGTCTTTGTTGAGACCGTTGATGATATCCTCCGCGCCAAGGCGGAAGACAAGCTCGCCGTTTACATAAACTTCCAGGGCACCAACCCCATCGAGGGCGACCTCGGCATGATTGAAGTCTTCTACAAGCTTGGCGTTCGGCACATGCTGATGGCCTACAACATTAAGAATGTTGTGGGTGACGGTTGCACGGAAAAAACGGACGGCGGATTGACGAGCTTTGGGGAACTATTCATCCAGGAAATGAACCGGGTCGGTGTCCTTGTCGACGGCAGCCATACCGGCTACCAGACGACAATGGACATGATGGAAGCATCCAAAGATCCGGTTGTGTTTACCCATTGCAACGCCTGCGGTGTCTTCGACCATCATCGCAATCTGAAGGACGACCAAATCAAGGCCTGTGCGAAGGGCGGTGGAGTGATCGGCGTTGATGGCGTTGGTGCATTCCTTGGAACCGGCGATAACTCGGTCGAAATGCTCCTCGACCATATCGACTACATCGCCGAGTTAGTTGGTCCAAAGCATATTGGGTTCGGCATCGACTACGTTTTTGATTTGGACTACTCCAAAGCGGTGATGCAGAATGCGGGCCCTTGGGTACCGCAGATAGCGCAGACCGATGCAAAGGAGTGGCTCGATATTAAATACGTCGAGCCCGAGCAAATGCCTCTGGTCACCGAAGGCCTTATGACACGAGGCTATTCTGAGGGCGACATCCGCGGCATTCTTGGCGCCAACTGGCTGCGCGTCGCCAGTCAAGTTTGGAAGTAGTCGCTATAACTGAGCCGGTTCCAATTTAGACGCCACTTTCGCGACTGCATGCTCGCGAATCGCTAAGAACGTCGTCGCGGCGAATATCATCAGGCCGCCAATCCAAACAAAAATTTCCGGAACTTCGCCAAAGAAGAAAAAACCCATTGTGGCGGCCCAGATCAATTGCAGAAATGAGAGCGGTGTAATCACGCTGATCTCAGCTGCTTTGAGGGAAGACGTGAAGAGGAAGTTGGCGAGTCCGCCGCTGACTCCAATCATGATTAACCAAGGCAAAACCGTAAGGCTAGGCCACTCCCATACGAATACCGCTGGAATCAACAAAAACAAACTCATAAAAGTCATAGAGTAGGCTGTAATCGTAACGACCGATTCTGTACGCGAGAGTTCCTTCGTGATAACGGAACTCCCCGCCCCAAAAACTGCAGAAGTGACGGCCAATATCGAACCAAACTCGAGAACCGCGAGTCCGGGACGTAATATTATGAGCATGCCAGCAAAACCGATGAGCACTGCAGCCCACCGCCTTAAGCCTACAATTTCTCGAAAAAATACAACTGCCATGATGGTCACAAAAACTGGCGAAATAAAGTAGAGCGCCGTCAGTTCCGCAAAGGGTGCGATTGTCAACGCGAAGAAGAATGCCAGCGACGCGCAGACGTGGAACATGCTGCGAACCATGTGCACGCGTAGGCGTGTTGTCCTGTACGACTTCAGCCCAAATCTAAATAGCCACGGCGCCAAAAATATCAAGCCGAAGAATGAACGAAGAAACGTTACTTCAAACGGATGCAATTCTTCGCTGACGTGACGTGCCATACCGAACGAGCCAACAAGGACAAGTCCTGATGCGACGGAAAAAGCCATGCCGCGAAGGTTG
>Ga0302135_10000464_pt1 | contig 24693 bp, 26 predicted proteins | sample CBN3_surface_MG_FD_203119 | JGI IMG/M metagenome (GOLD analysis project Ga0302135, IMG submission 203119) | Marine microbial communities from Western Arctic Ocean, Canada - CBN3_32.1 | ecosystem: Environmental > Aquatic > Marine > Oceanic | place: Canada: Western Arctic Ocean | collected...
ACACAAGGCATGGTCTGTCACGAAACTTTTAAAGACGAAAATGGTAAGTGGCTTTACCCTGAGCAAGTAGCTGCACATCGTGACGGAAAACCTACCCATGTCGAAACCGGAGCCCCGGTTACAATCGGGCGCTCGGAATCGATGAGTAAATCTAAACGGAACATCGTCGATCCCGTAGCCATTATCGATGCATATGGTGCAGACACAGCGCGCCTCTTTATGCTTTCAGACAGTCCGCCGGAGCGAGATCTGGAATGGACCATCGCTGGCGTTGAGGGAGCATGGCGCTATGCCAACCGTCTGTGGCGCTTGATTTCAGAGCCCATTGGACCGCTGGCTCCAGCGGAAGCGCCAAAGCCCGCACACATGAGCGACGCAGCCCTGCACGCACTGCGCTCTGTTCACACGGCAATTTCAGTTGTTACCGATGACCTTGAAAAATTCCGCTTTAATCGTGCGGTGGCTCGCATTCGAGAATTCACGAATCTCCTTGGCGAACTCGACGGTAGCGGCGATGACATGGCTTGGGTTAGACGTTTTGGTGCTGAAACTGCGACAAAATTGATCGGCCCAATGATGCCACATTTAGCCGAAGAGATGTGGCGTTTCCTTGGGTACGAGAGGCTTCTTGTCCTCGAGCCATGGCCCGAAGCAGAAGCCGAATTTCTGATAAACGACTCCGTTACGGTGGCCGTCCAGGTCAATGGTAAATTGCGGGCGACTTTAGAGCTGGCCAGAGGTGCTGAAGGGCCGGCGCTAGAGGAGCAGATACTCGCATTACCCGGGGTTGTGCGTGCCATGGACGGTAAAATCGCCCGCAAAGTGATCGTCATACCCAATAAGGTTGTTAATATTGTCATATAGGCTACTTGCGTGTTTTGGAATTCTTTTCCTCATGACTGCGTGCGGATTTCAGCCGTTGTATGGAGAACACAACGACAACGCTGGAACTCGTGACGCGCTGTCAAAAATTGAAATCAACTTCATTGCGGACCGTTTGGGTCAGCAAGTTTATAACTACCTCCTGGATAGGATTTCACCATTAGGAAAGCCTGGCTCACCACTTTATTCCTTGGATGTGAGGCTCAATTTGTTCAGGCAGGACCTCGGCGTAAGTCGCGACGAGACGGCGACCCGCGCAAAGCTTATCTTTTCCGCAACCTACCGCTTAATAGATAAGAAAAATGGCAAACAACTTTTTTTAGGCAGCACTCAAACGGCGAACAGCTTCACAATTGTGGATTCCGCTTTTGCCAATTTTAGCGCCGAAAATGATGCGATTGATCGCGCCGCCAGGGAAGTCAGCGATTCAATTCGATTACGCCTCGCACTTTATTTTGCAACTCAACCCGGTGCATGACCAGACCGCATGAAAATTGGGCCGAATCGAGTAAGAGAATTCCTCCGCGACCCAGGGGCTAGCACACGGGCTGTATTGGTCTATGGCCCGGACGCAGGCCTCGTCAATGAACGCGCAGATATGGTCGCACGAACCGCAGTTGATGACCTAGCAGATCCATTTCTTGTCAGCGAGTTTAGCGAAGGTGAGTTGCTCGCAGACCGAACCCGTCTTACTGACGAGGCCTCTGCTCTGACGTTTACTGGCGGCAGGCGTGTCATCAAGGTCAGGGGTGTAACCGATGCAGCTTCGGCGGTCATCGAGGCATATTTAGCTGAAGGAACTGGTGACGCATTGACGGTAATGCGTGCCGGCGATCTTGGTCCAAGATCAAAAGTGCGTAGACTTTTTGAGGAGTCCAGTAATGCTGCGGCAGTCGCATGTTACGCCGATGACGAGCGGATGCTGGATCGCGTAATTCGCAGTACATTTTCAGCGTTGAACATGTCGGTAACACCCGACGCTATCACGTATTTGATGGCGAACTTAGGCGCCGATCGGGCCGTAAGTCGTACCGAGCTTGAAAAACTCATTATCTATGTCGGCGACGCCCAGGAAGTGACCCTGGATGATGCGATCACATGTATTGGCGACAGTTCGGCGTTCAATCTCGACATACTTGCGTTCGCCGTTGGGGGGGGCGACCAAGTCGCGGTCGACCGGGCGTATGCAAGGTGTCTCGATGAAGGCACCGTGCCCGTTGCCATACTGCGCGTCATTCAACGCCATTTGACTAGGCTTCAGCTTGTATCGTCCGAATCAAATAAAACTGGCGACCTGTCGCGAGCAGTAGGGGCGTTGAAACCGCCCATCTTTTTCAAATTCAAAGATCGTTTTCTCGGTCAAGTGCGCGCCTGGACGACGCACGACCTCGGAGCTGCGCTGGCTCTGTTACTCAATGCTGAGCAGGCTGTGAAGCAAACCGGGGCGCCTGCTGAGACCATTTGTGGCCACACGCTAACGCAGGCAACTGAACTTGCAAATGCCGGACAAACCTTGCGGCGGATAGCGTGAGCCTGAATTACGTGCTGTGTCCCGAATTATCGCGGGGCGTATCATGGCTCAATCGATGTAAAAGATCGTCGAGCTGTTCGAGCGTTTCATAGCGAACGGTAAGCGCGCCGCCTGCGCCGCGAACGGAAATTTCAACCTGAAGCCCTAAAAGATCACAGAGATCGTGCTCGAGCGCCGCGATATTTGGATCCTGTCGCTTAGAATTTTTCTTACTCTCTGACGGTCTGTCCTTTTTTTCTTGCTTCGCAAGTGCCTCCGCCTGGCGAACATTGAGACCGCTCCGAACGATTTTTTTCGCAAGCACTTCGGGATTTTCCGTGCCAATGAGCGCTCGGGCATGGCCCGCACTTAACTGACCCGCGTTGATATGCACTTGAACTGGCTCGGGAAGCGAGAGAAGGCGGAGCATGTTTGCCACATGGCTGCGGCTTTTGCCAACGGCCTGCGCGGTGTCATCTTGCGTTCGGCCATACTCAGCCATCAGTCGTTGGTAAGCATGCGCTTCGTCCATCGGAGTCAGGTCTTCACGCTGCAAATTCTCTACCAGAGCAATTTCCAGAGTTTGGGAGTCATTGAGATCTTTGATAATGACCGGAACTTCATGCAATTGGCTTTGCTGCGCCGCGCGCCATCTGCGTTCGCCAGCGATTATTTCATACTCGTTCGCTGAATCTCGATGGCGGCGGACCAAAATTGGTTGCAAGACACCGTTTTCTTGAACCGATGCGACCAACGATGCAAATGCCTCATCATCAAAGTGCTTGCGTGGCTGAAAACTGCAGGGATGAAGGAATTCAACGGCAACCATTTTCGACAATCGCAGCCGGTCCAACGACGCGTAGTTATCGTTCTCGTCGCCAAGCAATGCAGATAAACCACGCCCCAGGTTACGGTGGCTTCCGTCTTCAGCGTCTGCCATTTAGATGGCCAACCCGCGCTCGCGCTTCAAGACCTCGCTTGCAAGGTGCATATAAGCAAGGCTACCCGCGCATGACACGTCATATAACAGTACCGGCTTGCCATGGGACGGCGCCTCTGAGACCCGGACATTGCGCGGAATCACCGTCTCGTAAACCTTTTCACCAAAATGCGCACGAACATCGCTGGCAACCATATTGCAGAGATTATTTCTCTTATCGAACATAGTCAGCACTACACCTTGAATTTCCAATGTTTGGTTGAATGTCCGCTTAACTCGCTCAATTGTCCGAACAAGCTGGCTCAAGCCTTCCAATGCATAATACTCACACTGCATTGGAACGAGCACTGCATGCGCTGCCGACAAAGCGTTGAGGGTCAGCAAGCCCAACGCTGGCGGACAGTCAATCAAGACATAGTCTATAGAATTATCAAGACTACTAAGCGAGTGCTTCAAACGGTATGCGCGCTCCGGTAGATCGATCAACTCCAACTCCGCTCCAACCAGATCAACGGAAGACGCCAAAACAGACAAGCCCGGTATCTTGGTTTCCATCACGGCATCAGCAATGGAGAGCCTGTCAATCAGGAGTTCGTAAACCGAGGGAATTCCCTGACGACGTTGAATTCCAAGGCCAGTGGTCGCATTTCCCTGGGGATCAATATCAACAACGAGCACTTTCATATTGACCGCTGCCAGTGCTGTCGCCAAATTTACCGCCGTTGTCGATTTCCCAACCCCGCCCTTTTGGTTAGCAATTGCGATAATGCGCGGCGCCAGAGTTTGACTTGGCCGCTCATCAAGTTGAACTTGGTTTGTTTGTATCATTGGTACGGCTAAGCTTCCTCAAGCAAAGTACTGAACCACCTGCATCAGACAGGCTGGGAATAGTTGTCACACCCATTTTCCATGTTTTTTGCGCTTCAGTCAATTCCTCATGCAACCGTTGCCCCTTGAGAAACAGACAAATCGTTTCGGGCCCAACATAGGCTTTAGCATAATCTAGAAGGCGAGGCAGAGGCGCGAGCGCTCGCGCCGTAACAACGTCGGCGATTCGAGGGTCCTTCCCCTCTATTCGATCGTTGGTAATGGTCACCCGCGTGTTCGTCACGCGAGCGACCTCGCGGAGAAACGCGCATTTCCTCGTGTTAGCCTCGATCAGCTCAACATCTTCTGCGCCCATGATAGCAAGCACCAAGCCTGGGAAACCAGCGCCGCTTCCGAGATCGACAACATGCCCAAGGGAGGCTGGGAGCAAGCTATACAGTTGAGCCGAATCCAGGATGTGACGACGCCATACGTCGCTCAATGTTCCCCGCCCCACAAGGTTTACGGTATTTTGCCACTTCTCAAGAAGTGTGACATACGCCGTTAGTCGCGCCAGTGTTTCACGTGAAACATCGACAGCTGCCACAAGGTCGTCCGGCGTCACGCTGGCCCTTCTGCGTTAGCCAGCGGTTTATGCTGCGACGCCAAAGACAGACTGGGCCGAACATGCCGCAGAAGAGCAATAACTGCTGCCGGGGTAACGCCAGAAATGCGCTGCGCAGCGCCAAGCGTTTGGGGGCGCGTAATTGCTAACTTCTGTCTCGCCTCATTCGACAGGCCGCCAACCAAATCATAGTTTAAGTCCAGCGGGAGTCGGAGCGCCTCATCCCGGCGAAATGCCCGGATATCGGCATCCTGCCTATGGAGGTATCCGGTATAACGAGTGTCGATTTCAATCTGTTCAACAACCCACGGAGCAAGGTCACCTAATTGTGGCCATATGAGCGCTAGTTCAGCGACGTCTATTCCGGGGTAGGCAAGAAGTTCAGCGGCGGTCCGTCGTACGCCGTCGCGCTTGACCTTAATCCCATGTTTTCGAAGGACGTCAGGGCTCGCGCCCAGCTCCTTCGCCACCAGTTTGCCCATCTCAAGTTGAGCCAGTCGCAGCGACCAGGCCTCCGCGCGCGCAGACGAGACGCAGCCCGTCGCAATGCCCAATTCAGTCAATCGCTGATCAGCATTATCAGCCCTGAGTTGAAGACGATACTCCGCCCGAGACGTGAACATTCGATACGGCTCAGTTATCCCTTTTGTTACCAAATCGTCGATCAAAACGCCGATATATGCGTCGGCCCGGTCAAGTTCAAATGATGCACTAGCGGATGCGCGACGGGCCGCATTTATGCCGGCGATTAGGCCTTGTGCAGCCGCTTCCTCATACCCCGTTGTGCCATTTATCTGTCCGGCCAAAAATAGACCGCCAATTTTCTTTGTCTCGAGTGTTGGTTTCAGTTCCCGTGGATCAACGAAGTCGTACTCGATAGCGTAGCCGGGACGCGTTATCTCAACTCTTTCAAGCCCTGGGATTGTACGAACGAACTCCAACTGAATGGCGCGCGGCAAGGCGGTAGAAATACCATTCGGATAGATCGTCTCGTCATCTAATCCCTCCGGCTCGAGAAAAATTTGATGGCCCTTCTTGTCGGCGAACCGAACAACTTTATCTTCGATTGACGGACAATACCGCGGCCCCAGACCTTCAATGTTCCCCGAATATGTCGGCGAAGACGAAAGATTTTCCCGGATTATGGCGTGCGTATTAGGCGTTGTCGCCGTGATATGACAGCAAACCTGTGGGATCGTAATCCGGTCAGTCAAAAATGAGAACGGGATTGGCGGATCGTCGCCCTGCTGGAGTGCCAAGCTAGCCCAGTCGATCGAATGACGATCAAGACGTGGCGGAGTTCCAGTTTTTAGCCGACCAAACGAAAACCCACCGTGCGTCAATGTCGCAGAAAGGCCGTGGCTGGCCTCATCCCCAATGCGACCAGCCGAATGGCGCTCGCTACCGATGTGGATCATTCCTCGCAAAAATGTGCCGGCCGTCAATACGACGTGTGAGCCACGAAACTCCGTTCCGTCTGCGCAAATTACACCTGCAAGCTCACCAGCAGCATCAAACAGAAGGTCCTCAATCGCTGCCTCTGCTATTTCAAGGTTTTCTTGCTCGTTCAACACCGACTGCATTGCGGTCCGGTAGAGTTTTCGATCAGCTTGCGCGCGTGGTCCACGTACGGCCGGGCCCTTGCTCAGGTTGAGCATACGATACTGAATACCAGCGCGATCGATTACTCGTCCCATAACGCCATCGAGCGCATCGATTTCCCGCACAAGATGGCCCTTACCGAGGCCACCGATTGCCGGGTTACACGACATCTCGCCAATTGTAGCGCGCTTGTGTGTAACCAGAAGCGTGCGAGCGCCGCAACGGGCTGCGGCTGCCGCCGCTTCGCACCCAGCGTGTCCACCGCCGATCACTATTACTTCATGATTTGTCATGTTGTTATTTCTAGCGTCCCACTACCGCTTCGTCAAAGGTCGGCGCCATCAACAGCAGACATATAAGCTGCGGCGCAGGTTCAGTTGTTTCACGTGAAACATTACTTGCCTATGCAGAATTCTCGAAAAATGATGTCGAGAATATCTTCAACATCCACACGTCCCGTAATGCGGCCCAGCGCACGCACCGCCAAACGTACATCCTCAGCCACGAGTTCCGGTAACGTTGCCGCCGCCGATCGCTGTAAGGCCTCGACACAGGTCGCGACGGCCTCCCGGTGACGCGCCCGAGTGATCATAGGGGACTCAGTCAGTCCAATAGAATCATTTACACGTTCCTGCAGCGCGTCCAGCAATACGCTAACGCCCGTATCTTCTTTAACCGATATCGCAAATTCCTGGATACCGAGGGAAACTACCCACGCAGGAATTGGTGCCAGGTCAGTCTTATTAACGACAACAATCGTGTCCGTATCGATATACGAGAGATCCGCCGGCAGTGGTTCCGCGGCATCGAAGATTGCGATCTTGAGATCAGCACGCACTGCCGCTTCCAGTGCTCTCCGGACACCCTCTTGTTCGATCTCATCCTCTGCCAAGCGGATGCCGGCGGTGTCGGCCAAAACTACTGGAAATCCACCTAAATCAAGATGAACTTCGACAATATCCCGAGTGGTTCCTGCATGCGTAGAGACAATCGCCGCGTCACGGCGGGCAAGCATGTTAAGAAGGCTCGATTTTCCAGCATTAGGGGGGCCGATAATTGCAATTACAAAGCCGGAGCGCAATCGCTCACCACGCCGCCCATCATCAAGATGTTGTGTGAGTTCATTAATTAATAACGATATCTGGTAAAACTCATTGTCATTTATTGAATCGGGCAAGTCCTCATCAGGAAAGTCAATTTCTGCTTCGAGGTGAGCCAACACCGTCGCGAGCCGGGATCCCCAAGCTTCATAAACGTGTCGCAATGCACCTTTGCTTTGCCGCAACGCTTGCCGCCGCTGACCTTCCGTTTCGGCGTCAATTAGATCGACTATCCCTTCAGCTTCGGTCAGGTCTAGTTTGCCCGCGTGGAATGCACGTTTTGTGTATTCGCCGGGTTCAGCCATGCGCAGCCCGGGCCATCGAGATAGCGCATTAAGAACTGCAGCGGGGACTGCAACACCGCCATGAATATGAAATTCCGCAGTATCTTCGCCCGTATAGCTGTTTGGGGCCGCAAACCAAACAGCGAGGCTATCGTCCAATCGTTCACCGCTAGCTGGGTCAATTAAGCCGACGCGGCGCACGAAGCGGGGTTGATCTGCCGCTAGTCCGGTAAACGCCACGAATGCGGCTCCGGCATCTGGCCCGGAAATTCGGACAACGGCCACCCCTGCCCTGCCAGGCGCACTTGAAAGCGCGTAGATCGTCTCAGCATTGTCGAGCATTGGAACCCTCGTCTCCGCAGCGAACGATTCGCCGCGATACCCATCGTAATCAAGTTAGTGAGCAATGAACGGCGCAGCAACAAATGCAGTCCATGGCATTTTGTATTTTCACCGCTTCAGATCACGTATCCATGATAGGAGTGGGCTCACCCAAAAACTGACCGTAGACCAATATCATGGGCCAGAATCAACTCCACCTCGAAACCAGCCCCTACTTGTTGCAGCACAAGGACAACGCCGTCCATTGGCAGCCATGGGGCGAAGACGCGCTGATGCGGACGAAAACCGAAGGTAAGCCGATCCTTCTGTCAGTCGGCTACGCTGCCTGTCATTGGTGCCATGTGATGGCGCATGAAAGCTTAGAGAGTAATGAAATTGCGGCTTTGATGAATGAACAGTTTGTTTCGATCAAAGTTGATCTGGAGGAACGCTCTGACCTCGATATGATTTATCAAGCGGCTCTTGCAATGCTCGGTGAGCAAGGTGGATGGCCACTCACCATGTTTCTCACACCAGACGGGGAACCATTCTGGGGCGGGACCCATTTTCCGCCAGAGCCACGTTTTGGGCGGCTTGGATTTCCTGAGGTATTGCAAAGCGTATCGTCAACCTACGAACGTGACCCCGACCGAATTGCCAAAAATGTTGAGGCCTTGCGCGATGGCCTGAAACGTCTCTCTACATCTCAAGCGGGAAATCTTATACCACTTGAGGTGATGGACTCAGTCGCCGCGCGTCTCGTCCGTGAGATTGATCCGTTTCACGGCGGAATAGGTAGCGCGCCGAAATTCCCGCAGACAATGTTTCTTGAACAACTGTGGCGCGCATGGAAACGCAATCGTCAGGATCCATTTTTTCGCGCCGTTGACGTGTCGTTGAGCAATATGTGCCAAGGCGGGGTCTACGACCATGTCGGTGGCGGGTTTTCACGATATTCAGTAGACGACCGTTAGCTGTTACCACACTTCGAAAAGATGCTTTACGACAACGCGCTGTCGATAGATCTCCTGACGCTTGTTTGGCAGGAGACCGCAAACCCACTCTATGACGTGCGGATCAGCGAAACAGTCGAATGGATCCTGCGTGATATGGTGATGGAGGGTGGTGGTTTCGCAAGTTCACTTGACGCCGGCAGTGAGGGAGAAGAGGGCAAATTTTATGTGTGGAGCGACGTCGAAGTTGACACGTTGCTGGGCGAACGGGCGGCTCTCTTCAAGAGTATTTATGATGTGACTCCAGCCGGTAATTGGGAAGGAAAGGTCATACTCAGTCGCTCGCAGTCCCTACAGTCAGCGGGTGGAGCAACTGAAAATACACTGAAGGAGTGTCGTGAACTTTTGCTTGAGGTGCGCAACAAACGCGTGGCGCCTGGCAAAGATGACAAAGTGCTTGCAGATTGGAATGGTTTGATAATCGCCGCCATCGCAAACGCATCGGCAGTATTTAATCGTCCGAATTGGCTTGATGTTGCAAAGCACGCGTTCGCCTTTGTCGAGAAAAATATGTTTGAGACCGGTCGTTTGATGCACAGCTGGCGCGATGATCGTCTCAAACACCCGGCGACCCTAGACGACTACGCAAATATGGGCCGCGCCGCGCTGGTCCTCTTCGAGGTTACGGGGGAAATGGGATATCTGGAGTGCGCAGAAAACTGGCTTGAAACGATAGAACTGCATTATGCGAACCCTGATGGCCGCGGGTACTACTTTTCAGCAGACGACACGCCGCACCTAATTGCGCGGGCAAAAGTGGCGACAGACAACGCAGTGCCTTCGGGCAATGGCACACTCGCCGGCGTGTTCGCACGGCTCTATTATCTGACTGGCAAAGACACATATTGTGCGCGAAGTGAGGCAGTAATCTCAGCGTTTTCGGGCGGAGACGAGGCCAACTTGCTCTCGATGTCAACACTTGTTAACAACGCCGAGTTTCTATCGGACTCCCTCCAAATCGTTATCGTTGGCCAACGCAGCGAACCATCAACTCAAGCCATGCTACACGCCACGTATTCGACATCGTTGCCCAACAAAGTTGTGCAAATAATCACTCCGGAAGCGGCGCTACCTGATCATCACCCAGCGCACAGCAAGGGGCAGGTTTCTGACGCAGTAACGACATATATCTGTAGCGGTCAGGTCTGCTCAGCGCCTTTCACGGACCCCGATGCATTGGCAGTGGATCTAAAGGCACGGTGAGGCGGTTACAATGTATCGACTATCAATAGAGAGCCCAATTGGCCCGCTTGAAATTGTTCAAGACGAGGCCGTGATTGTTCGATTGCACATTGGCAAATTTGATCGGGGATCTGTAGACACAACCCCCCTCCTTGAAGAAGCGAAGATGCAGCTCGACGCATACTTCAATCACCAGCGCACAACCTTTGACTTGCCACTTGCGCCGGCTGTGACCGAATTTCAGAAGAAAATGCGGGCCTACATGGTGGCCATTCCACTCGGTGAAACGCGAAGTTATGGCGACGCCGCAAAATTCCTTGCAACTGCGGCGCGCGCCGTAGGGCAGGCCTGCGGACGAAACCCCATCCCGATCATTGTCCCATGCCACCGTATCATCGCTGCGACAGGACAACTCGGCGGATTCTCAGGCGGCGATGGCCCGCCAACCAAGCACTTGCTCCTCAAACTCGAGGCCAATTCACGGTGATATCCAACTTGCTAGGAGATGGTAACTGACATGACACACGGGATTCGCATACACGAGACGGGCGATCCCGAGGTTCTGCAGTGGGAAGAAATTGACGTTGCCGCTCCAGGGCCGGACGAAGCCCGCGTGCGCACTGTTTGAGGTGGTGTCGAAGGGTTTGTGAGTAGAAATCAATCAAAAATTCCCACTGCGCGAAGCAGCCGCTGCACATCAGGCGCTGGAAGCGCGAAAAACAACTGGCTCGACTATCCTGATTATGTAGGCGAATAAGCCGCCAGCTGGCGCACAGTTGACGCCTATTCTATGGGCGTACCCACATATTTTCGTGACTACAAATGCAGTTAGGCCGTCTCTGAGGCGTACATATACCTCATCTAGGGGTCTCTACGTCGCCAAATTATACTCATCTTAATTAGGTCTAATGCCTAGTCATACCAATTTCATGTGGGAATTCGGCTCGTCGAATGCAATTCAGCCAAATTTACAATGAAATATCACCGACTCACGAGACCACATTCCACAAGATATTATGGTGTGAAAAAAGTAGAACTTTAGGGGTTGGAATTTTACTCCGCGGCTAGGCCGCCGGAGTATCGGCAACAAACTTGCTTTACTGATTCATTGAGTCGAAAAAGTCTGCGTTGTTCTTCGCATGCTTTAACTTCTCCAACAGAAATTCCATGGCATCAACGACGCCCATGGGTGACAGGATACGCCGGAGAATAAAAATCTTCGCTAAATCCGCCTTTTCGATAAGTAGTTCTTCTTTTCGAGTCCCCGATTTTCCAATATCGATGGCCGGATATGTCCGCTTATCACTGATCTTGCGGTCGAGAACGATTTCGCTGTTGCCCGTACCTTTAAACTCTTCAAAGATGACCTCGTCCATACGGCTTCCCGTATCAATTAGTGCGGTGGCAATGATCGTTAGCGACCCACCCTCTTCGATGTTGCGCGCCGCCCCGAAAAATCGTTTTGGCCGCTGCAGCGCATTTGCATCAACGCCACCGGTTAAGACCTTACCACTGGACGGAACAACCGTGTTATAGGCGCGGCCCAAACGTGTGATCGAATCAAGCAGAATAACAACATCACGTTTGTGCTCGACGAGCCGCTTTGCTTTTTCGATAACCATCTCAGCAACTTGGACGTGCCGCGTCGCCGGCTCGTCAAAAGTAGAACTAATAACTTCGCCGTTGACCGACCGCTGCATGTCAGTAACTTCTTCAGGACGCTCATCGATCAACAAAACTAGGAGGTAGATTTCAGGGTAGTTAGTGGTGATCGACTGGGCGATCTGCTGCATGATCACTGTTTTACCAGTGCGTGGTTGTGCGACAATCAGAGCGCGTTGTCCCTTACCCAAAGGCGCAACAAGGTCGATAACCCGGGTTGTCAGGTCTTTCGTCGGCTTATCGTCTTCAACCTCAAGCTTAAGCCATTCATCTGGATAGAGTGGCGTCAAGTTGTCGAAGTTGATGCGGTGGCGCACGCTTTCCGGCGCGTCAAAATTGATCGTGTTAACTTTGAGCATGGCGAAATACCGTTCACCATCCTTAGGCGCACGGATCTCACCGTCTACCGTATCACCGGTGCGCAATGAGAACCGCCGCACTTGGCTTGGGCTCACATATATGTCATCCGGGCCAGGTAGATAGTTTGACTCAGGTGAGCGGAGAAAACCAAACCCATCCTGCAGTACCTCAAGTACGCCGCTGCCGAATATTGTCACATCGTTGCTGGCGAGCTGCTTCAGGATCGCAAACATCATATCCTGCTTACGCAGGCTGCTTGCATTTTCGATCAGAAGCTCTTCTGCAAAGGCGAGAAGGTCCGCTGGTGTCTTTTTCTTGAGTTCTTGGAGTTGCATATTAGTTTACCCACATCTGACTGTGGAACGACCGGATTACCGATCCCGAAAGGTGCCTGACCTAAGGGTGGTGCCGTATCAAATTAAGTTGAAAAACGAGTTTGAGAACAACGCCGCCAGTATGAAACTGGCTTTCGCATGTACCAATTACTCGAAAGCTACCACCCAAGTCAAATGGTTATGAACTATGTCGAAGAATTCCCTGCGCCACTCACCACGGTTTGATTACCGCCAAAATGACAATGCCAACCATCAGTATAGCCGGCACTTCGTTCGCAATGCGATAGAATCGCTCGGAGTGTTGATTTCGATCTTCATCAAATGCACGACGCCAGCGCCCTGTTCCTATATGGACGACCGTGAGGCCTAGCAAAAGGATCAGTTTGGTGTGGACCCAGGGCTCCCACCACAGCTTGCCGAGAAACACCAAAGCCAAGCCAAGCGCCCAAGTCGCAATCATCGCCGGGTTCATGATTGCTTTTAGCAGCCGCCGCTCCATTATCTTGAATGTTTCCGATTGGGCAGATCCCGTTTCTGCCCGGCAATGATAAACAAAGAGCCGCGGCAAATAGAGCATACCCGCCATCCACGCGATAACGCTGATGACATGGAATGCCTTGACCCACAGGTAAACTTCACTCAACGCCATCTCCTTTTGCTCCCGCTAAAAGGCACTGCATTCCGGCCGGACATACCCGTCGATTAACGCCACTAGACGCACCCGCGTCATGGGCAACGGCATTGCGAACCATGGCCGCAAGTCCCGCAATAAAGCAACTGTTGATTCCCAGCGTCTGTACGCGACGATATACTCGAATTCCCAACTGCTCTGCCCGAGCGCGATAGTCCAAATCAAGCTCAACTAAAGTTTCTGAATGTTCTGAAACAAAGGCAATGGGTACAATTACGACAGCCACATCGTCGCTGGCTGCTCGAACCAGTTCGTCCTCTGTGTATGGACTAAGCCACTCTAGCGGGCCAACACGACTTTGGTAGCAAACAACCCAATCAAGGTCCGGTACTGCCAATACTTCAACAACTGCAGCGGCTGTCTGTTCGATTTGCGATTGATATGGATCACCAGCAGCGACATTTTTCTTCGGTAAGCCATGGGCGGAAAACAATACTCTGAATCGTGTCGTTGATGGCAATTCCGATAGTTCATCTCGCAAATCTTGTGCAAGCGCAGACACGTAGTCTTCATTCGTCGGATAGCAGCAGATTGTACTTGTTGGAATATCAAGCCCAACTTTTGCAGCAGCGGCATACCAGTCATTAATCGAAGAGCCAGACGTTGCTTGTGAAAATTGGGGATAGAGCGGAAGCAATACAATTCGATCTGGCGCAAACCTCTTCACTGCAATTGCCGTTGCCTCACTCATTGGGTGCCAGTATCGCATTGAAATAAAACATGCGACGTCACCTAAATCTGCCAGCGTTGATTCAAGTAATTGGGCTTGGGCCTTTGTATTCGCCAACAGCGGAGAAGCCCCACCAATTTGCGCATATATATCGCGCGCTACCTGCGCGCGACGCCAAGCAATAAATCTTGCCAGGACCCAGCGTACTGCCGCCGGAACATTTATAATTGCCGCATCACTAAATAGATTAATTAGGAACGGCTTGACGGCTGCTAAACTGTCAGGACCGCCGAGGTTGAAAAGAATGACCGCGACCTTAGTGCTTCCTTCAGCCATTTTATTCATATGCCTTTTATAAGATAGTCAATTGCGAGATTGAGCAGGCTGCGCGCGAACTAACTGCACAAGCTCTTCTACATGTTCTGGCGGTGTTTCCTTGATCACACCGTGACCAAGATTAAAGATGAGTGAGCCATTTCCAAGCTGTTGCAAAATATGCTCTGCCGCCGTACGCATCGGCACACCACCCGCGAGCAATAATACTGAATCCAAATTGCCTTGTACTGGAACCTTTGGCTGTAATTTCCGTGCTGCCCATTCCAGTGATATCGAACTGTCAAAACTGATGGCACTTACGCCAGTTTTTTCTGCATATTCCAGATACCCGCGGCCTGAGCCGCGCGGAAAGCCAATAATCGGAATGTTTTTATATTGTTCACGCACACGCCGAACGATGGCGGCTGTTGGTTCGATAACCCAACGATTAAAACCATCCGCAGTAAGAATACCTGCCCAACTATCAAAAATTTGTACAACTTCTGCGCCAGCTGCAATCTGGTTACAAAGATGAATTGATGTTGCATCAACAAGAATCTCAATCAGACGTGCAAACTGAGTTGACGTTTCATATGCCCAGCGGCGCGTTTTGATAAACTCGCGGCTCGTACCACCCTCTATCATATACGTAGCTACTGTCCATGGAGCGCCGGAGAATCCGATAAGTGCCGTGTTTGATGGAAGCTCTTTTTGGACGAGCGCGATAGCCTCATAGACCGGACTCAAATGCTCGGTCATTCGCGAAACATTTAAATTCTGAAGGTCGGATTTACTCTTAAGCGGTGACAACTTCGGTCCCTCACCCTCTACGAACCAAACCTCTTGTCCAAGTGCGTGAGGTACGACGAGAATATCAGAGAAGATAATCGCAGCATCAAGTGAAAACCTCCGTACGGGCTGCAGCGTAATTTCACACGCTAATTCCGGGTTGTAGCAAAGTTCGAGGAAACCAGTGGTCTGCGAACGAATTTTACGATATTCTGGCAGATAACGACCAGCTTGCCGCATTAACCAAATTGGCGGAGGCGTCTGCATCTTTCCGGCCAATACATTTAGCAGACGTTTTTCGGGCAAGGTCTCGCTCAAATTTTTATTATTGGCTGATACGTTCACAGTTTCCATCTATCTCTAAATTATTAGAATCATATTTTGTGGTAGTAGTAGTAGTGCGGTGAATTGCGGGGATTATAGATAGTCCCTTATTTGATCTCAGTTTTTCAACAATGATGCGGCCCACGTGTAAAATTACGCAAATGTGAAGGTACTGCATGAGAAAAGACCACCTAGAAATGAGGTGAAAGTGGGGATAGTAGTTTTTCTCAGTGTTGTTGTCCCGGTAATTCAATGAGGTCATTATTGGTTATCCCGCAGGTATATAGCTGTCAGAAAAATTTGTTGTTGCGGGACTGAATTTTCAGGGCATCAAAAATAACTAATGTAGTCCCCGTTCTTTCGATTTTTTCAACAAGGTTCTGAGGGTTAATCCCAAGGTAAGTCAAAGTCACAATATCAATGGTATCCTTCCATCTACATCTTCTCTCTGATGCAACAGGCGAAACAGTTCGCGGCGTCGCTAAGGCGTGCTTTGTTCAATTTACCGACGTGGATACGGTCGAGCATAACTGGCCGATGGTACGCACAGCTGCTCAGGTTGCTCGCGTCTTACAGCAGGCGAAAGACAATCCTGGTGTTGTCATGTTCACTGTCGTTGATGAAAAATTACGGCGCGCAATTGAGGATGGGTGTCGTGAAATTAAAATGCCTTTTATCGCTGTGCTTGATCCTGTTCTCGTATCGCTCACTGCCCTTTTGAAGACGGAGTTTCGCGGTCAGCCAGGTAGACAGCATGAGCTCAACGCGGAGTATTTTGGGCGTATAGATGCGATGACTTTCGCTATGGAACAGGATGACGGTCAATCGGCTTCGAAACTTGGAAACGCTGATGTTGTGCTCGTTGCTGTATCACGGTCCTCAAAAACGCCTACATGCATTTATCTCGCAAATCGTGGAATCAAAGCGGCGAACGTGCCGTTCGTCCCTGGTATTCCGCTTCCTCTCGAATTGCTAGAGCTTGATATCGCCGCCGGGCCATTGGTCGTGGGCCTTACGAGCGAGCCCGAACGATTGGTGCAAATCCGGCAAAATCGATTGCGGATGATTGGTGAGGCGAGAAAAACGTCGTATGCGGATTTAGATATTGTTAAAGATGAGGTTGCAGCGGCACTCCGAATATTCAGGGAGCATAATTGGCCTGTCATCGATGTGACACGCAGATCCATCGAAGAGACGGCATCTACAATTTTTCAGTTACTGGAGCGGCGGCGAGAGTCCAATGGCTGACCCCCAGGCGCCGCTCGTCCTTGCTTCTGCTAGCGCACTACGTCGCAAGCTGCTCGACAACGCTGGCCTGGACTATATCTGCGACCCAGCCGCGATTGACGAGCATGAGATTAAAGAGGGGCTCCTCAAAGAACGGGCGACGCCGATGCGTGTCGCTGAGACCTTAGCCGAACTCAAGGCTCAGAGAGTCGCTGTTCGCCATCCGGGTTGTATTGTGATTGGCGCCGATCAAGTCCTAGATTGTGAGGGTATCCTCTACGATAAGCCGACAGATATTACCCGCGCACGGGCAGATTTATTGGCGCTTCGCGGCAAGGTACACGCGCTGGTAACCGGCGTCGTCGTTGTCAGGGACGGAGACCGGCTATGGCACCACATTGATCGGTCAATGCTGACAATGCGCCAGTTTGGCGATGGCTTTCTAAATCGCTATCTCGACCAAACTTCCGAAAGCGTGTGTGAGTCTGTTGGTGCCTATAAAATCGAGGCACGCGGCGCCCAATTATTTGAAAAAATTGAAGGCGACTATTTTTCAATTCTTGGTTTACCTCTGTTGCCGCTCCTTGATTTCTTGCGCAATCAAGGAGTTGTAAGCAGTTGACGGGCTCGACGCCGCCGCTTCGCGCAGGGGTTATGGGTTGGCCGATTTCGCACTCTCTTTCGCCCACGCTTCACCGGTATTGGCTTAAAGAGTACGGGGTAGTTGGCGATTATTTGCCTTTTGCTGTCCCACCTGACGAACTTGAAGCGGCGTTACGTAATCTGCCCTCCCAAGGATACAAAGGGGTGAATGTAACCGTTCCACACAAAGAAAATGCGATGAAGTTCTGCGATGAATTAGATGAGCCGGCGCAACGGGTTGGCGCTGTAAATATGGTGTCAGTTACCGAATCTGGTGGGCTGGCTGGCCGCAATACCGACGGCATTGGGTTTCTCGAAAACCTTCGATTCGGAAGTAAGTGGCAGTCAGGCGACGGCCCAGCTGTCGTTTTGGGCGCGGGAGGGGCGTCACGTGCGATCGTGGCATCGCTTGTTGATGTTGGCGTGCCGGCGATTTTTATCTGCAACCGGACCCATTCCCGGTCTGAGTTACTCGCAGACTTCTTTGGCAAAAAATGTACGGCAACACGTTGGCTTGATCGAAATGCGGTTTTGGGTGATGCCAGCTTGCTCGTTAACACGACGAGCCTCGGTATGTTGGGACAGCCTTCGCTCGAGATTGACCTCAGCGACCTATCGTCCGGCGCAGTCGTGAACGACATTGTTTATGCGCCCCTCGAGACACGGCTTCTTGCCGCTGCGCGCGCGCATGGCAATCCAGTTGTTGATGGTTTGGGGATGCTTTTGTATCAAGCTCGCCCTGCCTTCCAAACTTGGTTCGGCGTTATGCCGGAAGTGTCGGATGGGTTGCGCCGGTTTATTCAAAAGAAATTGGATCATTAGGGAAAATTGGTAAATTTGTGCTGACCGTCGACCAGAGAACATTTACATGATTGTGGTTGGCCTGACGGGGTCGATCGGAATGGGAAAGAGTACCGCAGCCAATATGTTGCGGCGCTTGGGTGTTCCCGTGCACGATTCGGATGCCGTTGTGCATCGGCTGATGTCGGCCGGAGGCGATGCGGTTGCGGCTGCGGGGAATGAATTTTCGGGCGTCGTACACAACGGGATCGTTGATCGTGCAGAACTAGGTAAACGCGTTTTTGTCGATCGCACGGCGCTACGAAAGTTGGAAGAAATTCTCCACCCCTTGGTGCAAAGGGACCGGCAAAGATTTTTTGCCCGCTGCAGACGGCTACAAAACCGGGTCGTCGTTATTGATGTTCCGCTCCTTTTTGAAACGGGAGGCGATCGAGCGTGCGACATCACTCTTGTTGTCTCAGCGCCAGCCTCTATCCAATGGACACGAGTTTCAAATCGGCCGGGTATGACTCGCGAGCGATTTGATGCAATCGTATCGCGTCAGATGTCAGATGCAGAAAAGCGCCGGCTTGCCGATTTTATCGTTCCCACAGGCCTCGGATTTCGCGTTACATTGCGTTCGTTGGCGCGGATTGTCAGACTGGCGAAACGCCGCACAACGTGCCGGGGCAATGCATTCAGTCGTTCAACCAGATGGGCTCGTTCTTAACCATGCGTGAAGTCGTCCTTGATACTGAAACGACTGGCCTAGACCCCGCCTCAGGTGATCGGATCGTCGAGATCGGTTGCGTTGAGCTGCTCAATCATATGCCCAGCGGGAAAACCTACCATCAATATGTAAATCCGCAGCGCGACATGCCAGAGGGCGCGTTTCGGGTTCACGGTCTCAGCGAAGCATTTCTATCGGAATATCCGGGCTTTGCCGAAGTTGCAGAGCAGTTTCTTGAATTTATTGGTAATGATCAGCTGGTCATCCATAATGCTTCATTCGACATGGGCTTCATCAATAGTGAGTTAGACCGCGTCTCCCGTGATCGGTTGCCCATGTCCCGCAGTACCGACACGGTTCAAATGGCAAGAGACAAATTTCCTGGCGCGCAGGCAAGCCTAGATGCTCTATGCCGCCGGTTTGAAGTCGACAATTCATCACGGGAAAAACATGGCGCGTTGCTGGATGCTGAATTGCTTTCAGAGGTCTACCTTCAGCTGATCGGCGGCCGGCAACCTGACTTTGAACTGGCGAGCGAGAAAAAAGAACTCGTTGTGAAAAGTGTCACTGGAAAAACTAGACCGGCGCGGGCGCATGCGGCCAGCGAGGCTGAACTGGTGGCCAACGATGCCTTTGTAGCCCGCCTCTCAAATCCGATCTGGAAGAAGTAGATGTCCTACGAGGTCGCGCCATGCGCAGCAATTCGTTGACGATAGAGTTCAACAAAATCAATTGGGTTAATCAGTAGTGGCTGAAAACCGCCGTCGCGCGTCACGCCAGCAAGGATCGCACGCGCAAATGGGAAAATTATGCGCGGCGCTTCTATCATAACCAATGGCTGAACGTGGTCTGCCGGCACGTCTCCGATTTTGGCTATGCAGGAATAAGTAAGGTCGACAATAAAGATATGCCGATCTTCGCTGTTGGCACTCGCTTCAATCTTCAAACTCGATTCAAACCGATTATCACCCAAACTTCGCGCCGTAACATCGACGTGGACGTCGATATTAGGTACTGCAACAGGGTTGAGAAAAATATCTGGGCTCGCCGGGCTCTCGAACGAAATGTCTTTGATGTATTGGATGGCAATCAAGAACGGTGGGGCATCCTCGTCGGATGACTCGTCCGTGCCGTTCAGCTCCGGATCGTCGAAGTCGCCGCTATTTTCGATGTCGTTGGTCTCATCTGTCATGAAGTTTTCCTATTTGACGCACCTGTTTCTCTCAATTCCCTAGTATGGGGCGTGGGGCAAAACAATTAAACCGCTGAAGGGAAGTGAGGCTGTCGAAACGAAGTTGATAATACATCTATGCCCCTATGAGTGCGGACGAGAATCATTGGCAGCCAGTTTTGTCCGGTCGGCGTCCGATACGGCCCGCCTTGTTACCAACCGAGTCCTCTGGAAAAATTTCGTCGAATTCCCCCTCAACTATCGTACCAAATTTGTTGCCGGCCCTATTTTGCTGGCGCGCCTGCGCTCCTCGCTTGGCGAGCTTTCCTAGCGCCATTCGGCCAATAAAGCTGCGTATAATCGGCACAAACAGCATAAATCCAATCGTGTCAGTAAGGAATCCCGGTGTCAGGAGGAATGCGCCGGCGACCAGCAAGCAGGCTCCTGTAAATATGTGTTCAACAGGCATCTCGCCACGCTCGAGACTCCCTTGCAATTGCCGTAGGGCATTGAGGCCTTGCAAGCGCAGGAGTGCTGAACCGATGATGGCCGTGGCGATTACCGTTGCGAGTGTCGGCCAGAGGCCGATCCGCCCGCCGACTTCAATAAACAGCGCGATTTCGGCTAATGGAATGCCAACAAACGCGAGCAGTAATATCCACATACTTGCCCTTTTCCCATGGACGGCCTATTTAAAACTGCAAACAGACTGCTCGCCTTGATGCGGCGACCTTTGTGCGTTGTGCACTTTGGCTCTGTTTAGCGCAGCATGCGTCGCTGGTCTAGTGATCGGCTGGTCGGGTCGCAAGAGGGACGTGCATATGGGCGGGAGCTTCGGCTTTTTCGAAATCATTCTCTTCGCGTGTATCGCGGCGTTTCTCGTTTATCGGCTGGGAAGCGTGCTTGGTAAGCGGACGGGGCACGAGCGATCTCCTGGGGATATACCCGGGCGAAGCTCGAACAGCGATAATGACAACGTTGTCGCCTTACCTGAACGTAGTGGACAACAGAGTGACCATGAAGAGGCGGGCCCGACGTCTGTAGCTGCCGGTGTTGTCCAGCTCCAAGTTGCGGACCCGTCATTTGACGAAGAGCAGTACGTTGAAGGCGCAAAGACCGCATTTGAACTAATCATTAAAGCTTTCGCTGCCGGAGATGGAAAGACATTGAGGGCGCTCTTGAGTGATGAGGTTTACGAAAATTTTGCGAAGGAAATTCGCGCGCGTGAGATAGCCAACCATACTCATGAGACGGATCTCATCAGTATTTCGGCCGCAGATATTATTGAGATTTATATGGAAGGGAGCGGCGCGTTCATCACGACACGCTTTATCAGCGAGCAAGTGAATGAAACGCGTGGTTCCTCCGGTGACATAGTTGAAGGTGAGTCCGAGGTCGTGGCTGAAGTGACGGATATATGGACATTTGCGCGCGATACGCGCTCGTCTGACCCGAACTGGACGCTGGTCGCAACTCGCAGCTCTAGCTGATTCTTTCATCATGTCTGTTGCGTTGTGCCCTGCCATGACCATGAACCGGGCCGCGCGGACTATAATCCGACTGATTACTGTCGCGTCGATTTTGACGGTTGTTGTAGCCTGTGCGCCGCCGCCTGAAACAGAAGATCGCCTTGTCTTAAAAGCGGCCGCGTTCGGCGATCTTTTGGGATGGGGGGAAGACAGCATAGCGGAAGTCATTCCGGCCCTCCTAAAATCCTGCGCTCATTTTAAAAACGCGCCGGTCGATCGGCCGCTCGGTGGCCAGGAACTAGGTGTAACAGTCGGCGATCTCCATGAGCCGTGCCGAGCTGCCGCAAATTTGCAGAATGGCGATGATAGAGCTGCGCGGGCTTACTTTGAAAAGTGGTTTATGCCCTTCTCCGTGACGAACAACGGGGATGGAGAGGGACTTTTCACAGGCTATTTTGAAGTTGGATTGGAAGGTCGGCTGACGGCTGATAGCGAATTTAGGGTGCCGCTTTACCGGCTGCCTGACGATCACGTCGCGCTTGACCTTGGTGATTTCGACGCGGCTATGGCAGGCCGCAAGTATGTCGGCCATGTTGAGGATGGCAAGTTCAAGCCATATCCAGCGCGAGATAAGATTGACGCTGGCAGGCTTGCAGGTCGTGGATTGGAGCTCGTTTGGGTTCGAAATACGGTGGACGCGTTCATGCTTCATGTACAAGGATCAGGCAGAATCACTCTGCCTGATGGGAGCGTTGTCCATCTTGGCTTTGCCGGACATAATGGTCAGGATTACCGCTCGATAGGTCGAGAGCTCATTGACCAAGGCGAACTCACCTTGGGTCAGGCGTCGTGGCAGGGAATTAGGAGCTGGATCGACAATAATCCGGATCGGGCTGCGTCGCTTTTAGCGGTCAACAGACGCTATATCTTTTTCCGCGAAATCAGTGGCGATGGCCCGATTGGTGCCGAAGGAGTGACGTTGACAGCAGGCCGCAGCCTCGCCGTCGATACGCAGTTTCTTCCGCTTGGTTTGCCGCTTTGGCTGGACACCGAGCGGCCTGGTAACGATGCCCGTCCGTTACGACGCCTGATGATGGCGCAAGATACGGGTAACGCGATCCGCACGCCTGTACGCGGAGATTTCTTTTGGGGGTTTGGCGAAGCGGCGTTGGCGTTGGCCGGGCGAATGCGCAGTCGTGGGAGTTATTATCTCTTACTTCCCCGCATTGTGGCAGACAGCTTGAAAATTGTTTAAGACGGATGTGGATAAGCGAAACGACGGAAGAACACGGCAGTGGCTGATGATGCACCGAGTGTCGGCTTGTTTGTTACATGTTTGGTGGACCTATTTCGCCCGACGGTAGGGTTTGCTGCAATTCAATTGCTTGAGCGCGCGGGGTGCCTGGTTTCCGTACCGCAGATGCAAACTTGTTGCGGGCAACCCGCTTATAACTCCGGTGATCGCAAGAATGCCCAGGCTATCGCTGCGCAAGTGCTCTACGCCTTCCAAGGTTATGACTATGTGGTGGTTCCATCTGGATCCTGTGCGGCGATGATTCGACACCATTACCCAACACTATTTGACGCAGATTCCGAAATGACAGCGCGGGCCGCTAGTTTGGCCGAACGAACATATGAGTTGGTTAGTTTTTTAACAGACGTTAGAGGGCAGCGCGCCGTTGATGTCGAATTTCCGCATCGTGTGACCTACCATGACGGGTGCTCAGGACTTCGCGAGCTCGGCATTGAGAGACAACCACGTGATTTGCTCAAGAGCGTTCGTGGACTGGAGATTGTCGAACTAGAAGGAAGGGAGACCTGCTGCGGTTTTGGCGGGACATTTTGTGTCAAATATCCGGAGATATCCAATCGCATAGTTGCGGATAAGGCAGCTGCGATAGCGCTGACTGATGCAGAGGTTGTGCTTTCGGGCGACCTCGGCTGCCTCATGAATATCGCGGGCCGGCTGACCCGTGGCGGGCTTGGGGTAAGCGCGCGCCACGTTGCAGAGGTGCTGGCAGACATGACCGATGAGCCGCCAATCGGCGAGGCCTGAGGCAATGCACAACTCCAGCAGTGCATTCGAGAAAAACGCCGGCATCGCCCTGGCGGATAAAACACTGCAGAAGGCGCTTAGTCGGTTTCAAGGCGGCTTTAGTATTCGGCGCGCGCAGGCGATCGAGAGGTTGCCTGAATTCGACGAGTTGTGTGATCGCGCACGACGAATCAAAGAACACACGCTTAAATTTCTCGATCACTACCTGGAGCAGTTCGAGCGAGAGGTTGTCGCAAGTGGCGGCCATGTCCACTGGGCGGCCACGCCGGAAGACGCGAGGCGAAAGATATTGGATATCTGCCGTGGCGCTGGCGCAACGAGCGTAACGAAAGGAAAGTCGATGATCGCGGAGGAGATTGCACTCAACCCCTACCTTGAAAAAAACGGGATTGAGCCAATTGAAACCGATCTGGGCGAATACATAATTCAGCTGCGTAATGAGCCGCCTAGCCACATAATTGCCCCGGCTATCCATGTGTTAAAAGAGCAGGTCGCGGCAACGTTCCGAAAGGCGCATTCGACATTCGACCCGTCACGACCTTTGGACGAGGCTCGCGCGCTGGTCGACGAAGCAAGAGAAGTGCTGCGCGCAAAGTTTCTGGCTGCAGATGTTGGGATCACCGGCGCCAACTTCCTCGTCGCGGAAACGGGGTCAGCGGTCATTGTTACGAATGAGGGAAATGGCGATCTGACGCAGACACTACCGCGTGTTCACATCGTGCTGGCGAGCTTGGAGAAAGTTGTACCAACGCTTGAAGACGCGACAACGATCTTACGCGTGCTCGCTCGCTCAGCAACGGGTCAAGAGTTTTCAACCTATACGACGTTCTCTACTGGGCCGAAACGACCAGGTGACCTCGATGGACCTGAAGCGTTTCATGTAGTCCTCTTGGATAACGGGCGTAGTAGAATTTTGGGCGGCGATTTTCGCGAGATCTTGAGCTGTATTCGATGTGGGGCGTGCATGAATCATTGCCCTGTTTATGGCGCGGTCGGCGGACATGCCTATGGAGGGGTCTATCCTGGCCCTTTGGGCGCTGCCCTGACGCCGGCGCTGGACGGTATTGCAAGCACTGGGCCTCTCCCGAATGCATCGACCCTCTGTGGTCGTTGCGAAGAAGTGTGTCCGATGCGCATTCCGTTGCCGAAACTGTTACGGCATCATCGTGAGCACGAGTTCGCCCGACGACTTGAGTCAACCCGGTC
>Ga0302135_10000465_pt1 | contig 24688 bp, 26 predicted proteins | sample CBN3_surface_MG_FD_203119 | JGI IMG/M metagenome (GOLD analysis project Ga0302135, IMG submission 203119) | Marine microbial communities from Western Arctic Ocean, Canada - CBN3_32.1 | ecosystem: Environmental > Aquatic > Marine > Oceanic | place: Canada: Western Arctic Ocean | collected...
CTGGATAACGGTCCCCTCCGCGATCAACTCACGAATCTGGGTGTTGGCGGCCAACGGCTCAGCAAAGCTGATCAGATCTAGGACGGTCAACACCTGTTCGGCGCTATGCTCGATCGACGCATCCAGTTCCTGGTTGATGATCGCGCGAGCTGCAACGAAGGCAGCTGAGCTGGCAAGAAGAAAAGCCATGAACGCTGCGGCCCCCATCAGGAGACCTAACTTCCAGCGCAGACTCATCGGTCGGTTCTCAGCACGTAGCCGACCCCGCGAACGGTACGAAGCAACCGCGACTCGCCGCCTTCCTCTGTCTTTCTCCTTAGATACCCAACGTAGACATCGAGGGAGTTTGAGCTCGATTCGAAGTCATACCCCCAAATGTCCTGATAAATCTGATCTCTTGAGAGCACGATTCCCTGGTTGAGCATCAGCAACTCGAGGAGGTCAAACTCAGTCTTTGTCAGGTCAATCGTTCGACCACCTCGAAACACTTGGCGGGTGTGCAGTTCCATGACGAGGTCCGCGAATTCAAGTCGCTCTACCTCCGACATCTCGTGATCGGTTCGCCGTAGAAGGGCCCTGATTCGCGCCAACAACTCGTCGAGAGCAAACGGCTTCACCAAGTAGTCGTCGGCACCGGCATCGAGCCCAGCGACCCTATCGCTCACTTCATGGCGAGCTGTCAGCATGAGGATCGGAGTGGCGACCCCCTTCGACCGCAGCTTGGCACACACTTCGAGACCGTTCATCACTGGCATCATCACGTCGAGCACTATGACCTCGGGGTCAAAGCTCGGCTGAACCTGCATGGCCTCGATGCCATCGGGCGCCGTCTCCACGTCGTAGCCCTCGTACCCCAGCGCGCGCGCCAACGACTCTCGCACGCCGCGATCATCTTCGACAATCAGTACCCGGGACTTCTCCATCATCAATACGGTAGGGGCACTTCCTAAGAAACCCATGAATCTTGTTGGTCAAGTTCTCAGAGAATGGACAGAGGTTTATTAGATAAGTCTTAACCAATTTTCAGATACCCCTCATGCGGGTCAGCGACAGTTCCCTCTAGATGCACCAACACGAAAGGATCCGCATCATGAAACGAACTACTGCACTATTCGCAACCGCCGCTGTCGCGGCAAGCTTGTTCGCCGGGGTGGCATTCACCTCAGGCGCCGAAGCCGCCGTTGCGCAAACCACGGAGGCAGTGGGCCGAGATGATCGTCCAGGTCATGGGCACAACGGCAACGGGCACAAAGCCAGTCGCCTACTCCAACCCATCGCTGAGATTCTCGGGATGACACCGGGCGAGCTTCAGCAGGCACTGTCGGACGGAACCACCCTCGGGGAGGCCGCTGTGGAGCAAGGGATGTCGGTTGACGAACTGACTGCGGCACTTTCCGCCGGTATCGAAAGCCGGGTAGCTGAGGCTCTAGCCGACGGCAAGATCACACAAGAAAAAGCTGACGAGATCCTCGCCAACAGTGCGGAGCGTATCGACAGGCTTATCAACCGGTCCCACGAGCGAGGCCAGCAAGGAGACCGTGGTGAGCGTATGGAGCGCAGGGCCGAGGCTAGAGAGGCCATGGCTGAGTTTCTGGGTCTGAGCCTCGACGACATGAAGGAGGCCTACCAAGACGGATCCACTCTGGGCGAAATCGCCGAAGACCAGGGAATCTCTATCGATTACCTGACCACGTTCATGACTGACTATTCAAACGCCGAGATCGACGAGGCACTCGCTGACGGAACGATTACTGAAGAGCGAGCAGAACAGTTCCGAGAGAATCTGGCTGAGCGGATTGAGAACCGTATCAACAAAGAGCCCGGACACCCTGGCCAAGGAGGCGATTCAGGGAATCACCGACCCTAGCGCTTAGGACGAGGGCTGGTGTTCTTAGGAATTTCTTAGGATTACTTCAAGAATCTCTTAGACCCAGCCCCCAACCTTATCTTTACAACAGCAAGATCAACCGAGTCGATACCGACGGAGCGATCACATGGAGTACGCACTCAAGGCCACTAGAACCACCACGATGCCCCGCAAGAATCGTGTCTATGACCTCGGCAGAGTATGCCTAAATACGGAATGCGAAACCAAGCTTTCTCGTTACAACAAGCGTGATAAGTGCAGTGTTCACGCAAGCGTTCACTTTCCTCGCTTGCGAGGTCACACCAAGCACCTGTCCGAGTAGCACCACTGTCCCTCCACTCATTTCTCTCCCAAGAAACGGGGACAACTCAAAGAAGGGCGCCGAAAGGCGCCCTTCGGTGTATCCAGGCATCCGTGGGCAACGCAAGCGCCTTTCGGTGCTTTTGTTTCGCGTTAACATCTGAGCACCCACTACGGAGCGCTCCATGACCCCAGCCCAACTCGCCGCCAACGCCATTCGGGCTCTCTCAATGGACGCCGTTCAGAAAGCGAACGCTGGGCATCCAGGCGCTCCCATGGGAATGGCCGACATGGCGGTAGTGCTGTGGAGCAAGTTCCTAACCGTTGATCCCACGCTGCCTGGCTGGACCAACCGAGACCGCTTCGTCCTGTCTAATGGACACGCCTCCATGCTCCTGTACTCGCTACTTCACCTCAGCGGGTTCCCCCTGCCAATGGCCGAGCTGGCAACGTTCCGCCAACTCGGATCGCACACCGCAGGCCATCCCGAGATCGATCACACGCTCGGAATCGAGACCACTACGGGCCCGCTCGGTGCCGGATTCTCCAACGGTGTCGGTATGGCCATCGCTGAACGCCATCTCAACAGTGTGTTCGGCGACGACCTCATCAACCACACCACGTACGCTTTCGTGTCCGACGGCGACCTCATGGAGGGAGTCGCCCAAGAAGCCGGGTCGATGGCGGGACATCTCAAGCTGGGCAAGCTGATCTATCTGTACGACTCAAACCAGATCACCATCGACGGTTCCATAGATCTCACCTTCTCCGACGACACTGCCGCCAAGTACACCGCCATGGGTTGGCACACAACCACCATCGACGGGCATGACCATGACGCTATTGAGGCAGCACTGAACGAGGCGAAGGCTGTAACCGACCGTCCTTCTCTGATCGTCGCCGAGACCCACATTGGGTACGGCTCCCCCAACAAGGTGGATACGTCAGGAGCACACGGCTCGCCTCTGGGAGACGCAGAGGTCGCTCTCACCAAGGCCGCTCTCGGTTGGGACCGCCCACCCTTCGACGTGCCTGCCGAGGTCTACGCGTTCTTTGCCGACGCCATGAAGCGAGGCACGGCCACTCGCGTAGCGTGGGAGAATAACCGGGAGGCAGCGTTCGCCGCAGATCTGACGCTGGCAACGAAGTGGCACGCCTACTTCTCACCCGAGCCCGTTGAGCTTGAGGACCCTGGCTTTAACGCCCCAATCGCAACTAGAGCCGCATCGGGCAAGCTGTTCGACCAGATCGCTGAGAAGGTGCCGGGGTTCATCGGTGGCGCGGCTGATCTCGTTGGCTCCACCAAGACCATCATCTCGTTCTCGGAAGCCTTCTCTCCAGAAACACCCGGGGGCCGGAACATCTACTTCGGCATCCGTGAGCATGCCATGGGAGGTGTCGTCAACGGCATTAATGTCCACGGCGGCCTACGCGCCTACGGCTCGACATTCTTGATCTTTTCTGACTACATGCGTGGTGCCCTCCGATTGTCAGCACTCATGGGTCAGCCATCTATCTGGGTGTTCACCCATGACTCTTACGCTGTCGGCGAGGACGGGCCGACCCACCAGCCCATCGAGCACCTTGCTGCGCTGCGAGTGATCCCCAACATGCTCGTCTTGCGTCCTGCCGACGCCACCGAGACGGTTGAGGCCTGGGAGATCGCTCTGAACCGCCACGACGGACCAACTTCTTTGCTACTCACTCGCCAAAACCTGCCCGTGCTGGATCGTGAGCGGGGCGGGGTATCTAGGGGCGCTTACGTGCTCCGGGAAGGATCCGACATCACCCTCATCGCCACTGGATCCGAGGTGTCCGCAGCCATGAGCGCCGCCGACCTGCTTGCCGAGAAAGACCTCTCAGCTCGAGTAGTTTCGATGCCTTCGTGGGAGTTGTTTGCAGCTCAGCCAAGGGAGTACCGAGATGAAGTTCTCGGGGAGGTTCCCCGGGTCGCCATCGAGGCCGGCAGTACCTTCGGTTGGGAACGTTGGGTCGGCGAGACCGGGTTCATCATTGGTATCGACCACTTCGGCAAGTCTGCCCCAGCAAGCGCGCTCGCCGAGGAGTTCGGCTTCACACCCGAGGCCATCGTTGAGCAGATTGCTACCCATCTCCCATGAGCGGGTTCGAGAGGCTTCTGGCGTCAAGAACCAAATACATGGATGCCTCGGCCATCCGTGAGATCCTCAAGGTCGTCGCGCAACCCGGCATGATCTCCATGGCTGGCGGCCTCCCTGCTGCCAGCAGTTTTCCTATCGATCTCTTCCCTCATCTCGTCGAGACCACTCTCAACAAGTACGGTGCCAAAGCTCTGCAATACGACCTCACCGAAGGCTTCATGCCCTTCCGAGAACAGCTCGTGGGACTCCTCGCAGGTCGAGGCATCAAGACAGGCTCTAACCAAGTCATCGTGAGCAGCGGCTCTCAGGGAACTCTCGACGGCCTAGGAAAGGTTCTGCTGTCTGAGGGCGACATTGTGGCGGTGGAAGCCCCCACCTACCTCGGCGCGCTTCAGTCCTTCAGCCCCTACGCGCCAACCTACGCTCAGATTCAGACCGATGACCACGGCGCCATCCCAGAATCCCTCGACGAGGTTCTCTCAGCCAACGATGTAAAGATGGTGTATCTGGTGCCCACGTTCCAGAACCCCACCGGACGCACCCTCACGCTTGAGCGTCGCAAACAGATCGCCGAGATCGTCCAACGCCGAAACGTGCTCTTAATAGAGGACGATCCGTACAGCGCCCTGCGTTTCCGAGGCGATACCGTGCCCCCAATCCACACACTGGCTCCAGATCACACCGTGTACATATCCACCATGTCCAAGATCATGTCACCAGGTCTCCGACTCGGCTTCGTCGTCGCACCCGAACCCATCCGACATTGGTTGATCCTCGCCAAGCAAGGCACTGACCTCCACACCAGCACCTTCGCCCAAGCCATCGCAGCGGAGTATTTGTCAGGTGACTACCTGGCTGCCCAAATCCCAAAGATCGTCGACATCTACCGCCCGCGCCAAGAGGCGCTACTCCGCAGCATGGAGGAGGACTTCCCCGCCGACTTCAGCTGGACTCGTCCCGACGGCGGCATGTTCGTCTGGGTGACAGCCCCCACCGGCTTCGACGTAGGCGCCTTGTACGACCTTTGCATCGAGAGAGGCGCCGCCTTTGTCCCCGGCCGCTTCTTCTACACCCAACCAGGTGCAGGTCTCGACACCATGCGCCTCAGTTACGTAACCAACGACGAGGGCACCCTCAGCAAAGGCATAGCCATCATCGGTGAAGCAATCGCGGAATTGAGCGAGTGAGGCTCTGGTTCGCTGTGGGGGCGCTCGCCCTCATCGCATCGGCCTGTTCGTCATCCACCCCATCAACGACTACTGCCGCGGGAGGTTGTGCCGATGTCTTCGACGTTGAAGTGACTCAGACCTCCCAAGGGGTGTACAACTTCGCTGTCACCCTCGCATCACCCGACGAGGGCTGGGACAAGTATGCCGATTCCTTCGAAGTCAGAAGCCTGTCAGGCGAAGTCCTAGGCACAAGAGTCTTGGCCCACCCCCACGTAGAAGAACAACCCTTCACAAGATCCCTCATAGGGGTAAAGACCACTGAGACCTCAGTGGTGGTAACCGCCAGCGACTTAGTTGAAGGCTTCTGCGGCAAAGAGTTGACATTCGAGCTATCTGGGTAACAACTCGACCAGACCCACCACTAAGCCGCCGCTGGTGGTTATAATAAAAGTCCGGTCGCTACAAGACTGGCTACGACGGAACCCGCCCCCGAGGCGGGTTCTTTTGTTACGGCGCTTCCTCCCCCGCCTGCTGGGGAGGTGTCGGCGGAGACGACGGAGAGGGCACCCGTCTCTAAGGCTTGACACTCGCTAACTAGAGCACTCCAGAGCTCTGAGTGACACGTCAACATGCAACTTCGCGTGTCCCGCGTATTCACGGGCTTCTTCCAGCGACTCGGTATCCAGAGTGAAGGTCGCCCAACCGACGATCCGCCTGGGGTGACTCGCAAGAGTCGGCATCGTGTTGTTGTTCGGTCGCCAAGCCTCGATCGCTGTCGTCATCTCAGTCCAGCGAGCATCAGGATCATCCCAACTTCCGCCAAGGACATCGCGGACCACGCACTCGTTCGAGAGGAGCTGGGTTCCAACGCCGTCGCGAATTCCTCTCAATCCGGGAAGTACACCGGAGCACGACTCACCCTGGACCACCCCATCGCCATCTCTGTCTCCGTATCCACCGGCACGACGTCAGATGAATCCTCTGTACAGGCATCCAGCAGGACGGCTCCGGCCACGACGCATCAGACCAACCGGCTCAACGCTTCCCAGTCGGGTTGCTGTAGCTGCCGACCGCTCTCGAAACAATCTTCTCCGGATCACCAGCCACCCACATGCTGGTCTCGCCGTAGATCCTCGACCGCCCGACCGACTCAATCTTGGCCTCGGCCATCAGGTCGCCACCAACCGCGGGCCGCAGGTAAGTAATGCTGAGATCCATCGTCACCGACATGGGCTCAACCCCAATCGCGGTGAACACAGCAAACCAGAAACAGAGGTCGGCCAGATGAAACTGGGTTGGGCCGGGGATGTACCCACCGGGGCGAAGCTGGTCCTCTCGGTGGATCCACTTGCAGACAGCACGCTTGTCCCCCATCTCGACGACCCTCAGCCCGTTCTCATACGCGAACGGCATCGTCTTGAGGTACTCGTTCATCGCCTCAGGGGTTAGAGGGATGTCAAGACTCATTTGCTCTTCGGGTGCCAGACGGTCTTAGACTCACAGTACGCGGTGATTTGATACGGCGACTGCGCATCGTCTGAGTACCAGTCATCGGCACGATGGTCAGAGACCCGTTTCAGGTTCTCGGTGGCCGCATCAATCACCGCACCGACCTCATCGGCTGGCACTCCAGCGATCTCGAGTCCGTTCACATCCATGTGCTCTGCGAGCCAAGGCGTAAGCGCAGCTTGATCACCGGTGAGCATGTTCACCACGCCCCCAGGAACGTCCGATGTTGCCAACACCTCAGAGAAGCTGGCTGCGGTGAGCGGGTAGGAAGTAGAGGGGAGCACGACGGCTGTGTTTCCAGAAACGATCACAGGAGCCAGCACAGACACAAGCCCTAGCAACGGATGGTCGTCTGGCGCCACAACACCAACCACACCGGTCGGCTCGGGAGCGGTGATGTTGAAGTACGGCCCAGCAACCGGGTTGAGGTTGCCCACGATCTGAACGAACTTGTCGGCCCATCCGGCGTACCAAACAAGACGATCAACAGCAGCGTCGATCTCATCATCGGCGGCATCACGTGAGCGACCATCCACCGAAAGCTGCTCAATGAAGGTCCCTCTACGGTCCTCAAGCATCTCTGCAGCTCGATACAAAATCTGAGCCCGGTTGTAGGCGGTCCGGCCAGCCCATGACTCCTGAGCAGAACGAGCCGCCACTACAGCCATGCGCAAATCTTTGCGAGAAGCCCATGCGACCTGAGCGAACACGTCGCCGTCAGCATCCAGAACCGGTTGCACAGCGCCGCTTTCAGAACGAGGGAACTTGCCGCCGATATAGAGTTTGTACGTCTTCTCCACCTGTACCCGGCTCATTAGTTCACCCCCTTCATGTAGTTAAGGAGGCCGTGGCGTCCGCCCTCCCGACCGAAGCCCGACTCCTTGTATCCGCCGAACGGCGACGATGGATCGAACTGGTTGTACGTGTTGGCCCAGATGACACCAGCCTTGAGCTGATCTGCCATCCACAGAATCCGAGAGCCCTTGGACGTCCAGACTCCAGCCGACAGGCCGTAAGGCGTGTTGTTCGCTTTCTCGACCGCTTCCATGGGATCTCGGAAGGTCATGATCGAGAGCACGGGACCGAAGATCTCTTCTTGAGCGATGCGGTGGCTCTGGCTAACTCCGGTGAACAGTGTTGGAACGTGGAACCAACCGGTCTCCGGGATGGAGCACGACGGCTGGTACATCTCTGCTCCCTGCTCTCCACCAGACGCAACGAGTTCTTTGATCTTGTTGAGCTGCGCCAACGAGTTAATAGCGCCGAGGTCGGTGTTCTTGTCTAGCGGGTTACCAACGCGGATAGTCTCGAGTCGTGCTTTGAGCTTGGCGACGAATTCCTCGGCAATCGACTCTTGCACGATGAGGCGAGACCCTGCGCAACACACTTCGCCCTGGTTGAAGAAGATCCCGTCGACTACACCCTCGACCGCTTGGTCGATCGGCGCATCGTCGAAAACCACGTGAGCGCCTTTGCCACCAAGCTCCAGAGTCGCCCTCTTACCGGAGCCTGCGATGGACCGATTGATGAGCTTGCCCACGGGCGTTGACCCAGTGAACGCTACCTTGTCGATATCGGCTCCAACGAGCGAGGCTCCTGTTCTCCCTGCACCCGTAATGATGTTGATGACACCGTCCGGCACGCCTGCCTCCTGCACCAGCCGAGCAAACTCAAGCGCCGTAAGCGACGTGGTCTCGGCTGGCTTCAGCACCACGGTATTCCCAGTGGCTAGGGCCGGTGCGATCTTCCATGCCAGCATGAGCATCGGGAAGTTCCAGGGAATGATCTGACCTGCAACTCCCAGAGACTGAGGCGCGGAACCGGGGAAAGCGTACTCAAGCTTGTCGGCCCAGCCGGCGTAGTAGAAGAAGTTGGCACTGGCCTGCGGCAAGTCGAAGTCACGGGACTCTCGGATGGGCTTCCCGCAGTCCATCGTCTCCAAAACGGAGAACTCACGGGATCGTTCTTGCAGCTTGCGGGCAATGCGGTACAAGTACTTCGCTCGTTCCTTGCCCGGCATCTTTCCCCAAACGGTGTCGTATGCCTTGCGAGCAGAACTCACCGCAGCGGCCACATCGTCGTCACCAGCCTCAGCAACACGTCCGAGCACCTTCTCGGTCGCGGGGTTCACCGTGTCGAAGTATTTCCCTGACTTTGGCTTTACGAACTTGCCGCCAATGAACAAACCCTGCTCTTCAGGGATATTCACCTTGGTTGACTCGATCGAATCGGCGTAGTCAAGGTTGAAAGTGGTGGTCGTATCAGCCATGGCTAGTCCTTGGTGAAGTAGTCGGAGGATTGGTAGCGGCCGGTTTCGAGCCAGCGAATCTGCATGAGCACGTCGTTGAGTAAGGAGGAGGCGCCGAAGCGGAAGAGATCAGGGGTCATCCAGTCAGGGCCGAGGGTTTCCTGCAGCATGACGAGATACTTGATGGCGTCTTTAGAAGTGCGAATGCCGCCGGCTGGCTTCATGCCGATCTTGTCGCCGCTCATTGCGTGGAAGTCCCTGATGGCTTCGAGCATAACCAACGTCACTCCCCGGGTGGCTGCGGGCGATACCTTCCCGGTGGAAGTCTTGATGAAGTCCGGCCCTGCTGCCATCGCAAGCATCGACGCTTTGCGGACGTTGTCATAGGTACCCAACTCGCCAGTCTCCAGAATCACCTTGAGGTGAGCGTCACCGCAAGCCTCCTTGGTGGCCACAATGTCTTCGTACACCTTCAGGTAATCACCAGCGAGGAAAGCTCCACGGTCAATCACCATGTCAATCTCATCAGCGCCGGCCTTAACGGTCTGTGAGACATCGTCAAGACGCATCTCCGATGGCGACTGACCCGATGGGAAGTAGGTTGCCACCCCGGCGAGATGGACCCCACTCCCTGCAAGAGCCTCAGCGGCGACTGGGACCATCGCCGGATACACACAAATAGCGGCAACCATCGGAAGGTCGCTCCGAGTTGGGTCCGGACGCATCGCCTTGGAGCAAAGCTGCTTCACCTTTCCAGGGGTGTCCTTACCCTCAAGCGTCGTGAGGTCAATCATGCTGATCGTGAGATCAAGCGCAGCCCGCTTGCTGTCCTTCTTGATCGATCGAGTACCCAAGCTTACGACCCGAGAATGCACCGTCACATCATCGACGGACGGTGTCCCAGCGAGCAGAGACTTAAGTGCGTTGGGGGTTGCTGGACCGGAAAGCGCCATGGCGCAATAGTCTAGGTGGGCAACGCCACAAGGGCACAAAGGTTCTCTCTCAGCAGCGGACATCTTCAAAGAAAAACTTCCCAAGAAATATCTTGAAACCCTAAGTTTCGGGCCAAATCTGTCATAGTGGACAGATACATTATGCGCATGTTGAATCGTTATTTATCGCAAAACATCGCTAGTGAGAGTTTGTTGGACGAAGAAGCCAAGGAATCCCCCGAGCGCCTCGGCGAACACTCTTGGCCTTCCCCATCCTTCCCAGATGTCTCATCCGAGCCTGAGGATCTCGGATCCTTGACACCTGAAGAACTGATCCGGAGACTCCGAGGCGTCACCAGGTTGATCTCTCACTACGAAGCTCTCCGCCTCGACGCTGAGATGGCCATAGTCGACCTCTATCAGAAGGACTTCGGCGACATGGGCTTGGCTATGGACGGAGCCGAGGCCGAACTCCGAGCAGCTCTCATGCTCACCCGGCGTGCCGCCAACATGGAATTGGCGTTGGCTGAGATTCTTCGAGAACGTCTGCCTTCCGTCCTCGAGTCACTTCGTTCTGGATCGATCGATAGGCGCCGAGCCACAGTCATCGCGAACAAGACGCTCCACCTACCGGAAGCTGACGCCCGAGAACTCTGCGCCGAGGTTCTACCAATCGCCTCGGGCATGACCACGGGCCAGCTCAAAGCTTGGATTGATCGCCGCTGCATCGAGCACAACCCCACGGAGGCGAAGGACCGTTTCAAAGAAGCCCGGACCATTCGCGGCGTCTTCGCTGAGCTTGCCGACGACGGAACAGCAACGTTGACCGCAACAGGTCTCATGCCGGACAAGGTGGTCAACTTCATGGATCGCCTCACTCAGACTGCGTTTGCGTTCAAGACCGCTGAAGAACCCCGCACCAGGGATCAGATCCGTGCCGACATCTTTGAAGACATCATGACGGGTGAAGACGCCACAAAAGGCCGTTCCAGAAAAGCCATCGCCGACATTCGCATCTCCCTCACGACCTTGATGGGCTTAGACGACAAGGCCATCGAGCTTTCAGGCTTTGGTCCAGTCATCGCTGACATAGGTCGAGGGGTGGCTGCCCGAGGTATCGAAGCAGGCAACGCCGAATGGCGATTCACCGTAAAAGACAAGTCAGGCAGGGCTGTTACCGGCCTGACCCAACGTCGACCATCAGCCAAACTCCGCCGAACGGTTGAGGCAAGAGACGAGAGCTGCATCTTTCCAGGGTGCCGAGCACCGGCCACCAACTGTGATCTAGACCACAGAATCCCGTACTCCGAAGGCGGCCTCACGCACGAAGACCAACTCGTGCCACTCTGTCGACACGACCACGTCATCAGACACAACGGCTGGTCCCACCAACCCAACCCCGACGGCAGCCACACTTGGACTAGTCCCATCGGATTGACCCACACCACCGCCCGGGCTCCCTAGGAGGCAGCCTACGCGAGCTTTCTCGACAATAGGTATCCCCCAAAGAGAGCAGTCACCACCCCGACAACCTGAACCATCTCGACTGATTCTCCGAGGACAACGACTCCCACGAGAAGCGCAACGCCCGGAATCAGGTAACCGATCATCGAGGAACGAACAGTGCCGAACCGGCCCGTTGCTGAGACTAAGAGTGCTCGGGCTAGTCCGGTGCCCAATACTCCCAAGATCAGCAAGGCAACTACGGACACGGTCTCCACAGGACCTGGCTCGAAATCGAAGACAGCCAGCGGAGCGAGGGACACAGATGCCACCACCAGCGCCCACATGGCGACCGAAACGGCCCCGTACCGTTGCTGCAAGGGAGCGTAGAAGATACCCGCAAGGGCGTATCCGAGGACAGCGAGAAGCACCAAAGCAACACCAACCGCCTGGCCGCCACCTTGCTCGAAGGCAGGAGCGCTCAAGAGACCTATCCCAACGAACCCGATACCCAGACCCGCAACCCTCGTACCGGCGGGCACCTTTCGGGTCAGCATCGCCGCCAACACTGCAGCGATGATCGGAACAGCGCTAATCATCATCCCGGTAAGCGCTGAGGAGATCCGTTCCTCAGCCATCGCAAAGAGCAGCGCTGGTGCTGCTTGTCCAAATAGTCCGGCAGCTACCACCCTCTTTACATCGGTCCGGCCGATCCGACGGCGACTCGACTTGAGCGTTGCTAGGACGACTGCACCCAAAGCAACTCTCGAAAAAGCGATCACAGAGGGCGAAAAGGACCGAAGACTCAGCGAAATCCAAAGGAACGCCGTGCCAAAGATCAAGGAAATCAGGCCGATGTGACCCCAGTCTCGAACGCCGAAGTTACCGGACTGACTACCTTCGACTGCTGAACTCATCGAGGGCGTGTCAGACACGCTCCACCCCTTGCTCCTTAGAGTCAGCTCTAATGCCCGCCCTTACTTGCGGCATGTAGGAGAGCAGGGCCAGACTCCGAACGGCAGCATACGCGATGAAGGCCAGCCATAAACCCTGATTTCCGAACCTTGAGATCATTGGCCAAGCTATGGCGAGGAACGCCGCCGTCGACACGACGCTGGCATTGCGCATCTCGCGGCTTCTCGTTACGCCGATAAAGATGCCGTCGTATTGGAACGCCCAGACCGCGACCACGATGTAGATAACCGGGAAGACCAGCAGGTCCGTAGCCAACAACCGAACCTCAACAATATCGGTGAGACCCCTAATGAACGCCGAACCGAAGGCGGCCAGGAACGCAGCTAACGCCAAGGCTATGCCGAACGCTATCCGGTTGGAACGCCTCACCGACACGTTGAATCGATCAAGATCCTTGGCCCCCGCCGACGTGCCCACCAGCGACTCAGCCGAAAACGCGATACCGTCAAGGAAGAAGGAGGCGAAGCTAATGAACTGAAGCAGCACGTGGTTGGCAGCCAAGGCACCGTCACCGAACTTGGCGCTCTGCTGAGTGAACCAAGCGAACGAGAACACCAGCAAGATCGTCCGGATCATAAGATCACGATGAGCGGTAAGCGTCGCCTTGATCAGCGAGCCGCTCCGCACCAACGCCAATGGGATGAACGGCTGGTCATCTGAATGCCGCGCCTTCAAGAGACGAACAATGACGTAGATTCCAAACCCCACCGCGGTCCACTCTGCAATCACTGTACCGATGGCAACGCCCCTGACTCCCCAGCCCATCACACCGGCAAATATGAGGTCGAGAACAATGTTGAGTCCGTTGAGCAATAGCTGCACCCAAAGCAGCAGGCGCGTCTCTCCAAGGCCGATCAGTACGCCGGCGATCACGAAGGAAGTCAGAGTGGCTGGCGCCCCGAAGATTCGGACACGGAAGTACTCACCTGCCAGCGTCTCAACTCCCTCTCCTGCGCTGAGCAGCTTGAGAGCGATCCAGATAATCGGCCTTCCAAGGAGCAGCAACAGCACCCCGAACACGCCTGCGAGGACTCCGGCTCTCGTGAAGGTCGCTCGAACTTCGGGCTCATTGCGGGCCCCCTGAGCCTGCGCCACGAACCCTGTGGTCCCCATCCGTAAAAACCCAAAGCCCCAATAGACAAAGCTGAAAATGAGCGATCCAAAAGCGATTGCACCGAGTTCTGACACGGTGCCGCCGCGTCCGATAACCGCGGTATCCACGAGGCCCAGGATGGGGACCGCTGCGTTAGCGAGGATCAGAGGCCAGGCGATGCCGAGAATAGAACGGTAGGTCGGGTCGGGAAGCTGTTCCATGAGGGAGGATGGTACGTCTGGGGCGAGTGATAGCGAGGCGATTATCCTTGCCCAGATGCAAGATCGCCCCACCACATACCCGAAGGCCAAAAAGGGCCCTCTGCCAGCTCCAGATTGGCTTGTGACCGCAAGCGACGCAACAGATCGGGTAGTGAGCGAACTTAAGGCCGGCAAGGAAGCCGAGGTCACTCTGTTTGAGCGAACTTCCCAACAGGACGGACGTTCGGTTCTCCTCGCAGCGAAGCAGCTCATCGACATCAATCTCCGAGACTTCCGAAAGGATCATGAGTATCGGGAAGGTCGAAAGAAGGCCGACAAACGCCAGACGCGCGCCTTGGAAAGCCGATCTCGATACGGCAAAGTGGTCAAAGCCTTTGAGTGGGCACACCACGAGTTCCTCACAGCCTGCTCGCTCTGGGAAGCCGGGGTGCCTGTCCCCTATCCCGTCTCGTTCGACAATGTTGAGTTCGTCATGGAGTTCATCGGCGACCACGACGAGGCACTAGCCGCGCCTCGGCTAATTGACGTCGCCCCGCAACTATCCAAGGGCGAGCTGGAAGCAATCTGGGAGCAACTGGCCGACGCCATCCTAAAGATGTCAGGGGCAGGGGTCGTCCACGCTGACCTATCTGCGTACAACGTGCTCCTTTGGGGCGAGATCAAGATCATCGACTTCCCCCAAGCCGTCGACCCAACCGTCAACTCCTCTGCGGTGGACTTCCTCGAGAGGGACATCGGCACACTGGCTGTCTGGTTCCGCAAGAGAGGCGTCCATGTTGCTGGTCGGGCGCTCTTTAACGAGTGCAAGACTCTGTTCCAAGAGGACGAGTAGGGCGAGCATCCGAACCCCTTAGGAATCGCCCAACCTGTTCACCTTGCTGAAGGTCGGCGGGCGGAGCGGCTGTCGGTGTCTATACAATCGATCGTCCAGCGGAAGTTGCTTCTCTCACATTCATCGACCCCGTCTCACCGTACGGCTTCGGTGGGAGTCGTCTCGACGGGACACCCTGTGCCCCCGACTGGGCAGGATCAGGCGGAAGCACCGGGAACCCCGAATTCGCAGAGCGGCAAGCCAACAACGATCGGTCCGCAGAATCTTTGTCGGCTTCCTAGGCTCTTAGGCTCTAATCAAAGAAGGGGCCAGCGACAGAATGTCGTTGGCCCCCCGAAGATGTTGGAGTTTGAGGCTTTCGCCCAAACGATCGCTACCTAGCTCTCGTCGTCATCTGAGTCGTCGTCATCATCTGAATCATCATCATCTGAGTCGTCGTCATCTGAATCGTCGTCGTCGTCATCTGAATCATCATCATCGTGACCGTGGGAACCGTCGTCATCATCATGGTCATCGTCATCGTCATCGTCATCGTCATCGTGGGAACCGTCATCATCATCTGAGCCATCGTCATCCGAGTCATCATCATCTGAGCCATCGTCATCCGAGTCGTCATCATCGGAGTCGTCGTCATCTGAGCCATCGTCATCGGAGTCGTCGTCTGAGTCATCGTCGTCTGAGTCATCGTCATCGGAGTCGTCGTCTGAGTCATCGTCATCTGAGTCGTCGGCAGAATCGTCATCTGAGTCATCGTCTGAATCCTCATCTACATCTAGATCCGACTCATCGAAGGACAGTTCAGGAAGCTCAACCTCGACTTCTGACGAGGCGACATCCGAATTAGCGACCGAGACGGCTGCTACCGCTCCGGCCGGTATCAGAACTAATGCTGCGATGGACACGCCGATGAGCTGTGAAGCTTTTAGCGAGGCAAGTCTCTTCTTAATCATGGTTGGATCTCCGGTAGCGGTATCTCGATAGAATGCACCATCGTGGGTTAACGGTGCGATAAGGCAAGGCAATGGGATGGTGAAAGCCGCAACGAAGCCCGACGGAACCTCCGATTCAGGCTGATTCAACGGCAGATGGCCGACAGGTAGGGATGGCCCTGGCGGGCTTGGTCGCTGAACCTCCCACCATCCGGATTGCTGTCAGGAGCAATAGCGCGAGAACAACACCGGGAGAGCAACACCCGTCCTTAAGACCGTCTGAAAGAGGGCTAATGGCACGCTACCTGAGCGTTAAGGACCCGACAAATATGGGACAGCTACCTCAATGCGGGCTCCGCCAAGTGGTGACGAACCAATCTTCATCACGCCGCTGGCGCTCTGGGCGGTCCGCCTGACGATATCGAGTCCAAGCCCTGTTGAATCTGCGTGGGAAGCTCCACGTTCTGCCACCGTTGGGCCCGCCATGCCCGGACCCCCGTCCTCCACAACTAGGACCGCAAAGCCGCCTTCTACTCCGGAGGTGACCCGCAGCCGCGTCCCCTCTGGGGTATGAGAGAGAACGTTTTCAACAAGCGCGTCCACCATCGCCGCCGTATCGTCGATAGGAATCCCGACGACAACAGGCTCCCCCGAGACATCAATCGCGACCTCTCGTCCCTGCTCGCTGGCGAGCGGGAGCCAGAAGTCGGTCCTTTCTTTCACTACCGCATTGAGATCGCACTGTCCTCCGGTGGCACTTCTCACCGGTCTCCTAGCTTCGCGGATGATAAAATTTGTAGTCCGGTGAAGCTCGTCCAGATCGGCGGTCAGCCGGTCCTTCTCGGGGCCCTCGTCAAAGGACTCGAGGCTCAACCGAGCTGCGGTAAGGGGCGTTCGGAGCCGGTGAGCAAGGTCAGCCGCTGTTTCTCGTTCTTCCTGAAGAAGCCTGCCCACCTGCTCGGCCAACCGGTTGAACTCAGCACCCATCTCCTTCACTTCCCGCGGACCAGCAGGAAGTACCCGGGCATCAAGGTTCCCCTCACCAAGCGTCCTGGCTGTGTCTGACATAGCCTCGATGGGCGCCACAATGCCTCTAGCAAGACGATCGGCAATCCAGGCGCCCATCGTCACTAGGAGCAGCCCGAGTAATCCAAGAATCACTCTGCTCTGGACAACTCCGCTGTCCATCGTGGCATCTGTCACAAACACTCTGATCACCGCCGGAGGGCCTTCGCCGACAAGCAGTGGGATGTACACCGCAGCTCCTCCATCAAGAGCGACAATAAACGATCTGCCGTCACGCGCCGGCGACAGATCCTCGTCGGCTGGCACGTCCTGACCAAAGACTCGATCGTCGGGTCCAATGACCGATCCCGATAGAGAGGCGATTCGATCCTCACCGAAGATCTCTACAGACTCTTCGAGCGAGCGATCGAGAACCAGCACAGCCAATACGCGGGCCAGGCTCTCGGCATCTCGCTCAGCGGCGTTGACGGCCGTATCACTGGCTAGGTCCCCCACCAACGAGCTAATCGGGACGATGAACGCAAGCACGACCATGCCCGTTACTGCCACCGACATGAGCATCAGTTGTCTTCTCACTGGCTGGGGTCCACCAATCGGACTCCTACGCCACGACGAGTGTGCAGAAACACCGGATCTGAGGCGGTCTCTCCGAGGGCTTTCCTAAGCCAAGACACATGGACATCAACCGTCTTGTCTGCACCTCCGTAGGGCTGGCGCCATACCTCAGCGAGGAGTTCACGCTTCGACACCAGCTTGCCAGGCCGGGAAGCGAGAAAGGCCAGCAGTTCAAAAGATCGAGCTGTGATGTCGAGCGAGTCGCCGGCCAGTGTCGCCTCGTGCGCATCTAAGTCGAGTTCCAACTCACCCACCACGATCCGGTCTTGGGTGTTGCTCTCGCCTGACCGCCGTAGGACCGCGCGCATTCTGGCCTCGAGGTGCTCAGATGAGAACGGCTTGATCACGTAGTCGTCAGCGCCCGAGTCGAGAACCGAGATGATCTCTGCCTCATCGTCTCTAGCCGTGGCCACCACCACCGGGACATCGGTCACCGCTCGGATCATTCTGAGGGCTTCGGTCCCGTCTAGATCGGGTAAGCCCAAGTCGAGAATGACAACTCCAACAACAACGGCCTTCGTTTCAACGACTTACACCTTCGATACTGACGGCGGCTCAGTCATCGTGAAAGTCGATGGCGACGACGTTACCTTGGTGAGCGTTTTTGCCCAGCTTGGATGGAGATACGAAGTCAAGGACGACGGCACAGAACGGGTCGTGGTCGAGTTTGAACCGAACGACGAGGACGACGACCGCGAGATCAAGTTCGAGGTCTGGGTCGACGACGGTGAACTCGAAGTCGACATCTCCTAGGAGAGCTAGCGGACGCCTGCTGTGAGCTCAACCGACGGTGAAGAAGCGACCCTTCACACACAGCATCCCGTTGGTGATGTCGTGATCCATCGGCGAAGTCACCTTCACCACGTCGTTATCTTGGACGTGGAGCTCGAGCGGACACCCAACACCGCAATACGGGCAGATAGTTTCAGTGACCGTCTGTTGCTCTTGCATCCAGCGCACTTCGGCCCTCATATCGAACTCAATCTTCCCTTGCAGGGCACCGGTTGGGCAGACGGCTATGCAGTTGCCGCAGTAGACACAGGCTGACTCAGGCAACGTAACGTCTAGCTCAGTGGAGATCCGAGCGTCAAAGCCCCTTCCTGAAACTCCGATCGCGAACGTGCCTTGCGCCTCAATTCCGCAAGCTGAAACGCAGGCGTAGCAAAGAATGCATTTCGAATAGTCACGCACATACAGATCGTCCTGAACCTTGGGCTCTTCGTCGACAGTGGCCGCATGAACGCCAAACCGACCTGGGTCTGCCTGGTACTCGTTGAGCCATCCCTCCACGTTCGGAGCCTGACTCAAGTCAACCGACGAATCGAGCAGCTCCAACACCATCTTCCGAGAATGCTTGACTCGTTCCGAGTCGGTCTCGACGACCATCCCGTCCTCGACCTCACGGGAACACGCCGGAACCAGCGTCCTAGACCCAGCCACTTCAACGACGCACAACCGACACACGTTGACGGGCGTCATCGACGCGACGTGGCACATCGTCGGGGTGACCACCCCAATGCTGGCAGCAGCCTGGATGAGCGTGGTTCCAGGCGCAGCCTGAACAGACAATCCATCGATCGTTAGAACAACCTCATTGATCGCAACCTCAGTGATCTGAATCTCAGGCATCCGCGCCTCCCAACAATCCCAGCACCAAGGCGGAACGCACGGCGTTGGTTGCGGTATGGCCAAGGCCGCAGATGGAGGCATCAGCCATCACCTGTTGCAGTTCGGTCAGCAGATCCAGCTCCATGACAGAGCCGCTGCGAGCTCGGTGAACCAGTTCCTCCTGGCGGATGGTCCCGACTCGGCACGGCACACACTGGCCACAAGACTCATCTCGGAAGAACGCTGCAATCCGGGACACTAGGTCAGGGAAGTCGGTGGTGGTGTTCAACGGGATGATCACTCCAGAACCCAAGGAAACGTCTCGCTCTCGAGCAGCGTCGTTAGATAGCGACAAGCTCAGAACGTCTGGAGCGGCGAAAGATCCAGCCGCTCCACCGATCAGGATCGCTGAAAGTTCCCCAACCACTCCTCCAGCCGCCGCAATCACATCTTCGACAGAAGCGCCCACTGGCGCCTCCACAACGCCCGGGGTCCCGACGTCGCCAGAAAGGCTGAACAGCCGAGTTGGGCTGGCTACATACGCATCGGCACCGTCACGAACGATTCGAAGAACGTGCGCCAACGTCTCGACATTGTTGACCGCGGTGGGGCGGCCGAACAGCCCTGAGACGGTGGGATACGGAGGCTTCTGTCTTGGCTCACCTCGGAATCCTTCAATACTGTTGAAGAGAGCGGTTTCCTCACCACAGATATACGCCCCTGCACCCCTGCGGAGCTCGATGGTCACTCCGTCGAGGTGGTGCGCCGACTGCTCGATGGCGTGCTGCAGGCGAGCCGTAGCCAGCGGGTACTCACCTCGGACATAGATGAACGCGTGAGCGCTTCCGGTGGCGAACGCAGCCAAAGCCACAGACTCGATGACGGAGAAGGGGTCACCTTCCATGAGATAGCGGTCTTTGAAGGTACCGGGTTCGGATTCGTCGGCGTTGCAGACCAAGTGCCGAGGGCCTGCCTCTTCGCTCACAAGTTTCCACTTGAGACCCGTTGGAAACGCAGCCCCGCCTCGTCCGGTGAGTCCCGACTGCTCGACCTGTTGAATCACCCAATCGGCACCCCAACCTCGAGCCGTCGCCAGAGCTGCGAAACCACCCGCGTCTTCATAGGACTCCAGCGACTCGGGGTCGATCACCCCGATCAGCCCCGTGATCTGCCTAGGGAACCCTTCCGCCAGAGCGTTCATCGGAAGTTGTAGCCCGGTGATCGAGAGAGCAACCTCTCCGGCGGTCATCTGCAATCGAGCCGGCGCCCGGTCACATTGGCCAAGACAGGGGGATGCGGTTTCATCATCTCCCAACGAGAAACCCTCGGTGCGGCGACAGACAATGTCGTCACAGACGTAGGTCGTCCTTTCCTTCACCTCATCTACGAGCAGCAATGAGTAGAAGGTCGCCACTCCGTACGCCTCGGCAGGTGGAACCAATAAACGGTCTGAAACGTAAGCCAGGCCTCCCTCCGAGACGCCGCCCACCCCATCTTGCAGGGCCCACAGCGCTGGGAGGAGGAGATGCCTCAGCTGCTGAGCCTGATGGAAGCCAAGCCGGGACGTCCGCCCGTCAGGTTTCGGAGACGGTCCGCACACTCGGTCAACCGCTCCACGCTCCAGATCGCTCGGCGTCGCCGTCATCGTGTGTTCCACTAGAGCTTCTCCAAACGGACCGCGGTCGCCTTGAACTCAGCGGTCCCCGACTTTGGATCCCAGGCATCAATCGTGACGACGTTCACGTCGACTACCTCTGGATAGTGAAAAGCCATGAATGCCAAACCAAGCCGTTGCGTGGCGACCACCGTCACCGCAGCCTCAATGCTGCCACGTCGACTCGAAATGCGGACTCGCTGACCAGTCGTAACCCCCAACTCATCCGCGTCTTGCGGGGACAGGTCGATGCCAGCGCCTGGCCGTGATGGTGCGTCGAAATGACTCGTCTGTGCTCCGGTGTTGAATGACTCAAGATGACGACCCGTAGTCAGCCGTGTTGGGAACTCGTCGGTCAGTTCATCCACTGGTGGAGCGTGGACGACAGGGTGGAATGGAGCGGGTGGCCCTTCTCGAGGCTCGGCCCAGAACCGTTCGTGCAGGAAGAGTGAGCCCGGGTCTTCCAGCGTCCGGCACGGCCACTGCAATCCACGCTCAGCCTCAAGGCGCTCATACGTCATGCCAAAGTGGATTGGTGAGAGACTTCGCAGTTCATCCCACCACTCTTCCGCTGACAGGTCCCGCCACTGCGCCCCCAACCCGCTCGCCAAGAGCCCCAAGATGTCGATGTCGCTCTTCGCGCCGTCAGGCGGACGTACCGCCGCTCTTACCCGCTGCACCCTCCGCTCTGAATTGGTCACTGTTCCTTCAGACTCGGACCAGGCAGCGGTCGCGGGAAACACCACATCTGCAAGAGACGCTGTCTCCGTCATGTAAATGTCCTGGACGATGAGAGTATCGAGGCCTGAGAGCAGCTGCCTAGCTCGAGCGCTGTCGGCCTCGGAGCGGGCGGGGTTCTCGCCGATGATGTACACCGAGCGCAGCTCGCCGCGTTCCATCGCTTCGAACTGGAGCGACAGGTGCATGCCCGCCTTGGCCGGAATGGGCATTCCCCACACCTCCTCGAACTTGCCCCGGAGCTGGTCATCCTGCAGATCTTGGAAGCCGGGCAGTTTGTCGGGCAGTGCACCCATGTCGCCGCCGCCTTGCACATTGTTCTGCCCGCGAACCGGTACCAGACCGGACCCGTACCTCCCAATGTGGCCCGTAAGCAAAGAGAGATTGATCAGCGAAAGAACGTTGTCTGTAGCGTTGTGATGCTCGGTGATCCCAAGCGTCCAGCAGAGCTGGGCCGTAGAAGCAGAGGCATACGCGTGGGCCAACTCCTTGATGGCATCAGCTGGAACACCCGTGACCTCAGCGCCCCTTTCGAGGGTCCAATCAGCGACTGAAGCCTTGAACTCTTCGAAGTCGACGGTGGCGTTCTCGATGAAGCCCTCGTGGGCGAGTCCGCTCTCGATGATCTCCCGCGCCACCGTGTTGGCCAAGGCAATGTCGGTACCTACGTCGATGCCCAGCCACAGATCAGCAAACATCGCCGATTCACTTCGACGGGGATCGACCACAAATAGTTTGGCACCGTTGCGAACACCTTTCAGGAGATGTTTGAAGAAGATGGGATGAGCGTTGCGCGCGTTGGAACCCCACAAGATGATGACATCGGTGGTTTCTATCTCAGCGTAGGAGGAGGTGCCTCCCCCAGCTCCGGTTACTGCCGCCAGACCGACGACTGAAGGAGCGTGTCAGGTTCGATTACAAGAATCGATGTTGTTGGTGCCGAGGACGGTTCGCGCAAACTTCTGCGCGGCGTAGTTCATCTCGTTGGTCGCCTTGGAACACGAGAACATGCCAATGGCTTCAGGACCAAACTTCTGCTTGGTCTGTGCGAGTCCGGCGGAAGCTCGTTCCAACGCTTCTGCCCAAGTTGCAGGCCGAAGATCGCCGTTCTCTCGTATCCACGGGTGGCTCAACCTTTGTGTTTTCATCTCACCTCCTCTCGTTCGTCAAAGCGTACCCACTTGGAAGCTCATAGGGCGTCGTTCGAACCTTCAGAAATTCTCAAGGCTATTGTCGAAGCAGATCAGTTCTGTTCGTCGCATCTATGTACGGTCAAAAGCGAACTAGAAGGAGCACACGCATGCAGTACGCACTACTTATCTACTCCGAGCCCGGAGAGCCCGAGGATCTCGACGCGGTCGTGGCGGCCTACAACGAGTTCACATCGAACGTTCAGTCTGAAGGAATCATGGTGGCTGGCGAAGCACCCCACCCTGTGGAGACCGCAACCACAGTGAGGGTCCGCGACGGAGCCGCAACACACACAGACGGTCCCTTTGCTGAGACGAAGGAAGTCTTCGGCGGATTCTATATCGTCGATGTTCCCGATCTCGACGCAGCCATCGCCGTAGCCGAACGTCTACCAGGTTCTTGGTGGGGTTCGGTCGAAGTGCGGCCCATCCTCGACTTCAACCAAGCCCAGTAGCTGATATTGAGCCAGGCGTCAGCCGCGCTTGAGACGGTCTTCCGTTTAGAGCACGGCCGGGTGCTTGCGACCCTCATCCGTCAGGTTGGGGACATCGACCTCGCAGAGGACTCGCTTTCCGAAGCGATGGCGGTCGCGCTAACAGCTTGGGAATCGGGTATCCCCGAGAATCCTGGCGCCTGGCTTACCACCACAGCCCGCCGAAAGGCGATCGACCGCCTCCGCAGGGCCGTCAACTACACCTCGAAACAGGCCGAACTCATGCACCTCGCGCAACTCGAACAAGACGAGAATTCGCCGGAAGAGGAAGAACTCGCTGTCATTGACGATCAACTTCGCCTCATGTTCACCTGTTGCCATCCGAGCCTGTCACAGGACGTGCAGGTCGCGCTAACACTCAAGACGCTTGGCGGGCTCTCCACCCAAGAGATCGGCAGAGCCTTTCTAGTCCCTGAGACGACGATGGCACAGCGCATCGTCAGGGCAAAGAAGAAAATCAGGACTGCCAACATCCCGTACCGAGTTCCGGCCGAATCGGAGCTAGCCGGTCGGTTGTCTGCGGTCCTGCAAGTCATCTACTTGATCTTCAATGAGGGGTACCTATCAGCGACGGGAGACCACCATCTTCGAAGAGAATTGAGCACCGAAGCGCTACGGCTGGGGAGGTTGCTCACTTCTCTCATGCCGTCCCAGACGGAGGCGGCAGGGCTTGTGGCTCTTATGAGCTTCCACCTTGCCCGATTCGACGCTCGTACCGACGAAGACGGCCTAGCTGTACTCCTAGAAGACCAGAACCGCTCGCTCTGGGATCACGAGACTATTCGCGAAGCGGATCGGCTGCTCACAAACACGCTAGAGGCCGGCGGGTCCGGCCCCTATGTTCTTCAGGCTGCCATCGCTGGCGTCCACGCCACGTCCCCCAACTTCGATGAGACAGGTTGGGAGGAGATCGCCTTTCTGTATACACAGTTACACGCGCTCCAGCCGTCGCCCGTCATCGCCCTCAATAAGGCGATCGCCACGGCCTTCTCGACATCAGCCCAGGCTGGCCTCAGTGAGATGGATGTACTGAGCGAGGCGCTCGCCAGGTACCCACACTTTCACGCAGCCCGAGCCAAGTTACTCGATCAGCTTGGGCGTGGCGAAGAAGCGAGACAAGCCATCGGAGCCGCTCTTGACCTCACCCTCAACGCGGCAGACAGAGCCCATCTCGAAGCGGAGCTGAGGATGCTCGAAAACTAGTCTTGATTCTTCAGCCGATTCCTAGCCGTAGATGACTCACTCACTCGAACCGGCTTGCTCGCCTTGGCTAGCCCGAACGTGGGCATGTTCGTATAGACAGCTTCGTACTCGCCAGCGCGGACGAGGTAGGTCTCATGCCAGATACCGGTGCGACTGGTCTTCCCGACTCTTTTCACGTAGGCACGCCACGGAGCCAAGTGCGGATCATCCTTGTCCTTTGCGAACGCCTCAAGATGTTCGAACGATCTCCAGTACTGGATCGTCGTTAACCCAGCGCCTTCAAATCCCAGTAAACCCTTCTCAGGGTGATCAACAAGGTATTGCAGCATATGGTTCATCCCGCGTCTTCCACCAAGGTCTAGAAAGGACCGCCATAGATGCAGCTTGTTATTGAGGCGTAGTCCAATGATGAAGACCACAAAGTCTCCTTCAATGTCAGCGGTCCATCTGCCTCGATTTAGCTCAGTCACGCACTCTCCCCTTCCCACTTTTCATCCCCGTTGCTTACTCATCTTCGGCCCC
>Ga0302135_10000467_pt1 | contig 24593 bp, 33 predicted proteins | sample CBN3_surface_MG_FD_203119 | JGI IMG/M metagenome (GOLD analysis project Ga0302135, IMG submission 203119) | Marine microbial communities from Western Arctic Ocean, Canada - CBN3_32.1 | ecosystem: Environmental > Aquatic > Marine > Oceanic | place: Canada: Western Arctic Ocean | collected...
AAAGGTGGTCTTTATTCCGTCATGGCGGAGATGAGATCCCTGCCTACAACTTCAATGGCCTGGTCTCCGTTCACCGTCCGCAATTTACCTTGCTTCTCGTAATACCCCACCAATGGCGCTGTCTGCTCTTCATAGGTCTGAAGCCTCTTGCGGACCACATCAGGCTGGTCATCCGCACGCTGCATCAGTTCACCGCCGCAAACATCGCAGATACCCTTCTCTTTAGGCGGCGCAGTTACCTCATGGTACGGGCGCTGGCACTTGCTGCACAGCCACCTTCCCGCCAACCGCCGTACTAACTCTTCCGTATCCACCTGTAGGAGCGGTGTCCGGTCTATGCTCCCTTGGTGCTCAGCCAGTGCCTTGTCCAACGCCCGCGCCTGCTCCAGCGTGCGGGGAAAGCCGTCAAGGATGTAGCCGTTGGCGGCGTCAGGTTCCTGAATACGCTCCAATACCATACTGATGGTTACGTCGTCAGGAACCAACTCCCCTCGCTCCATGTATCTCTTGGCAAGCTGCCCCAACTCAGTGTTCTCTGCTTGGTGCTTACGGAAGAGGTCTCCGGAAGCCACATGCGGCACTTCAAAGTGTTCAGCTAGCTGCTTTGCCTGCGTTCCCTTTCCTGCCCCCGGCGGACCGAGGAATACGACTCGCACTGGTCCTGTCATTGACTCCTCTACCGTAAGAACCCTTCGTAGTTACGCATGAGGAGCTGTGACTCCAACTGCCGCATGGTGTCCAACGCCACGCCCACCATAATCAGCAAGCTCGTGCTGGTAAGTGTGATGGCCTGGATACCCGTTAACCTGGTGATAAAGAACGGGACAATGGCCACCAGGCCAAGGAAAAGAGCGCCGCCCCAGGTGATCCTGATGATGACGCGATTCAAGTATTGCTGTGTGGGCGGACCCGGCCTTATGCCCGGAATGAAACCGCCGTTCTTTTGGAGGTTTTCCGCTAGCTGTTGCTGCTGAAACACCACCATGGTGTAGAAGAACGCAAAAATAACCACCAGAATGAAGACCATCACCCAGTAGAACGTGGATGCTGGGCTCACAGCGGAAGCCACAAATGTGGCCGCCCTGGCAAAGAAGTTGTCGCTGGCAGGGTTGGCAATGTACTGCGCAATGGTGCCAGGCAATATCATGATGCTGAAGGCAAAGATTAACGGAATCATACCCGCTGAATTGACTCGCAATGGCAGGTGCGTTGCGCCGGACTGCCGGTACATGCGCCCGCCACGAAACACGCTCCGCCCATACTGAACGGGGATGCGGCGCTGAGCCTCAGTAAAGATCACAATGGCAATAATAAGGAAGGCCGCCACTGCCACGAGCACCAAAAGGCCGCTGATGTTGTCTCTGGCCAAGAAGCCCTGGCCTATGACGTTGGGCAGACTTGCGACAATGCCCCCAAAGATGATAATGGAAAGGCCATTGCCAATACCTTTCTCCGTGATGAGCTCTCCAAGCCACACCAAGAACATGGTGCCGCCCACAAAGGAGAATACGATGGTCAGGGTGGTCAAGGCTCCGTCACCAAAGAAGGTGATGGGAGTGTTAAACACGCCTGCTCGGGAGAAAAGTAGCAACTGGCCATAGCCCTGGAGAAACGCGATGGGCACGGTAAGCCAGTGAGTAAACTGGTTAATCTGCTGACGCCCTGCGGCGCCCTCTTTTGATATGGCCTGGAGCCGCGGTATCACTGGCACCAGTATCTGAATAACAATGCTGGCGGTAATGTACGGGTATACGCCAAGAGCCACGACACTCAGGTTCCTGAGGCCCCCACCGCTAAACAGGTCAAAGAACGCCACCAAATCATTCTGTTGAAAGACCTGGCCAAGCACGTCACGGTCAGCTCCAGGAACAGGCACGTGGGCCAAGAACCGGAAGACCATCAAAATGAATAGCGTAAAGAGAATTTTCCCGCGCAAATCAGGCGTGCGGAAAGCATCGATCATCGCTTGAACGAGTTGAGGTCTTCCTGATGTCCCACGAGGCTGATTTGTTGGCGCCGCCCGCATATTCCCTACCTACCCCCCGCCGTACCGCCTGCTGCCTCTATCTTAGTCTTGGCTGACTCGGAGTACTTGTCAGCCTTAATCTGCAATGCCCTGTTCAGTTCCCCCACACCCAACACCTTTACGCGCTGTTTGGCACTGCGCACCAAGCCATGCTGCGCCAGCACCTCTGGGGTTACATCTGTGACACCATCTGGCAAGCGGTCAAGTCCCTTTAGGTTGACCACTTGGTATTCTTTTCTGAATAGGTTCTTAAAACCCCGTAGCATGGGTAGACCCTTAATCAACGGGTTCTGTCCACCCTCAAACCCGGGGCGCACGCCACCACCGGACCTGGAGTTCTGGCCCTTCATTCCCTTACCGGCATACGTGCCTTTGCCGGAGCCGTTGCCCCTGCCTACGCGCTTGCGGTTTTTACGCGGGTGCACCGCACGTACTTCATGCGCTTGCATTGCTGGACCTTCTCTTCCGGGGCTGCTCTTCTTCTGACGCGGGTTCCACCTCTACCAGGTGACGCACTTTATGGAGCATCCCCATGATGGTGGGGGAGTCTTCATGTATAACAGAGTCTCGTATACGTCGCAGTCCCAGTGCCCTGACTGTCCGGCGCTGGTCTCGTTCGTAGCCAATCAGGCTCCGGACCTGTTTGATGCGGAGCTTAGCCATTGTCCTTACTCTCCTCGACTTCATCAGAGGTCTCAGCCTCTTGCGCCGCTTCCTCAACAGGAGCGACTTCTGCAACTGGCTCTTCAGGCACCGCCGCCTCAGGAGCAGCGGCTTCTTCTGCCACCGCTTCTTCAACAGGAGCGACTTCTGCAACCGGCTCTTCAGGCACCACCGCCTCAGGAGCGGGGGCTTCTTCTGCCACCACTTCCGCAACAGGTGCGGCTTCAGCGACCGGCTCTTTAGCGGCTACTGCTGCTTCTGTCACAACCTCAGGCGCCGCAGCTTCGGGAGCAGCGGCCTCAGGAGCTTCTGGCGTGGCAACTTCCGCAACCACAGGCTCGGGAGTCGCAACCGAGGCCACAACGGGCGCGGGCGCGGCAGCGGGGGCTCTCTCGGTACGTCGGGGAGTCGCCTCAGCGGGTGAGGGGGGCACAGGTACGCCCTTTAAGGGGCGTAACATTTGTAGGCCAGCCACAGTGGCTTTCACCACGTTAATCGGGTTCCGGCTTCCCAGAGCCTTGGCTGATACGTCCTTGATGCCTGCCACTTCCATGACAGCGCGGACCGCACCCCCGGCAATGATGCCAGCACCACTAGTAGCGGGCTTCATGAGCACCTTGGACGCGCCATACTTCACATGGACTGCATGCGGAATGGTACCGCCATGCATAGGAACATCAATCATAGCCTTCTTGGCTATTGCAACGCCCTTCCGAACAGCGTCCGGTACCGCAACGCCCTTGCCCATGCCCAAGCCAACCTTGCCGTGGCCGTCACCAATAACCACCATGGCATTGAAGGTCAAATGGCGTCCGCCCTTGACCACCTTGGCCACACGGCGGATTTGAACTACCTTCTCAGTAAGACCGGAGTCGTCCTGGTCAAACCTGTTATCCGAACCCCTGCCCTGCATCAAAACGTCAAGCCTTCCTCCCGGGCGGCATCCGCGAGCTCTTTGACACGCCCGTGGTATCGATACCCGCCCCGGTCAAACACAACCTTGGTCACTCCAACGGCCTTGGCTCGTTCAGCCACCAGTTTACCCACCTGCCGGGCCACGTCTGTCTTCGGAACGCTCTGGCCTCGGACACCAGCCTCCAGCGTGCTGGCTGCGGCCAACGTGTGACCCCGAGCATCATCAATAACTTGCGCATAGGTATGGCGACCACTGCGAAACACGCAAAGGCGCGGTCGCTCAGGTGTGCCTTCCAGATGTCCGCGTAGCCGCCTGTGGCGGACACGTCTGGCCTGCCATGGGGTTTTCACTCGTGGCATAGCTTTATCCTCTCCCCGCCGACTTCCCGGCCTTCAGCCGGACCACTTCGCCTGTGTAGCGTATTCCCTTGCCTTTGTAAGCGTCCGGCGGACGGACGGCCCGGATTAGCGCAGCCACCTGCCCCACCGCCTGCTTGTCAGCGCCCCGAATGTGGATGCGGTTGTTGCCCTCCACCTCAATTTGGACGCCCTCCAATGGTTTCATTTCCACGTTGTGGCTATATCCCACCTGCAACGTCACACCAGTGCCCGCCTGCAGACAGCGGTATCCCACAATTTCCAGGGACTTGGTGAAGCCCTGGCTTACGCCAACTATCATATTGGCAATGAGCGCACGGGTGAGTCCGTGGAGCGCGCGGTGATCCCGACGATCATCTGGTCGTTCCACCAAGACATTGCCGTCCTCAACTCGGACCGTAAGGTCTGAATTGAACGGTTGGATCAGGGTCCCGTTACTCCCTTTGACCGTCACTGCTGCGCCAGTCACCTCAACGGTGACACCTGACGGGATGGGGATTGGTTTTCTACCTACTCGTGACACGTAATTCTCCTACCATACATAGCACATCAGCTCGCCGCCGACGCCCTTTCGCCATGCCTCCTGGCCAGTCATAATGCCATGGGAGGTCGACATAATGGAGATGCCTACGCCTCCGTAGAAGCGGGGAACCTCATTTCGCTGTACGTGAATCCGCAGGCCGGGCTTGCTCACTCGCTTGAGCCCAGTGATAGCGGGGGCCTTGTCATCTGCATAACGCAGACGCAGCCGCAATACATTTTGAGGTTTGGTCTTCACCACCTCAAAATCGGAGATGTAGCCCTCCCGCTTGAGGATGTCCGTCAGGGCCACTTTGGCCCTGGATGACGGCATTTCCACAACGGGGTGCTGCACCATAAGTGCGTTTCGCACACGCGTAAGCATGTCTGCTATAGGATCTGTAACGGGCATCTTGCTGCGCTGCCTCCTAAGTCCTGTTTACCAACTAGCCTTCCGCACGCCCGGCAGCAGACCCTCAAGGGCCATCTTCCGGAAGCAGATGCGGCAAAGCCCAAAGTAACGAATGTACGCCCGAGGCCGTGCACACCGGTTGCACCGGTTCATGGCACGCACCTTGAAGCGAGGTTCCTTTTTCCACTTGGCAATTTTACTTGTCTTGGCCATAGTTCTCCGTATTCCTCGTCCTAGTTGGCCTGCGGTTCTCTGGTGAACGGCATACCCATCAACTCTAACAACCGCATCCCCTCTTGGTCACTCTTGGCCGACGTGGTAATCACTACCTGGAATCCACGGATGCGGTCAACAACACTGTAGTCAATCTCCGGAAACACAATCTGTTCCTTGAGGCCCAGAGAGTAGTTTCCGTTGCCATCAAAGCTGTACCGAGGCACACCACGGAAGTCCCGGATACGCGGAAGCGCCACATTCAATAGCCGGTCAAGGAACTCATACATCCTGTGGCCACGAAGCGTAACCATGCAGCCAATGGACATGCCTTCCCGTATCTTGAAAGTCGCTATCGACTTCCGGGCCTTGGTAACCATCACCTTTTGACCGGCGATGATAGTCATGTGCTCAGTGGCCTTCTCCAATGCGCGAGCATTGGTCAGAGCTTCACCAAGTCCCATGTTCAGCACCACCTTTTTCACTTGGGGCACTTGCATAGGACTCTTATAGCTGAATTCACGAAACAGCGTCGGCTGAATTTCTTCCCGGAACCGCGCAAGCAACCGGGGAAGGGGACGAGGCGTCACCTTGGTACGCCCTGCCTTTGCCTTGGCGGCAGGCTTCTTCTCTTCAACGGGCGCAACCTCAGCAGCGGCAGCTTTCGTTGTCGCTGCAGCTTTACGCGCACCACCGGCAGCAGTTGCACGGGGCTTTGCGGCCTTGGCCGGAGCCTTGGCAGCCTTCGGAGCAGCAGCCTCTGGCATCTCTGAGGCGGATTCATCCACCTGCGGCTCTTCGCCTGGTTGTTCTAACTGATCGTCTGGTCGCATCGCTTACAGACCCTCGATTTCGTGCCATCGGCCAGCACTTGATAACCTACTCTAGTTGGTTTGTCACAATTGGGACACACCAGCATCACGCGCCATAAGCCCATGGGCTTTTCCTGAGCGACAATGCCGCCCTGGCTGTTAGCGCCCTGCGCTCCGGCCTTGAGGTGGCGCTTCACTATGTTCACGCCCTCAACATGGACCATACTATCCTTCAGGTCCACTCGCTGCACCTTGCCGCGCTTACCTTTGTCCCTACCGCGAATCACCTGCACCGTGTCATCGTGTCTTACTCGAGAAGCCATGGCTATAGCACCTCCGGGGCAAGAGAAACGATTCTCATGTAGTTATGGTCCCTTAGTTCCCTGGCAACCGGGCCAAATATGCGGGTGCCACGGGGAAGGTCCTTGTCAGTCAGAAGCACTGCCGCATTGTCGTCAAATTTAATGCTGGAGCCGTCGGGCCGACGAATCATGGCGGCTGTGCGAACCACTACCGCCCGAACAATTTCGCCCTTCTTCACCGCAGCTCCAGGTATTGCCTCTTTTACAGAGGCAATAATGATATCACCCACGCGAGCGTACCGTTTGCCGGTGCCGCCCGGTACGTTGAAACACATAATCTCTTTCGCGCCCGAATTGTCGGCCACGTTAAGCCGTGTAAAGGTCTGGATCACGACTCTTTCTCTTCCTCCGGTGTTTCATCACCGGGCGCCTGCTCCGCTTCGGGTTCAGGCGTCTCCATCTCTGCTGCCGGCTCTTCAACCGCTACTTCAGCCTCAGTCTCCTTTGGCTTTGCCTTGGCCCTGGGCTTGCGCTTGGGAGCCTCTTCAACAGGAGCTGCCTCTTCTTCGGACTCCGGGGCCTCGGCTACAGCCTCAACCTCCGGCTCTTCATCTACTACTACAACCTCTGCCACAGGCTCGGGTTCCGCCTCTGCCTCTACGGCGGGCGCTTCAGGCTCCGGCTCAACTACAGCCTCAGCCACTTCCGTAGCCTTGGCTTGGGTCTCTTCCGACGCAGCAATGACCTCGGCCTTTTCGGCGGCCTCCTCTGCTTCAAGGGCCTGCACTTCCGTGCTTGCAACCTCAGCAGGTGCCACGTCAGGCAAACGGCTGGCCGTAATTACCTCTGACACGCGCCACCGCTTGGTAGCGGAAAGCGGACGCGTCTCCACAATACGTACGATGTCACCCACGTGGTACTGGTTTTCCTGATCGTGGGCATTGAATTTCGTGACTCGCTTCAGCATCTTGCCGTACAGCCTGTGCTTAACCAGGCGCTCCACGGCCACCACCACGGTCTTATCCATTTTGTCGCTAACGACGCGTCCCACGCGGACTTTACGTACCTCTGTTTTCGTACTCATGCCTGGACTCCTGCCAATTCACGTTCTCGCAGCACTGTCTTGATCTGCGCCAACCTACGCTTGGCCGCGCTTAGTTCACTAGCGTTGGCCAATTGACGCGTAGACAACCGGAATCTGAGGTTCAACAACTCTCGATAAGTGTTGGCCTCTTCATCGCGTAACCTCTCCTCAGAGAGGGTGCGAAACTGGCCGGCGTTGCTGCGCATAACGTCTAACCTCTCGGCACCGGGCATTTACGCCTCGGTGCGGAACACTGTCTTTGTAAGAATTGGGAGCTTCTGTGCAGCAAGCCTCAAGGCTTCCACCGCTAGTTCAGAAGACACCCCACCAACCTCATACAATACTCGTCCGGGCCTGACCACGGCCACCCATTCCTCCACCGGACCCTTACCACCACCCTGCCGGGTCTCCGCAGGCTTCTTGGTGATAGATTTGTGCGGGAATACCCGTATCCAAACCTTCCCGCCGCGTTGGAGGTGACGCGTAATTGCGCGCCGCCCCGCCTCTATCTGGCGGCTGGTCAGCCAAACGGCAGTCAGGCTCTTCAGGCCCACTTCACCAAAGGCAACAGTACTGCCCCGGTGCGCAAGGCCACGGTTGCGGCCCCGCATAGATTTTCGGTACTTAGTTCGTCTCGGCTGTAGCATCTACTGCCTCTACCTCAGCTGCAACAGGCTCAGCCCGCTGCATTATTTCAGGGACCAAGGGTTCTTCTTCCTTCTGTTCCTGGAAGATTTCGCCTTTGTATATCCATACTTTGACACCAATGCGCCCGTAGGTGGTGCTAGCTTCTGTAAAGCCATAGTCGATATCAGCACGGAGGGTGTGCAATGGCACGCGTCCCTCCATGGCTTTCTCATTGCGCGCAATCTCAGCACCACCCAAACGGCCACTAATCAACACCTTGATGCCCTTGGCGCCGGCCTGCATGGCCCGGCCTACAGACTGCCGCACTGCCCGCCGAAAGGCTATTCTGCGCTCCAACTGGTCCGCTACGTTGCGGGCCACAAGGAACGCATCCAACTCCGGCTGGCGTATCTCTTGAACATTGAGCCGTACGCGCTTGCCGCCGACTGTCTCTTCAAGAATTTTTCGTAATTCATCTACCCGTTGACCACCACGCCCAATCACAATACCTGGCCGGGCGGTGTGGACCGTTACACTCAGGTCCTGAGCACTCCGCTCAATTTCAACCCGAGCAATGCCTGCGTCCGAATACTGGGTCTCAATGACCTTACGGATGCCAAGGTCTTCTTTCACATTGGCAGCATATATATTCCCTTTGCCGCCGAACCAGTTGGCCTGCCAGGTCTTGGTAATGCCCAGCCTGAACCCCACAGGATGCGTCTTATTTCCCACTATGCACCCCTCTCGTCAACCACCACGGTTATGTGACAGGAATGCCGCAATATCTTACCGACACGGCCGCGAGCCCTAGCCCGGAACCGCTTCAAGACCGGACCCTGGTCAACGAACGCGTTGGCCACGACCAGATTGTCTATATCCAGCATAAGATTGTTCTCCGCGTTAGCCGCTGCAGACTTGATAGTTTTGCTCAGTTTGGCCGCAGCAGGACTGGGCAGGAACCGAAGGGCGTCCAGCGCCGCTTGTACGCCCATGCCGCGCACGGCTTCAACGTACGGCTGCAGCCGCTTTGGCGGTATCCCAACACTTTTACTAAAAGCCTTAACCGACATACCCTCTACCTACCTTTTCACCCGGGACGCTTGCTCCGACCGCCCACCACCGGCGTGGCTTCGGAACGTCCTGGTTGGGGCAAATTCCCCAAGCTTATGGCCTACCATGTTCTCACTCACGAAAATCGGGATATGGCGGCGGCCGTCATGCACCGCAATGGTCAACCCCAACATCTCCGGCACAATGGTGGACGCGCGCGCCCATGTGCGGATCACCGTCTTGCTCTGCGTGTTCATGGCTCGTTCCACCTTCTTCTGGAGCTTAGGGTGAACGTACGGGCCCTTCTTAACGGAGCGTGACATTTACTTCAGCCTCCTGCTCCGGACAATGTATACGTTAGTGTGGAACCTGCGACGAGTCCTTGGTCCAAGAGCGGGCTTACCCCACGGAGTCTTGGGATGCTTCATTCCAATGCCTGAGCGGCCTTCACCACCACCATGTGGATGGTCATTCGGGTTCATCGCAGAACCTCTCACCGTAGGGCGAATCCCCAGATGACGGCTCCGGCCCGCTTTGCCCAAAGACGTGTTGCGGTGCTCCGCGTTACCTACCTGGCCAATGGTAGCCATGCAGGTGCCTAGCACCTTGCGGACCTCTCCTGAAGGCAGTCGCAGCAGGCAGAATTTCTCTTCCCGTGCCAACAACTGCGCCCCAGTACCCGCGCTGCGTGCCATCTGTCCGCCCTTGCCGGGTTGCAACTCCACGTTATGCACCATGGTCCCAGTGGGGATGAGACGCAGCGGGAGTGCATTTCCAGCCTTGATTTCCGCATCTGGTCCGGACATCAATTTGTCGCCAACTTTTACAACGCTGGAAGCAAGGTGATACCGACGCTCGCCATCGGCGTAGAGCACCAAGACGATGCGCGATGACCGGTTGGGGTCATACTCAACAGTCTCAACCTTGCCTGGAATGCCAAACTTGTCCCGCTTGAAGTCAATATCTCGCAGGAGCCGCTTGTGTCCGCCGCCACGGTGCCGAACCGTAATTTTGCCGCGCACATTACGTCCGCCGCTGCTGTGCTTCCCTTTGGTCAAAGCCTTGTAGGGCTTGCTTTCAGTGACCTCTGCAAAGTCAGGCCGGACAGCTGCTCGTTGCCCAGGGCTAGTGGGTCGTAAGTCCTTTAGAGGCATGCCTACGCTCCCTCAAATAGTTGAATAGTGTCGCCGGGACGCAGGGTCACGATAGCCTTCTTCACTGTGGGCGACTTGAAGGGCCTACCACCACCCACGCGTCGTACTTCACCGGGCGTGTTCACCACGTTAACGGCCAGCACCTTCACCTCAAACGCTCGCTCCACGGCCTCTCTAACCTGTGCCTTGTTAGACTTGACCGCTATCTCAAATACATACTTACCACTCTCCTGGAGAATGGTGGATTTTTCTGTAATCACAGGCTTGCGTAGGACTTCAAATATATGCATGGTTCATTCTCTCCTACGCCGTCCCTGCAGCTTCGTCAGCTTCGCCCCACAGGGCTTCCGTGCGACGTACCGCGTCCACGGTCATCACAACCCGGTCATAGCGCATAAGGTCCAAAACGTTGACCAAGTCTGCCGTCAACGTCTTTATTCTTGGTAGGTTCCGTGCCGCCATGGACACGTCACGTGCTGACTGCGAGACCACCAGCAAAGCCGATGACTCCACGCCCAACGCCTTGAGTATCGAGGCCATGACGCTGGTTTTGCCTTTGTCCGCCGACAGACTGTCAACCAACACAATGCGGTCTCCGTTGGCCTTAGCGGACAATGCGCAACGGATGGCCTGCCTACGCATCTTCTTGGGAATACGCTTGCTGTAATCACGAGGATGCGGTCCAAAGACCACGCCTCCGTGACGCATGTGTGGAGCCCTGATGGTTCCCTGCCTTGCGCGGCCGGTCCCCTTCTGAGCAAATGGCTTGCGCCCTCCGCCAGCCACCATGCCACGGGTTTTGGTGTTGCTGGTCCCTTGGCGCTGGTTTGCCTGATGGTAGACCAGCACCTGATGAAGGAGGTCACGGTTCATAGGCGCGGCAAAGACACGGTCACTCACTTGAGCCTGAGAGACCACCTCACCTGCCATATTGCGTACGGGCAATTCCACTATTGACCATCCCCTTGACTGGTAACTCCTGCGGATCGCCGCACCATTACCAGCCCGTTTCTTGCTCCGGGTACGGCGCCGTTCAGCATGAGCAGGTTCCGTTCCAGGTCTATTTTCTGTACTTTCATGTGGCGGACAGTTATCCGCTTGTTGCCCATCTGGCCTGGCATCTTCTGACCCTTGAGCACACGGCCTGGATAGGTAGTTGCTCCAATGGAACCAACGGCCCGCCCGCGGTCCTTCTGACCGTGAGTTTTGGGTCCACCGCTAAAGTTGTGCCGCTTCATGCCTCCCTGAAACCCCTTGCCCTTGGAGGTGCCAATAACGTCAACCAGCTCTCCCTCTTGAAAGACAGAGACGTCCAGGGTTTGACCAACTTGATATTCAGAAATGTCTGACGCTGCCACTTCACGCAAGTGCTTAACGGGGCCTGAATGCTTCAGATGGCCGCGTTGTGGCTGGTTCAAACGCTTTGCCGTACCGTAGCCCAATTGCACGGCTTCATAGCCATCCTTTGGGCCAGTGCGGAGCTGCGTCACCAAGCAAGGACCCACCTCAAGTACAGTAACGGGCACCATGAGTCCCTCATCTGCAAAGAGATGCGTCATTCCAATTTTTTTACCGATCAGTGCTTCAATCATAATTAATCTACAGCTTGATGGAGATGTCTACGCCCGCTGGCATCTGAAGCCGGGTCAGGGCGTCGATAGTCTTGGAATTAGGGTTCACAATGTCCACGAGTCGCTTGTGCGTCCGCAGTTCAAAATGCTCACGGGAGTCCTTGTCCACGTGGGGTGAGCGAATTACGCACCACCGCTTGATCTTCGTGGGCAGAGGCACCGGACCCACGACCACCGCACCCGTCCGTTCCGCTGTCTCTACAATTTGCAGAGCGGACTGGTCAAGCAATCGGTGCTCGTACGCCTTCAATACAATTCTTACTTTGTCGTCTGCCATGATCTCCCGTTTTCGCCTTTACGTGAGCGAGTTATGCGCTCTTCACTAATTCTTGAACCATATGGGCTGCCACTTGTTCATAGCGGCCAAATTCCATGGAATGCGTCGCGCGGCCCTGGCTCAAGGAGCGCAAGGACGTTGCATAGCCAAACATTTCCACCAAGGGGACATCCGCCTCAATAGACTGAATGGCGCCCTCACCTTCCATTGACTTGATCTTGCCGCGTCTTCGGCTCAAGTCATCCAGCAACTGGCCCAGGAATTCGCGGGGGGTGACCACCTGCAACTCCATCACTGGCTCCAAAAGAACAGAGCCTGCGTTGCTGAGCGCACTCTTCAGGGCCATGGACCCAGCAATTTTAAAGGCCATTTCGGATGAGTCCACAGCGTGGAACGTCCCATCCAGGAGTGTTACCTTCACGTCCAACACGGGGTAACCACCAATGATCCCAACCTGAAGAGCCTCTTTAGCTCCCTGCTGGATGGGTGAAATGAATTCCTTAGGGATGGAACCGCCAACAATTTTGTTTTCAAAAATGAAGCCGGTACCGTTCTCTCCCGGTGTAACTTCGAGAACACAGTGCCCATACTGGCCTCGGCCTCCGGTCTGCCGGACAAAGCGCCCCTCAGCTTTCGCCTTACGGGTAATGGCTTCACGGTATGCAACTTGAGGCTTGCCGGTGTTGGCCAATACACCGAACTCGCGCTTGATCCTGTCCACGAGGATTTCCAGGTGGAGTTCGCCCATGCCAGAGATGATGGTCTGGCCGGTCTCTGCGTCATACCGCACCCGGAAGGTGGGGTCTTCTTCAGCTAGTTTGATAAGAGCGTCGGTAAGCTTGTCTTGCTCAGCCTTGGTCTTGGGTTCAATGGCCATGGAGATAACGGGGTCCGCAAAGCGGATGGCCTCCAGCACAACAGGGTTGCGTTCATCACAGATTGTCTCGCCGGTGAACGTGCTCTTGAGTCCCACCGCCGCGCCAATCTCACCAACGCTGATGGACTGCATTTCCTCACGGTGCTGTGCATGCATGAGGACAATCCGGCCCAACCGCTCCCGAACGCCCTTGGTGGCGTTGTACACGCCAGTACCAGCGTGAGCGGTTCCTGAATACACACGGAAGTAGACCAGCCGACCCACGTATGGGTCAGTCATGATTTTAAAAGCCAAAGCTGAAAAAGGAGCATCCGGGTCCACTGGGCGCTCCACAGTCTCACCCGTCTGAGGATGCACGCCAGTGATGGCGGGAACGTCCAACGGAGAGGGCAGGTAGTCCAGGACAGCGTCTAGCATGAACTGGATGCCCTTGCTCTTCAATGCGGAACCGCAAAGCACAAGGACCAACTTATTGGCAACGGTAGCCCTTCGCATGCCAGCCTTAAGCTCCTCAATGGTGGGGGCTGTCCCCTCCAGGAACTTCTCCATGAGCTGATCGTCTTGCTCTGCGACCCGCTCAACCATCTGATCATGGTAGGTGGCAACCTGTGACTCTATGTCAGCAGGGATGGGTACCTCGGTGGGAGCGCTCATCGCGTCATCTTCAGAGAAGAGGTACGCGCGCATCTCTACCAAGTCCACCACGCCTTTGAAAGCGTCCTCCTGGCCAATGGGGAACTGAATGGGCACAGGATTGGCCTGAAGTCTGTTGCGAATTGAATCCACCGTACGGGCTAGGTCAGCACCGATACGGTCCATTTTGTTAACAAAACAGAGCCGGGGAACGTGGTAGCGGTCAGCTTGACGCCATACCGTTTCCGATTGTGGCTGGACACCGGCGACAGCGTCAAAAACCACCACGCCGCCATCCAGTACTCGGAGGCTGCGCTCAACCTCAGCAGTGAAGTCTACGTGGCCTGGGGTGTCAATTACGTTAACAAGGTAACCCTTCCACTCGACTCGGGTAGCCGCGGAAGTAATGGTGATGCCTCGTTCTCGCTCCTGCTCCATCCAGTCCATGACCGCTGTGCCTTCATGAACCTCGCCCACCTTGTGGGTACGTCCACTGAAGAAAAGCACACGTTCAGTTACCGTGGTCTTACCGGCATCAATATGGGCGATAAAGCCAATATTACGAATGCGCCGTAAGTCGACGGTAGCACCTGAAGCGGCTGCTGTAGTTCGTTGCATAGTGATTCTGTCCTACCAGCGATAGTGCGCGAAGGCCCGGTTGGCCTCCGCCATGCGATGTAAGTCTTCACGGCGCTTTACAGCCGTGCCTTGGCCTCGAGAGGCCTCCATCAATTCCTGGGCCAAACGGTCTTTCATAGGTCGGCCTGTTCGAGCCTTGGCTGCGGCAATGAGCCACCTTTGGGCCAGAGCCTCGCCACGATTGGTACTCACTTCAATAGGCACCTGATATGTAGCGCCGCCAACACGGCGAGACTTCACTTCCAGGTGAGGCACCACATTACGGAGGGCCTGCTGGAACACCTCAAGAGGGTCCCGGTGCGCCTCTTCACCCACCACCGCCAAGGCGTCATACACAATGCGCTGGGCAACTGTCTTCTTCCCGCGCTCCATGATGCGGTTGATGAAGCTGGAAAGCTCCAAACTGTTAAAGCGGGGGTCCGGCAACCGTACCCTGCGCTCTGCCCTTCTGCGTCTTGCCACGCTGCTACTCCCTAATACGTCCAATAAGAACCAATAGACTGCCCTCACGGGCGGCCTGAGGCCCATGCGTTACCTACGTGAGTGGATGGTTATCTACCGGAGGCTAGTGGGCGCTTGGTGCCGTACTTGCTCCGCCCCTGCATGCGACCGGACACGCCGGTTGCGTCGAGAGCGCCACGGATGATGTGGTAACGAACACCCGGCAAGTCCTTAACACGGCCGCCTCGGATCAGAACCACGGAGTGTTCTTGGAGGGTGTGACCCTCCCCGGGGATGTACGCAGTAACTTCCATACCGTTCGTCAGTCGGACCCTTGCTACCTTCCGGAGTGCCGAGTTCGGCTTCTTAGGAGTGACCGTCCGCACCTGAATGCAAACTCCCAGCCGCTGCGGACTACCTTCTCCCCGGTAGGTACGGTTCTTCAACGTGTTTCGGACATAGCGAAGAGCAGGGGCCTTGATCTTTTTGACCGGCCTCTGCCTACCATGCCGAACTAGCTGATTTACCGTGGGCACCCTACAACACCGTCCTTAACTTAGTTGCCTAGCCAAATGACCAGGCACAGACCATCCCATGCACTTCCGAAAAAGCGCGTCGAGTAATGCTAGCGTGGACGTGGCATAGTGTCAACCGGGCCGCAAGCCGCCAGCAGTAACGGTGTCAGTAAGTTATCACCACTACAGTGATGGACTTCGTAATCATTGCATCACGCATGATTGATCTCCTACCGTTGCCGGAACAAACAGGGTTCACTACCGTTTGCTAGCCTCAATTCAGCCGCCAGCTACCTGGAATCAGAATGTGCACCCCGTCACGCAGTAGCAGTACGCGTACACATGGGAATCAAGTTCCCAGTGCTATACTTCAGGCTCTTATGAAGATATACACCAAGGGCGGCGACAAAGGCGAAACGGGGCTCCTCTACGGCGGTCGAGTCTCCAAAGCCGACCCTCGCACAGAAGCGTACGGCACCGTGGATGAAGCCATCTCCGCTTTAGGGCTTGCCCGTGCGCTCTCCCAAGACCCTTACGTCAAAGAAAACACTCTTGACCTTCAGCGAGAACTCTTCCTGGTAGGCGCGGAGCTTGCGACGGACCCTACCGAGTACGCAACACTTCAGAAGCATTTCAACGTGGTGACGCCAGAGATGACGCAGCGTTGGGAGAAGGCCATTGATGAGATGACGGCCCAGGTTGAGTTGCCCGCCGCTTTCATCATTCCGGGGGCGTCTGCTGCATCCGGAGCCATGGACATTGCGCGCACCATTCTCCGCAGGGCTGAACGGCGCGTGGTGGAGCTTCATCAAAAGGGCCTATTGGTCAATGAAGAAGTTCTGCGCTACATCAACCGAGTGGCTGACCTGGCCTTCATGTTCGCTCGCTATGAAGACCGCAGCTTGCCAGTGGAGCGGCTTACAGGTCAGCACCGGAAGCAGTAACGCATCATCAATAACCCGTCCTCTCCCGCTCATGCCCCCTGCCCACCCTCCAGCGTGTAGAATGAATCCATGACTGACATCGTCGTCGTGGACTACGGCGCGGGCAACCTCCGCAGCGTCCAAAAAGCCTTCGAACAACTCGGCTACAACGCCACCGTCACGGAAGACCCCGCCGCCGTTGCGCAAGCACCTGCCATCGTATTTCCAGGCCAGGGGGCATCGCCACCTGCTATGGAAGCCTTAAACAAAGCGGGGCTCACGGAGGCCATCCATACATCGATAGCAGCGGGCACCCCATTCTTTGGAGTGTGCTTGGGCCTTCAGTTGCTCATGGACGTATCGGAGGAGGGGCCAGTTGACTGCCTGAGCGTGCTGCCCGGCGTTACAAAGAAACTCCCGGAGGGGCTCAAGGTGCCGCACATGGGGTGGAACAACGTTCGCTTACGGACAGAGCACCCCGTATTCCACGACGTGCCTCAGGACAGCTACTTCTACTTTGTGCACAGCTACTACGCCGAGCCAACTGACGACGCGACTGTCCTTGGCACCACTGACTACGGCGTGACCTTCTGCTCAGTGGCAGCCCGCGGAAACCTGGTGGCCACTCAGTTCCACCCAGAGAAGAGCGGCCCCATTGGCCTGAAGCTCTACGACAATTTCATGCGGTACGTGGTCTTGCAACAGACCGTGCCGGAGGCCTAACAAACCATGGACGTGATACCGGCCATAGACCTCAGAGGCGGCAAGGTGGTCCGCCTCCGTCAGGGTGACTACAATCAGCAGACCACCTATTCAGATGACCCCATAGCCGTGGCGCGAGGCTTCGCGGAGGCGGGCGCGCCGTGGGTGCATATCGTTGACCTGGACGGCGCTGCGGCGGGCATTACGCCCCACCTTGAGGTGTGTCGCCGCATCGCGGAAGCCATACAAACGCCCCTTGAGTTCGGCGGTGGCCTACGCAGCTTGGAAGCCATTGACGCCATACTTGATATAGGCGTGGGCCGTGTGGTGCTTGGTACCGCTGCCATTGAAGACTCGTTGTTGGTGCAAGCGGCCATCGCCAAGCATGGAACGTCCCGCATAGTGGTGGGCGTGGATGCGCGTGACGGCATGGTGGCCACCCGTGGCTGGATAGAGCAATCGTCCGTCAGGGTCGAGGACCTTTTAGAGCAGATGGCAACGCTGGGCGTACGGCGGTTCGTCTACACGGACATCGCCAGAGACGGCATGCTGACAGAACCCAACTTTGATGCCGTGGCCTCAGTGGTCATGGCCGCCACGGAGCTTGGCTCCACAGTGATAGCTTCGGGCGGTGTGAGCAACGTAGCTCACCTTGCGCGTCTGGCTGACATCGGCGCGGAGGGCACCATCGTCGGCAGCGCCATATACACCGGCGCATTGGACCTGGCTGAAGCGCTCCGCACAGTGGGAGGATGATATGAAGGTCTCACGAGAGCATGGCGTCACCAAAGAAGAGGCCAAGGGCAAGCTGGACGGCTTTCTGGACGAGATGCTCAAGGCCTACGGCAGTCACGTGCCAGAGCATAGTCACGAGTGGGTTGGCGATACCATGAAATTTTCAGGGAAGGCCAAAGGGCTCAGCGTTTCCGGCACCGTACAGGTGACCGACACCACAGTGCTCATTAACGTTGGCCTGCCCCTAATGGCACGTATGTTTGAAGGTGCCGCGCGCAGTCGGGCGGAAGAGGCCCTCGACACTCTCTTTGGAGCGCAGAGCTAGTCATGGCTGTCCGCAACCCTATGGTTAGGCAGCTATGACAGCGGCACCACGCAGGCTGGTCTTATTGATCGCGGCGGTGACGATATCTGCCACCCTACTAGCGGCGTGCGACATCATTGGGGTCAATCCCAGTGGCAGCCCGCAGCCAACTGCAACTCCCACCTCTAACGCCTCTCCAACTGAGACTCCGCTCCCAACGCCTGGCCCTACAGCTACGCCAACCGCGTCACCCACGCCGGGGCCCACATCGACACCAGTGCCAACGAGGACTCCTACGGCTGAGGGTGAGGCTATAAGCAACCTCCATCCTCATCAGCCTCCTGGGTGGGCAGCTCCCCTTATCATCAGTGGTCGTCCAGGCCAGTCCGATTCCACCGCTATATCGTTACCCAACCCGGTCTACATAAGCTGGGCAATCACCAACGACGGCCCACAGTCCTCCAGTGAGTCTTACTCCGTTGACCTTTACGTGGACGGTGTTATGGCCGAACGGTGGCAAGGTTCACAATTTGAACCGCAAAGCTACCGCTTCATTGGTGACTGGAACGACCTGACCAACCAGCTCAAGCTCACCCCAGGCATCCACACATTTACGCTTGTTGTTGATTCTCTCAATCGAGTGCCTGAAACCAACGAGGCCGACAACACCTTCACGGTGGATGTGAACGTAGGCGGAGACAACCCCGCGCAATCGACAGTCACACGTCTACCTGACCCTGCACTGTTCACACCGGAAGGATGGGAGGCCCCTCTTGTGCTTACGTCCTACGGTGACCGGACCATGAACGGCCCTCTGTCGGTGGACGTAGCAACCCATGTCCAATACGCCTTCAAGAACCAGGGGTTGTCGTCCGTCTTACGCAGCATCCCTCTCCACATCTACGTGGATGGAGTCCTGGTGCGGGAGGACAAATGGCAGTGGGCCCTGACTGATCAAGCCACAACTGCACCGTGGGCAGGGCTGTTGGACACCCTGAGCCTAAAGCCAGGCCCGCATGACCTACGGCTGGTGGTGGACCCTGGCAATGTGGTTCAAGAGTTAGATGAGACCAACAACACGTACCAGGCTTCGTTCACGTGGGGCACCGGCCCTGTGGACTCCGCCCCAGCCCTGCCTCCCATCACCACGGCCTCACCCCCTGAACCCTTGAACGCGCCTAACCTGATCCCCGGATGGCACTTTGCCTGGGATGGCCCAATCATCATCTCTGCCGCGGAGGGCACCTTCACCAACGGCTCTCCAGTGGTGGGGCAACAGCAATGGATAGACGTGGTGGTGCAGAACCAGAGCGTTCATGACGCAAGCGCCTTCTCCGCAGACCTCTACCTGGACGGCGTAAAGGTGCGTAACTTCCGCTTTGATAGCGGACTGGGAGGGGGAAGCGTGGGCTGGCATGAAGACTGGGGCAACCTGCTAAGCAGCGTTCAGCCCTCCGCCGGCACGCACACGTTACGGCTAGTCATAGACCCTCAAAACGAGGTGGCCGAGAGCAACGAGGCCGACAACGTCTACGAGACGACCGTGGAATGGTTCACTGTCGCGCCTGACGCACTGCCACCCATCGTGTACACCAACGCTAAGCTCAGCGATATGTTGGCAGGACTGCCCGCGCTGCTGGACGACAGGAGCGTGGTGGTCAACGACACAGGCGCCAACAGGATTCCGGACGTCCTCAGTGCTGCGGACGCAGGCTATTACCTTCTCACGGGAGGAAGCTTATTGGACGAGCGACTCAGCGTGTTCCTGCTCTCCCGTGCAGACTACGTACGCTGGGTTGATGATTCCTATGCGGAGAAGTTCGCCACCAACCCTGAATCGGAGTATCCGGCACTATTGGCTAGTCGTGAGAAGCTCAAGACCAGCAACCCTGCATTCAAAGCGCGTTACCTGGACGGGGCTGCTGTGGTGGTGGACGCGGAGCGTCCATTCGCAGAAGTGTTGAACACGCTGGCACATGAACTGGGTCACGCACGCCAGGACATCGTGAACCCAGCGCAGACTGAAGCGCAGACCACGTATTACCTCCAAGCTCTCCATGAGGCCCAGGCGCAGCAGTTTGAGCGAGCCTACTGGCTGGCGGTGGAGCGCTTCACTGGACAAACGCTGCTCGCCTACCCTGACCACAGGGGCTTCACAGACCTCGTTGGCTTCCGGTTCGACATCTGGAAGGGCAACGTCAACGCTGATGAACACTATCTGGGCTACCTGTTAGCTTGGACTGCCGTCTTGGCAGACGTAGCGTTGCAAGACCTCGGCCAACAACTTGTGAATGACGGGAAACTGGATGCAGACGCCGCCCTCCGCGTGTATGACCATCTGGTGTCCCTGGAGCCGTCCACTGTTGAGGAGTACGTGACCGTTCGCGTGGCGCTTTTCGACCAAACCGTGCCCACGATGCGCACTCTTGCCAAAGGCCGCCTGACTTCCAACCTTGACCCTGACCAAGAGGGCTCACCGGATCTACGCACCCCTGCCTTGCTAATGCCTTAGTCGTCCCTAGCCGCTGGTTGACGACCTCCGCACCCCTGCCTACACTTGCGCCACTGGTTAACTACGTCACGTATCCCATTTAAGAGGCACGCCATGTCCATGCACTATGAAGAGATACAGAAACCCAAAGAGCACCGGCTTCCTCCGAACCTGACCGACTTCACTGGGCAAGCAGACTCATTCAAATGGGAAGACATTGAGAAGGAGCTGGACTGGCTCCCCGGCGGCGGCCTGAATATTGCCCATGAAGCCATTGATCGCCACTGCAACAACGGTCTTGGCACTAAGGCCGCCATGCTCTGGGAGGGCAAGGACGGCAAGAAGGAGACCCACACCTACGACGACATGCGGCGGCAGTCCAACAAGTTTGCCAACGTCCTCAACGGCCTGGGCCTTGAGAAGGGAGACCGCGTCTTCACCTTCATGGAGCGCGTGCCGGAACACTTTTTCGCCGTCTTCGGAACCCTCAAATTCGGCTGCATCATTGGCCCTCTCTTCTCGGCCTTCGGCCCTGACCCGGTCAGGGACCGCCTCGAAAACAGCGGTGCCAAGGTACTGGTCACGCAACCGGAACTGCGCGCACGTATCGCCCACATTCTGCCGCAGTTGCCTGAACTCAAGCACATCATTGTCCTCAACAAGGACGGCAGGTCGTCTGAGCCCCACGTAGACGGCGACCTCGACTACGACGAACTGATGTCGAAGGCGTCTGATGACTTCGGCCCCATCACCACGACACGTGACGACTACTCCATCATGCACTACACCTCTGGCACCACGGGCAAGCCCAAGGGCGCGGTGCACCGCCACAACTCCGTCATCCAGCAATACGCCACCGGCAAGTGGGCCTTGGACCTCCACCAGGACGACATCTACTGGTGCACAGCGGACCCCGGCTGGGTAACCGGCACCTCTTACGGCATGATTGCGCCGTGGACCAACGGCGTGACCCAGCTCATCTATGAAGGCGGCTTCCGGCCCAGCAAATGGTATGACCTTATCCAGCAGTACAAGGTGACGGTGTGGTACAGCGCGCCCACGGCCATCCGCATGCTCATGAAGGCGGGTGATGAGGTGCCCAAGCAATATGACCTCTCCACCGTGCGTTTCATGGCATCTGTAGGTGAGCCGCTGAACCCGGAGGCGGTGGTCTGGGGCAAGAATGTCCTGAACCTAGCTATCCATGACAACTGGTGGCAGACAGAGACAGGGGCCATTCTGGTGGCCAATTACGCTGCCATGCCCATCCGCCCCGGCTCCATGGGCAAGCCCATCCCCGGCGTTACCGTGGCTGCCATTGACGACCAGGGCAACGTGATGCCCCCCGGTGAGGAGGGAGACCTGGCGGTGAAGCCTGGCTGGCCCTCCATGTTCCAGATGTACTGGCAAGACGAGGAACGCTACAACTCACGCTTCATCAACGGCTGGTACATCACCGGCGACCGCGCCCGCCAGGATGAAGACGGCTATTTCTGGTTCATAGGCCGCTCTGATGATGTCATCAACACGGCTGGCCACTTGGTAGGCCCCTTTGAGGTGGAGAGCGCCCTTATAGAGCACCCCGCCGTCGCTGAAGCGGGCGTCATTGGCAAGCCTGACCCGCTGGCCATGGAGGTGGTGAAAGCCTTCGTGTCGCTGAAAGAGGGCTACGAGCCCAGCGAAGAGTTGCGTCGGGAAATCATGCGCTTCGTACGTACCAAGCTGGCGGCGGCAGTCGCGCCCCGCGAGATTGACTTCATAGACTCGTTGCCCAAGACCCGCAGCGGCAAGATCATGCGCCGTCTGCTCAAGGCGCGGGAGCTTGGCCTGCCAGAGGGTGATACCTCCACGTTGGAGGAGGACTAGCGCGCTTCGTCATTGCGAGTGAACGCATAAGACTCTCCCCTGTCGTGGTATTCTCCCATCTGACCATTCACCTCAAGGAGCCACATAACCACCATGGCTGATAAGACCAACGTCCTCGTCATCTACCAATTCCCAGAAGAGGCTATTGAACGCATACGGAGCGTAGCGCCGGACCGCCTTAACGTGGTGTCCGCCAACGCTGAGTTTTACGATGAAATCATGGCTGACTGGGACGAGAACCTGACCAAGCGCTTTATCCGAAAGACGCCGGAGAAGCCAAAGCTGTCACCTGAGGAGAAGGAGAAGCTTTTGGCGGAAGCGGATGCCGTCTTCATGAGCTTCCCGTTCCCCAAGACCGTGCCTCAACGTGGCAAGAACTTACGCTGGATACACTTCCCATTTGCCGGTGTCTCCAATCTCCAAAACACTCCTTGCTGGGGCATCCCCATCACCGTCACCAGCTCTAGGGGTTACACCAACGCCCTGCCCATAGCCGAGACGGTCATCGCAGCGGCCTTCGCCTTCGCCAAGCGGCTGGACATCAACATGCAGCGGCAGATTTCAGGTGAGATGGCCAACCCGCGGCTACTCCCCACGCCCCAGATGCGCGTCATCAAGGGCAAGACCATGGGCATCGTCGGCATGGGTGGTATCGGCAGAGAGGTGGCCCAATTGGCCAAGGGCGTGGGCATGCGGGTGGTGGCCACTCGACGATCTACCATGCAGCGCGCCATCAACGTGGACGGCGTAGATGAAGTGTTCCCCGCATCTCAGCTTCACCAGATGCTGGCGGAGTGCGACTTCGTGGCGGTGTGCGCCATGTGGACAGACGAGACCGAAAACCTCATTGACGCAGAGGCCATCGCCGCCATGAAGGATGAGGCCTACCTCATCAACATAGCCCGCGCCGAGATTGTGAACGAGGCCGCCATGCTTGCAGCGTTACACTCCGGCAAGCTGAGTGGCGCATTCGTGGATGTGTGGGCCAATGAGTTCCAGGAGCCACCGCACGCTGAGTTGCTGTCTGCGCCAAACCTCACGTTCATGCCCCACACATCGGGCCGCGGTGACGTAAGCCACGCCTTTGCTCTTGATGTCTTCTGCGACAACCTCCGCCGTTTCATTGACGGTGAGCCGCTGGAGAACGTGGTGGACTGGGAGCGCGGCTACTAGGCGTTGATTGACGACGTAGGCACAGATGGCCTGGTGCGCGTCCAAGTTAAGCAAACATTACGTGAAAGAGGCGGGGCGCAGGCCCCGCCTCTTTTTTCTCGTTCAACGTCGCGGAACCTATCCTAGCTGTGCGGTAAACTTGCGGAGCACGGCGTAAAAGTCGTCAGGCCGCGTCAGTGATAGGTTGCCCTTGGTGTTGGGGTACACCGCCAGCCATGAGCCCTCAATGTTGGCGTGGGCCGTCTTGGAGTGCGCCAGTGGGTGTACCTCCGCCCGTTCGTCGTCCGTGTCGCCCCTAACAATCAGCGTCGGCACAGAGACGGACTTGCATGCATCGGTCAGGTCGTAGTACGCCTTGAAGTCGTCGCCGTTACGCAGGTTGCCATAGAACCGAGCCACGTCCTTCCAGTCGTCACCGTGGTCTCGTTGGAGCATCGCAGCCTGGGGTGGAGCGGCCTCCGGCCCAAACGTCTTGCTCAGCCTGGCGTCAGCCTCAGGGCTGTTGGTGAGAATAGCCCAGTCCAGTACCACCGACATCAGCCTGTCAGGATGGTCGATAGCAGTCCGCAGGGCCACGCGGGAGCCCATGGCGCCTCCGTAGAGGTGTGCTTTCGCAATCCCCAGGGCGTCCATCAGGCCAATCACGTCGTCCACCCAACCGGAGACTGGCATATCAGCTACGTGCTGACTACCGCCCAAGCCTCGCAGGTCAGGGATGATAACGCGGAAGTCTTTGGAGAGTTCAGGGATGTGGACGGCCATGTCTTTTGCAGTCCCGGCAATGGAGCCGTGCAGCATGATGAGCGGTTGGCCGGTACCGCCCTCCTCGTAAAAGTATTCAAAGCCGTTAACGTTGGCGGTGGGCATGTTGCCGCTCCTTACGCTGAATTATGGCGGAGCATAGGCATACTGGGTTGCGCCGTCAACCACGTTCGCATCTGTACTGAAGCCGCACCTCTGCGGTAGGATGCCGCACGTTAACAACTTCGTTTCCTGTTGGTGGCCACGTAAGCGCCGCTAGCGGGGTTTCTGATTGGGGTGACCCATAGCTGGAAGTACCGCGGTCCCCAAGCCCGGGATGAACTGGGCCTTCTTTGGTTGGCGGATAGTCTTGGCGCTGGCGCTGATGCGCTTTATAGGCTCCGGCATCGGCATTTACGGCCGGGGCGTCCTGCTCATACCCATGGAGCAGGACCTCAACGTGGGCCGCGACATGATTTCTCTGGTGTTT
>Ga0302135_10000468_pt1 | contig 24572 bp, 30 predicted proteins | sample CBN3_surface_MG_FD_203119 | JGI IMG/M metagenome (GOLD analysis project Ga0302135, IMG submission 203119) | Marine microbial communities from Western Arctic Ocean, Canada - CBN3_32.1 | ecosystem: Environmental > Aquatic > Marine > Oceanic | place: Canada: Western Arctic Ocean | collected...
TTTCATAACTCGACCACTACAGATGCGTCCTCAATTAATTCGACACGCAATTGGCCGCGCATCTCGTTTGTTGAGATCGGATAAACCCTCACAGTCTCGCCCACTCCGAGGTCATAGCGAGGTCCAACGGACGAATAAGACCCGCCGCCAAAATCGTCATCTCCATTGTCCTGAAGCATCTCGGCAATTTTAGAAAACAGCGGAGTTAGTGCCGCACCGATCAAAGGTGATGCAAATCCAGCTACGGCAGTGATACCCTCCTGCACTAGTTCTTCGTCAAGTATTGCCTGTGCTGCCTTGCCCCAACCACGTTCCTTCGCATCCGACTCCATGAAGCGGTAGTCGATGGCTAGTGCCCCGGCGGGGTCGCCGTGATACAGAGGAATGCCAATGCCTGCTAGATTCAGCGAGCCGCCCTGTTTGATCCCCGTATAGACGGCTGTGGTGATGATCTGGACGCCGCCCTCGGTCGCTACTGAGCCGCCAGTAGTCAAGGGCTGATCGGCGTCGTTGGCCGTGTTCTTGTCAGCCGCACCAGCCACGATATAGATTTCGCTCTTGCCGCCCTTCTTAATCTTGACGAGTTCGGAGATGGAGACTAGGATTTTCATTCCGGTATTGCTTCCTTTTTCACTTCGAGTTTCTTCGTTGCCGGTTTCCAGTTCGCTACTACCGCATGGGAAAAGCGATATAGGAAAACGTAAACCTTGCCGCCGTCAACATCAGGCTCGGGAAGCGCCTGAACAGCTGACGACGCGAGCAAATAGAGGAACAGCATCGAAGAGGCGGACATGCTGCCGTCGATGAGTCCAACGATATCCATTATGGTTGCCCCTCTATGACTGGCACATCGTCTGGCGGGCTAATAGGGGCGCTAAGCGCCTGGATCACCACTTCGCTGATCGCCGCCGCGAGAGCCTCGACGGCATCACTCGCAATGGGGATATTGAATTGGACGCTACCCCACATCAATACAGAAACTAGGGCCGCTGTGATGGCAGTCTTTTTGATCTTGGTGCCTATCTTTTTCCTGATCGTTTTGAACGGATTCCACATGGGTTCTCCTTTCCTAAACCTTCATCTTCTTCTTCATCCAAGGCAGCAGCAACTGCTGGACCAGCGCCGCCGCGACTGGGACGCCGCAGATCACGAAAAGTTCCGTGTCGATGCTCTCCGCGATCATCGTGAAAATGATGTAGGAAACAACTGCCAGAATTAACGGCATTGCCAACATATAGATCAGCTCGATTACGTTCTTCGGTTTTGTCATTTGGTCTTGTAGGCCGCCCCGTTGTCCTTACGTACGATGGTTGCTTTGAATCCAACGAGCGTCAATGCGTTAAGACCGAGTATGAGTCCACCAAGCACCATGCCGCCGTTGCGTATCGTTGTGAGCTGCGCGGTGTTGGCGGCGACTAGCACCTCCAGCTTCGCTTGCCTCTCCTGCGTCAGCGGATGCCCTTGGAACTTATGCTGGTCCAGCTGCCGCTCGACGTCGCGGAGCGTTGGCCCTTTTTGTTGTGCCATGAGTGCCGAGGAACATCCAAGCCACGATAGGAAAAGCAGAGACCAAATCAGTAGAGCGTCTATGCCAGCTCGTTTGGTCATGTTATTTCTATAAACTGGAACGGCTAAGGCCATCACACCTTGTGCCTCCATGCGATGCGGACATAGCCCGCATATGAACCGGTCGTGCCGTCCATCGCGGAATTGTATGATACAGCCTCGCCAGCTGCGACTTGGATTGAGCAAAAACCACCCATTGAAGTATGGATCGGGTCACTATTGCGCCGCCGTTGGCGATTTTCAAGTTGGATCACGCCACCCGCCAGAAGTTGGAGATAAGGGGCGATCATGTCACTAGTGCCAAAGATACTAAGTGAAAGGCTAACAGCCGTGACAATGATTCCTCCTGTGTTGGTCGCCGCCGAAACAAGATCAGCCGTCGCATCACCCGTTGGACTGGCCGTTGCCGTATTATCCCCTGCGAGAGGTGTAATGGTTGCCGTTGTGAAATCTGACCATGCCATGTTGTTAGCTCCAAACCTGCAGTTTCCCTAAGGTCGTGTCGTAGTATAAATCACCAACTTGTAACGCGCCGCCGCCGTTGCGGGTCGTCGGTGCCGACGCCCACGATCCCTGATGAATCACGGTGTAAGTTGCGGAAATTGCCACCACCTGTTCGTATGAGCCGGAAGCACTGGACGCACTAACAGCCGCTGCTGCCGCGTCAACATCGACCGCCGTGGCTGTCGTTTCCATCCAGCCCCCAAGTTCGTTTTGCTTGACGACTACGTTGGGCATGGCGGCTACGGTGTCGTTGGCTTTATTGGCAAACGACACCTGAGATTCGCCCCGGACAGGATAGGCAGGAAGGGCTGGGATTAGGGGGTGAGACACTAGAACTCCTCGACTCCAATGGAGCACTCTACGATTGATAAGCCGTTCACGATGATGTCAAAGTTCTCAAAGACGCCGAAGACAATTGTTTCAGGCAGGTCAGGGTCAGCGATGAATAGAGTAGGCGTGGACGCTAGATCTGCCGCTTGCCGTTGAATGGAATAAGTATTGCTGGTGGGGATCATAACGGGAAAATCAACGACGCGAATCGTGCGGCGGGACACTATAGTGAGGCTCCCAAACTCATCGCGCTTTTTTGTTGAGAATGTCAGATTGCGCGAGGTGACGCCAGCAAGAGACTGGCCAGCGTCCACTACCGGCCCTATGACCAGCCGACCGACTGAAGATGGATCGCTTGGCCCGGTAGAATAGTTTGTTACGTGGAGCGTGACGCCTGCTCCAAAATAAGCGGGAAGATCATCGAATACCAGCGTGGTTTCATTGGTGTAACCTGTAAAGAAGAACTCCCACCAATCACCTACTCCAATGTCGGAGATGTTTTTCGTTAAACTGTAGACTACGCCGCCTGGAAATACGATGGTGGGGTAGATGACCGCCTCATATGTGTCGCCGGGGAACGGTATCGAACCCGTGGCTGTAACGGCTATCCCAACCCTCTCGTAGTCAACCCCTTCTTCTTGCCTAATCCCGTTCAGGAGCAACGTCGCAGTACCATCGACGGAAATCAAGAAGGATGCGTTCAACCCATTCTTCGTGCCGTAGATGGTTTCAACAATTGGCACATTTCCCGTGTATATGATCGCTTCGTAGACATCGGCAAGGAATGGGATCGAATTGACCGCCGTGATCGCAGTACCGACGCGGGTATAGTCCGCGCTGACACCTTCTACCAGTTCCCTGCCGTTCAGGAAAATACGGGCAACGCCGAGTGCTTCTGAAATAGTGAAAGCCGTATTTGACCCATTCTTCGTGCCGCCTATATTTTCTAGAGCAGGTTCGTCTAGCGTGAAGATTTCTGCTACATAGGAATCACCAGTGAAGGGAATCGAGGCAACCGCAGTGATCGCAGTACCAACGCGAGTATAGTCAGTAAGTTCAACCTGCCTCACTCCGTTTAGATACAACATGACGAACGTCCCGGCGACTGAAATGGTAAACGCCGTATTCACGCCATCCTTCGTGCCGCCGACATTCTCCACGGTCGGCGCTTCAATGTTCATTATCGTACTGTCAACAATCTTGACATTGACATTCAGCCCGACGGCACGAAGGACGCCAACCGTAGTGGTGACGGTTGGTATTGGGACTGATACTTCTATATCACCAACCGCCTCACTTGGTGAATCCACTCCCTCGCGCCACATGCGCCAGATATTCGCGAAACCGAGCAAAATCCAGGTGGGCGTTGCCTTTGCCGCTCCGACCGTTGGTTGATCAGTTGTGCTCGGGCTTGCCACCACTTCGTATACAGATTCGCCCTCGACTTTCCGTGTCCCGAGTACGTAGGTGCCAGCAGCCCAATCGGCGTAATCATTGATGACGTTCGTCGTCAAGTTCGTCGAAGTCACTGTCATTGGTACTACAAATTTCATACCGCCGCCTGTGCCTCTCGATACTCTCGGTCAGCAATGTCAAGAATCCTAATGTTCGTGCGGGCACTCGTGCGACTGTACTGGTCAATGCGGAGAAGGGTGGCTTCAATCCGCACATTCACAGGAGACACTAATTCTGGCGGTGTAATAGTCAGACCGCGCTCGGTTTCTAATGCAATCCGAAACTGCACTAATGCCTCGGCTACCGAAAGAACACCGGTTTCAATCCCACGTAATAGGTTCACTTGCTCTTCTGCCTTGGCAAGCTGATCATCAAGCGCTGCTATTTCTTCATCGAATTGTAGCGCCGCCTGATTGCTGGCTCTCGTTGCTGCCCGCTCTATCGAGGCTGTCTGAGATTCGATTGCGCTAACAGCCGCCTCAGCTTGATCCACTTGCCGTTCACCTTCATCGCCCAGACGCCCAAGCAGGGTCAGCGTGCGAACTTGTTCGCGGCGGAAGTCTGCCGCCGTTGAGAAGTTGCCGGACTCGACTTTGGCCGCGATTCCTGCCGCATCTCCGACTTCTGATATATTGCCGGTGGCCAGAGCCTGCCGAACCGCTGACAACGCTGATGCGCGTGTTTGAGCGTCTTCGCCTGCGATTGATGTACGAAGCGAACTCACCGCCGATGTTATGGCATCTACTACCGGCATCAGGGCAGAGAGCGCCTTCTGTGCCGCTTTGCCAGCCGCTTGGTTTGCCGCCTGCGCGGCCTCGCTAACCTCCTGGGCCGCCCTTACACTCTCGTCACGCTCCCGCTGTATGACGGCCTTTCGGGCTTCAATGGATTTTCGGAGCGCGCCTAGGGCCGCGTCAGTCCCGTGCTGGGATGTTTGGAATAGCTTGGCCGTAGCTGCGGCTTGGTCCGCTGCGGCTTTGGCAGCCGCTCTCGCCATGTCTTCTGCCGCCTTGGCAGCTGAGGCAGCCCCTTCCTCAAATGACGTGAAAATGATATCCAATTGTGGGGCGATAAGCATAAGCGCTGCGAATGCCGTCCGTCCCGATTCGGTCGTCAGGTCCAACCCGGCAATGAGCGCAACCATTGCTTCTCTTGTGATGGGTATCTCTAATCCAAGTTCAGCGAATACTTCATTAACACCCTTCTGTATCCGTTCGAGCTTCTGCTCATCCGAATAGAAGTTTTCAACGAACGAATTGACGCCCTTGGCAAGCGCATCTATTCCGCCCGCGAGCATTATCAGGTCGTCAGCGAAAGTGGCACCATCCACTCCGACGTTGAGCAACGTGGCGCCCATAAACTCCAGGACGTCGTTGACACCTTGGAGTTGCGAGCCAAGCCGCATCATCGCCTGGGACGCGCTCTCACCGTCCCGGGCAAGTTCGAGCAACCCGAGAGCACCGGAACTTTCCGCAGCAGCGCCGAATACGGCATCACTCAAATTCAGGAACCACTCATCAATGAGATCCTGTATTTCAGCTTGGGACTTGCCCTTTGTGCTTATCTTCAAACCGGCAACGCGCACGGCGGTCAGTAGGCTACGGTCGATGTCGATACCGATGCCCGAGAAGATGACCTGGGCGCTGTCGATGATCGAGTCATAAGCGTCCTGAAATCCCGAAGCCGTTGCGGCGTCGAGAGCCGTCAGTTTGGTGCGCGTCTTGGACTTGCGAAACAACCCGCCCTTGCGGTGTTGTTCCTCGAACGATGAACCTGTTACGCCATTCGCACCTAGGCCAAGCTGCACGCCTGCGTTCGTGGTCTTAAAACTCCCGCCGAATAACAGCCCGCCAAGTTTGGGAATGATGGAGGTTATAGCAGCACCGATGAGCGGGCCGATGATAGGGATGAACTTGGCTGTCGCGCCCACCGCCTTGCCGACAAACCCGCCAATTGATTCACCAACTTTTGAAATTACGCCGCCGAGTTTATTAGTAAGCCCGCTGAATATCCCGCCTTTCCCGTCCTTGCCACCTGTGAAGATGTTGCCAAGCATCCCGCCTGGCCCTAAAAGTTTGGCCGCCGCCATCTCTGCCGCCATTCGTCGCAAGGTCTTCGAGAAGTTCCCAAACATCTTCTTCAGTCCGCCATCGAACGGATTGAACAAGAAGTCAGCAAATGCCGTCTGTATATTCCGCGCAGCCTGAATAGCGAATTGGTTCATCTCGTCGGTATGTTGGCCCATCATGGCCAGAATCTCGTCGAGGCGTTCCTGCTCCAATGTTGTGAGGTCGATGCCGACCGCGATGGCTAGTGCCTTGCGAGCTTCAAGGGCATTCCGTTCCGCTTCCAGTAATTGCGCGCTGTTAGCTATGCCGCTCTCTGTGATCAAGCTGAAGCTGGTTTCAGCTGCGGCAGCTAGTTTAGATAATTCAGCCGTGCCCTGGGCAGATAATGCGGTGAACGCGGCTGCCAGGTCCTTGGTCATCGTGCTGACTTCTGCCAGAGGATCAGGGATCATTTTTATGACGCTAACCAATGTTTCCAGATCGACGACCGCCGCGCTCAGGGGCGGATGTAACGATTCAATTGCGGCAGCAAACTCCTCCGCGCCCTTCTCGTTCAATAATTCTTGAAGGTCAGCAAGCGCCGCCAGTACCGGCAAGGATGCCTTTTCTAATGATCCAAACTGTTTTTCGATTTCGCTAACAAAGCCTCTGACAGACTTGGCCATCTCGTCAAAAGACTTCTCACTCAGGCCGTCAATCGTGCCGCCGAATCTGGCCGCAAGTTCGTCGGCCTGAATCAAAGCGCCCATGGATTCTAAGATCTGCTCTTCCCATTTCTCGTAAGCCTCTGCGGCGTTAATGATCGTGGGGACTACTTTATTGGTTTCCTCTGTAGCGGTTGCCGTGAATTCGTTTAGCTTCTTCAGCGCCTTGGAGTTTGTTTCGTACTTGCCGGAAAGATCGGACAGCCCCTCGCGCATCCGCTCCAACACTTTCGTAGTTTGAATTATTGCCCCGGCATCCATGACGATGGAATTATCATCAGCCGTGCCGCTAGTAAGGCTGCGCCTCAGTCTGACAAGTTCACCTTCAGCCTCGCTTATCTTGACAACGTACTCTTCTATTTCAATTCCGGTCGTCACTAAGGAACTACTGATTTCACTTATGGCCAGGTCGCGCTGCGCCTTTCCTAGATCCTCTACCGACATGGTTAGCTGGTCTACTCTATCGGTGAAATCCTGAACGGGCGTTATCGTGCCCTCCATCTCTCTCTTCCACAAGATGAACTGATAGACGAGTTCACCGACCAATACCGCCGCCGCTCCCAAGCCAGTGCGGATGAGGGCAGTACGAGTCATCTTCAAGCTGACCACCAATCCCCGCGCAGCAACCCCAGCCGCCAGCAACGCCCCTTGGTAAGCGATGACCCCAGCGGCACCCGTGGCGAACCAGGCGGCAAGTCGCCCGCCATTTTCCAGGACCAAGCCAAGCGCAGAGACAAGCCCCTCCAGTGCAGACACGGCAATCGGCACAGCCGATTCTCCAAATGTCGTTAGGTGCTTATTCAAGCCCTGTATCGCGAGGGTATAGCGCCCCTCGACGCTGGCAGCCCATTTGTCGTATGCGACCTGCAGGTCACCTTCTACCGTATCGGCAAGTGACGCAAATATCTTTTTATTCGCTTCCAGATTCTCACCCAAGAGACTGAACAACCCGCGCATCGCCCTGATGTTCGGGAATATCTTGATCATCGCCTCTTCGTTGTCGCCAATGCGATCCTTCAGATCGCTCAGTGTTTCAAGAAGCCCATCTTGGCGGACACCCTTTCGCAGTAAGGCGAACGATGTGCCCAGCGTCTTCAGAGCTTTGTTGGCATCTTCCGTACCACCCTTGGCTAACGTCGTGAGGACGGCCTGTAACGATACCGCAGCCTCAGCAGCTGGAGAACCGAGTCGAGTCATCCCGGCAATTGCCGCACCGACTTGATCGAAACCAACGCCTAGTTTCGACGTGATCGGAAGCAGCGAGCCTAGAACCGGGGCGATGGCACTAGCTTCCGCCTTGCCTTCGCGCACGGTTGCAGCAAGGATAGCCACGGCCTTTGTGGCGTTGATATTCCCTGCCCCGTAAGCGTTCACCGCCGAAGTAGCAGCATCAGCGATTATATTGGTCTCACCCAACCCAATCGCGGCACCTTTAGCGGAAGCCTCCAACGCATCCAGCGCCGCCGATCCTCGTAGTCCAGCGGACGTGATGAAAAACATGCCGCTGGCCATCTCTTCGGTGGACTTGCCCACGACACCGGACAGCTCAATCATGCCCTTGCGCCATTCGTCGGTCTGCTCGCGACTGACTCCGACCAGCGTGTTGATCTTCGTGACGTTACGATCAAATGCCGCAAAATCCGTGAACATTTTCCGTGCTATGATTCCGCCGCTGAACGCGAGGCCCAGCGAGGCCATAGACCGTGACAGCACGCTGAACCCCGTGCCCATCTTCTTCGTGGACTTCGTGATTCCTTTTTCTGACTTCCCTGCCGCCTTGGTGAGTTTGCCAAGTTCTGCCCGTGCCTTCTTCAGGTCTCCGGTTTCGGCAGCGAGGATCAATTTGGCGAAGTCTGCCATGGTTAGTCCGTCCGGTCGTAAGGCGCAATACGCATCAGCGAGTCATTATTCCGCTCGTTCGCATAAGCCCCGCTCATTTGCCTGATGCAGCGGAATTCCCACGGGTCCACGAGCGACCCCGTTGCCTCGGCGTATGCTTGAATCTCAGCCCATGCCATCACCGTTTCACCGTACCCGTTATTGCCCGCCCAGCCAAGATCAGCAAGTGCTGCCACAAGGTACGCTCCTTGCTCTGGTGGGCTTGGAAATGGCATCCCCATCGCCTCGGAGCGCGTCTCTTTGTGGTCCTTTGGCTTGACTGATAGGTAGCCGACCTGCGCTGCATATTTTGCAAGGTCGGCAACTATTCCCCCAAGTAAAGGCCTGAATCATTCGACGCGGTTAGGATTTGCTGAGCGAAACTATCGCCGCGCCAAACTTCTTCGCCATCACCCTCTTCATCGTCGGTCGCCATAAGCGACTTGACACTAACGAAATTAAGATCAAGAAACCATTCAATATCAGCCTTAGATGTCGTCAGCGGTTCGCCGTCGCGTTCGATGTACTCGAATCCGCGAATGACGCGGGCCGCTCCCTCCACTAACGTCTTCTGAATATCCTCCAGCGCGGCTGATTGTTCGGCCTTCTTTTTCTTGCTTCTTGCCACATTTAACTTTGCGCGCGCGTCGTCAAGGATTCCGGCTTGCACTGAGCGGGCTTGTGAGCCGACGACCATGACGGCACAGAAATCCTCGTCCATTCCATCCGTCGCGTCATTCATAATATAGAAGCCGGTGGCAGGATGCCGTAGCCTAACTACATGCGGCTTCTCTGCTGCCGTTCTTGCGTCGTGTTTTTTGAAGTCCATTGCGTTTTTCTCCTTCGTCTATGTTTTTAATTTTAGCGGACCGGGAAAACACATAAACCCGGCCCGCCTTACTCACACCTTTGGAGGGAGTTGGGGTGTGAGCTAACCATTACACCTGGGTGCTATCGACCGTGAAGTCATTCTGCTTGAAGCTGACCTCGAAGCCTTCGTGGGTCGTAACGTCACCCTGGACTTCAAGGTACCCATTAACGTAGCCCTGCGCGTACTGGATAGGATCGCCAACAACGAGCGCCTCAGCCACGCCAGAACCGCGTCCGATCTTGATCGAAGCAAGTCCCTGCGCACCGTTCGCCGTGGTTTCTACTAAAGCCTGGCCCGTGTCTGCGGCAACTTTACGAAATGAAGCGGTGCTTTCGTTTCCGCTCATCGCACCCTTGACACCTGCCGTGAATCCGGTCTGAAGGTCCGGCACGTCGATGTTCGCACCTGAGACGCCAAGCTGAGGAAGCGATTGTGCTCCCTCAACCTTGGTAAAGGTCAAAGCATCGAATCCCGCAGCATCGTTCGTGGCGGGCAGAGCCGCACTAATGAACAGCGTTTTCCCGATCTGATTTTGAGTTGACATTATTTTCTCCTAAGTCTGTACCGCATAATCTACCCTAACCGGCACTCTGAAATCCGGTCCATCCTTATATCCCGCCAGTACCTCCGGCGGCTTCGTGACGAGGGCCACCCCACTCGCAAATGAAATCCTCGTCTTGTAGGCGAAGCGAGCCATCACCCTATCCGCAAGGGCATTAGCGGAAGTCACAAATTGATTCTCTCCCACGACGACGCTTACATGGAGTTGGCCTATGACGGTCTCTCCCGTTCCATCTAGCGTCGGGTCGTCACGCGATCCTGGTATATGATCGACCGCCAAGAAGGGGCGCACGGGGTTGGCGTCTTTATTGGGCCACGCAATCGGCGGCACGCCAATCATCCCGGCCAGATGCTGATAGAGGGCAATTTCTATTTGTTCGAGGGATATTGCCATCACTTGCCCTTGTACTTGTCCACATTCCGGCGCACAATCGACTGCCATCGCACAGCGTTCGCAGATATCCAGTGCCAGCCTTTCTGATTGTAGACGCGGCCCAATGAATCAGGGCCAGAAAAACCAGAATGAACCCTCGCGGAGTATTCTGCCGTCCAGCCAAAGCGAAGCGTGTCCCCGAGGTTCATGCCACCAATTGCGGTCACGTAACTATTCGCGCCCTCTCCGCCGAGCACCCCATTGGTTTCTACGGCCAAGCTATTCACGAGATCAGATGTGACGACAGGTATGCGCCCTTCAATAATCGTGCCGCCAGCGGTCTTGCCTTGCGCTGTGGTTTGGGCGGCTTCCATTACGTCTTGGATGCTGTCCACAGCGACCGCGAGCATGGCCTTGGCGGTGAGTTTCTCCCACTTGCGGGTGCTGGCGGTGAAGGTAAGGGCCATTAGTCCACCGCCATCTTCACGCGACGGAATACCGTGCAGTGACACCATATTGTGTGGTCTATCGGCGCGGCGGGGTCATTTGGATACATGAAGCGAACGCCGTCAGGGAACACGAACGGCTCGTCGTTCGGCAGCACGGTTCCACTTATCGCCTGATGATCTGGACGCGGATCTTGCTGGTTGCCGGGATTCCATTGCCAACGCTTGCTTATCGAATCCACATTGGGCCGATCCTGCAATTGCCTGTACGCAATATCCTGACCACCCGCGATACCGCGCCGAGCTTCTACCTGGCCGATGGACCTGGCCCTGTACCGCTCTGCTCGGTCGGCATAGCGCCCCGTGATCGTGTCAATCTGACTCACCGATAGCGGCTTGCCTTCTTTAATCGCCCGGCGCACCTGTGCGTCGTAACGCTTGTCACGCCATTTTCGAGTCAGGTATTCACCATCCAGCTCTTGTAGGTTCTTGCGCGTATTATCAACAGCGCGGCTCTGCTGGCGTGTAAGGCCGATCCTAGCGCCCTCGCGAGCTTTCCCCCTGCCGATTAGCTCGCGGGCCACCTTGGCGCTCCCGTGGCCATCGCGTAGTCCTTCTTGAATGACGTCGCGAGCAACTCCCATAGCCGTATCGCTGATGTCCTGCACCAGCCGCGCTCCGTTGTCCACAATCCACTGCTCGGCAATCGTTTGTGTCCCGCTGAATGCGAACTCAGCTGCGATGGGCGCAAACGATTCGACCGCCATGCCGGAACCGATAAAGGCAGACCGCACCGCCTCCGACAATGCAAACATCCGTTCTGGTTCTAACTTCAGCAACACCCTAATCCGTTCGATATCACCACGCTCAATCGCCGCAGACAGCGCAGTAACGGAAACGTCCCGCGCACCCTTATGGACAGCTTCACTAAACGCCTGAGCGATGGCAGGGCCGTGCTTCTTGAGAAGGGTGACGTAAGCCTGATATTGTTGCTGGTTGGCGCCTCTCATCATGCCCTGCACTGGATGATGTAATAGAGCGGGACGCCGCCCGGTGCTTTGGGGATAACGTCTATAATCGCGTGCTCAACCGCGCCGATATTCAGCCTATCCGCTACCGTAGGCACTTCCCCAATTGCACTGACCATTACCTTCTTGTCCGTTGCGCGAATCAGCGTGCCGTCGATTTCATTCTTCTTCCAATTGTCGAGCATCGCCGGTAATGTAAACTCCTGAGGCACGCCGGTCGCAGGCGCACCCCAGGGGGTTGTCGGCTCATCGGCGGCAACGCGGATCAACGTCACCGTAAACGAGCCTGCACCAACCTCTTTGGCGACCTCGCCAAGAGCTGAGGCGACTTCTGCTGCTATGATCTGGCCACTCATTGCCTGGTCCTAAGGTGCTACCACTACCTCAACCAATACTCCAATTGATTCCAGCCTTTCACGAGCCTTCGTTGCCTCCTTCTCGTCCAGCACTTGAGTAGCCAACGCGGGCGGCAATAGGTCCGTGCGCCCTCTCGCGCCCGCCGCTTGGCGCAATGCCTCAACCTGGATATCTTTGACCAGTTTATCTATCTCGCCTTGGATGTAAGCAAAAGTGGCGGCGTTGGTGACATCGGCTTCGGTCGCTGTTGCCTCGTTGGAGTCGGCCCCGGCAACGTACAGCTTGATTGCGTCGATTTTGTCGTCGTCAATAGACAGCGTGAATGTGCTGGTAATCGTCTGAGCCGCGAGGGCGGATGTAAACAGAATAGTGAGCAGCGTGAGTTTCTTCATAGTAGATTCCTTAGATCAGACTCGCCCAAGCGCCGTTTTCGTAGCCCTCGAATTTATTCAGCGTCGTGTTGTAAATCAACATTCCATTTTCCGCTGTCAGCGCATCGCGTTGAGTAGTGGTCATTCTAGGGATGAGTAGTGCCCCGGTGGTAGACGTCAGATCCAGGATGGCGGATGCGTCGGGAGCCGCAGTACCTATGCCTACGCTTCCGGTTGCTTTGATAAAAAAACTGCTTGTTCCGGCTTGACTTAGGAAATTGTAGCCATTGTAGGTTGCCTGCGTACCTTGGAAATGGAGTACCCCGTCCGCGCTATTTCTTCCAATCTTATAATAGTTTGTTGTATCGTAGCCCACCCTGAGTTGATCAGCCGAAGTAGTACTAACAACCTGAAGAGCTGCGCCTGGAGTCGCCGTCCCGATGCCTACGGGGCCGCCGGTAAACAACGCCGAATAGGTGGGGTCAGAGAAAGTCGTTGTGCTTGTAAAGGTGTTGACTTGACTTCCACCATACGCTACCCACGCTCCACTCTGCCGCGTGCAAATGACCTTCTTTGAGCCGCCGCCCGTTGTGCAAGATCCGTCAGCGCTGTCCTGGACCAAGTAAGGTGTACCATCACCATTCGGCGGGGATGCTGGCAAACCGGCGACAGTCGTGATCGTATAGACTGCCTGACGTGACAGGTTGATTTGGGCAGTCAACGATGCGGACAAAATAAGAGCAACAATAATAAGTCTGCCAGCCATTTTATTCACCTACCGACCACGCGCCCGCCATCACTCGGTTAGGGTCACGCACACAGTCGAAATATAAACTCTCCAATAGCGTCGACGTTGGGGAAGACGAGAATGCGCCGTTGGCCTTGTCCCCCACGACGGTCCAGCGAATCGAACCCGCTCCGGTTAACGCCTTCTGCTGACTGGGCGTGTACGTCTGGTTGAAGAAATCCGCCGTAGTCAATTCAAACTGTGCCGCGATATAAGCGCCAACCTCCGCCAACGTCAGCAGATTATACCCCGTTGCGATGTCGGTCCCGGAGCAACCCGTGCGGAACAGGTTGACATAGCGCAACTGGATGTAATCCGTTGCCCGCACCAGCGCCGCCGTTGCGTCTGCGTCACTTGCAGCGACTGGGGCGCTGTTGCCGCGAGCGGTAGCAAAGGTGCGAAAGTCTGCAAGCGTGCCTATCATCGGGCTGCATCCTCTATACGGCTAACTTCGCGTCAATTTCGCGTTGCAGGCGTTTAACGCTCCACTGCGATCTGACTTCAACTCCAAGCTCTTTGGCTTGGGCGATCAATTCGGCCTTCCCATAAAATACCGGTTCAGGGTTGACGATCATCATCTTCTCTTCAACGATATGGCCTTTGTTTTCAAGCCACGCGGGAACCTTGTCACCGTCAATCTCAACTAGAGAGCCGACAGTTAAGCCATTCGCGCCTTTTTTTGTTACTTCAAATTTCATATTGCCCTACTTTAGCGAGGCGGCCCTGTGACCGCCTCGCTAATGTTTCGGTTAGGAGCTATGGGCCAAGCCCATCTGGTTTGAGTAGTCGTGGCGAAGCTGCACTGCGGCAGCGGCCATTCCGACGAACTTGTAGTCGTCGTGAGTGTTGGCGCGAAACTTGGGGATGATCGTGCTCGGCATTGCGTTCAATACCTGCACAACGTCCGTCCGTTTGACGATTGCAATGATCTCGTTTGCTGGCACGTTAGATGCCGGGACGATGCTGGCAATCCCGGCGATTTCCATAACACGTTGGAGGATCGTTTTATCGCCCTTCGTGGTGGAGAAGTCCGTATTGCTGGCATAAAACCAATCATTCCAGTTCAGGTAGATGGTTGCCGGAGTGCGGAAGTTGTCCGCGTGGAGCAACGCCAGCGTGGCTACGATTTCCGTAACCCACTGAGCGCCGGTCGCGACGTTCAGTGTGACGCCAGTAGAACGCGTGTTGCGTAGCGGATCGTTACGCAAACCATATAGCTGGCTTCCGCCCACCACAATCTTTGCCGATCCGTTCAGCGCCAGGTCTTCGAGGTCTTCCGCAATGCCGCGCATTGCGCTGTCTCGCGGAGCCATGTCAATGGAGAAGCCCTTCGCGCGGGCATTCTCCGCAAGCCGCCAACCGTAAACGAATGGGCGGGTAACGATAGGCAGCGGCGTGGAGAAGTGTGCGTACGCTGTACGGTCTTCTGCCCCATCAGAAATGCCATCGAGAGAAATGTGAGTCTGCCCGGAGTCCGACGCAACGATAAATTCGTGACTAATCGGCCCGATAGGCACCGGACGCGAAACCGCACTGGCTAGATCATTGAATACTGCCAGCACGTCGCGCTGGATGAGTCCGACGTCCGTGTCGATCATCTTCCAGAAATCGGTTGGGAGACCGGAAGCGTTGCCGAGAATGGTTTTTTGGCTGCTGTTGAACTGTGCCCGCTCGTTGCGTACATAGTCCATTTGCTCTTGATTGAATTGCAACATTTACATATCTCCTTAGGTCAACTTGACGCGGTTGGCGATTACGGCGTCGGCCAGCGCGGCAGCCGCGAACGTACCGGCCTGCTGGCAGTACGCAATTACCGGGTTGGTAGTGGCGGCGGCTGCAAGTTGCCCATTGGCGTCAACCGTGAGCGGATCACCAATGGCATAGGTGGCTGCGGCCATTTGAACCTGGTAGGTCTCGCCCGGCACAGTAACATAAGCCACACCAGTATCTCCACTCACATAAGCGGTCGTGGTGTCCTGGTTGTTGAAATCAGCGTTGGCGAGCACGAGCAACTCATTGTCCGAATCGGCAACGACAGCGGCGGTCAGGACTACTCCATTGGATGTGACCAGAAGTCCGGGCAGGTACGCACCGGCAACCGGAAGGTTGACCGTCTCCGCTTGGTTGCGGGTCGGTCCGCGATAGATGCTATTGCCGGCCATTAATTTTTCTCCTTGCTGAGTCCCATGACCTCGTTAAAGTCGTACATTTCGGCATCTTTAGTGCCGTGCTGATACCCATTAGCGTTCATCGGAGCGGCGTTGCCCGGTTCCGCCTTCTTGGCTAATGCGCGAGCAGCATTCAGCGTCAGCTCTTTGGCGGTGACCTCGTCTAGCAGGTTCGCCTTGACGATCTTACTCGTCAGGTCCACCAATTCCGCCGTGTCCTTGGCGTCCTGGTTTGCCTTGATGTCCACTAGGCTAGCGGTCAACGGCTTGACCGCTGCCGTTACGGCATTGGCGATTTGCTCGCTGATGCCGTCCACTTTCACCTTAAGGTCGTTCACCTCTCGGGAAAGCTCTTCTACTTGCTTGTTGTCTTCAGCCATATCGGCCTCCTTATTGCTTCCCCGTAGGGCATTCGTAATTGCAGACGAGAGCCGTTCAATCAACGATTGGACAGGCTCAAAGTCTGACTCCTCAAGAATCGAATTGATAACTTCGACCTTTTCTTTATTGACTAACATTCCCACACCCTGATCCGGCTTGGCAGCGCCTTCCTCGTAGGTAAGGATAGCGTCATGGTCGAACTCAATATTGCGCGCTATGAACTCATAGCCGCTCTCGGTGACCGCTTCTAAGTTTGCCACCAATCCCGTGCTGGTGTGAATCGGTTTTCCTTCATCGATAGCCGCCAGCAAAGAGCGTCCTTTTTCCGAAGAGCGGGCAACCTCGACGTCGATCACCTTGTCAAGGAACACACGCCCATTCTCCTGCCGCACATTAGCGTTGAACGCTCCGATGCCGAAGATATTTTGCGCCTCTGGGTCTTTCGCGGAAACGTGAACACCATTGATGATCGGATGGCCGAATGGCGCGGGGCTGCGCTCTAATGAAGCGTAGGATTTGGCAATCTCATCAGCAGGGTAATGTATTCCGTTCATCACGATGCCGTCGGGCATTGTTGCTGATGGGACTACCATCACCTCGCGACCGTTGCGAACTTCCAGCGTTGGTTTGCCTGCGTTCGTGCGGACGTTGATGCGGACTAATTTATCTGGCATCGTCTTCCTCTTCTTTTTCCACATCGAGGCCCTGCGCCTCTAATGGCTTAAATCCTGCCTCTTCACGGATTTCGTCTTCCGTGAATATCGGCTGTCCATCCACCCCGTCGCGGTTGATTTCGCCCATTTTTTTGGCTCGATTCATCCTCTTGTCTGGAGCCATATCCAACAGCGAATCCCATCCCACTGTATAATCCCTTTCGGGGAGAATTGCCGCGCTCTCCAAACGTCTCAACACGTCGTGCAGAATCGGATGAATGACTCTTTCGCGTCGCGCCATACACACACGATTGAAATCCTCTTGGTCTTGGGTAGATGCGCGCTCACCCGTCTCGTTGCCGACTAGAATGCGCGCAGGAATGGCGACCGACGCCGCAAATGATTGCAATGCAGTGTTGAAAAACTCTTTTGGCTGAGGCAGACTGATATTAGTAGCGTGTGCCTTCATCCCCGCCAGCATCAACGACTTGTTGAACCCGAGCTGAAACCCTTCGATCTCACTATCCAGGGCTTCTTTGACTTTATCGACTGCGACTCCCATTGCTGCGGCCATGTCTTCCAATCGCGCTTCGGGATCGACTTCGATCACCGGCAGGCCCTTCGCGGTTTTCCAGAATCCCTCGCCGCCCGCACCCTTGATCTTCTCCATATCGAGCAAATCATTGAATCCAGGCTCAAGATCTGATCGTGGGTGGACAGTTCTGTCGCGACTCCAGATGATCACGCGGTCAGGGTGGACGTCATAAGACCGGCGCGGCGCGTTATTGTTATCCTTTCCATTATTCAACACGCTCTCACGCATTTCGTACATGAGCGGCAGACCGTAGCTCGGGCTAGTTTCTTCTGTGTTCCAGTTCTTGACGACGAGTTGCGCAGCCCACACCGGCTCAGCCTTGACCAGGCCCCTGATACCACCGGGAACCGTGTCGATTGGCTCAGCGAATCGCTTGCTATCGGCGAACCGAAGGATCAAGCCAGCATAGCCGCCGATATATGCGCGGCGATCAGCCTCAATTGCCGATTGCCAGAAGCTAATATCCGCCAAGTGCTGCCGAATATCCGATTCCAGCGGACTTTCCGTGGGTTCAGTTTTTTCCCAGATAGCGGGAAGGGTCTGCCATACGCGCAGTGATGTCTTTTCCACCGCAGCGCACGCTAGGCCGTTCCTATGGGCGGCACGGAATAATAGATCAAAGGTGACATCACCCGGCCACCCATAATCCACCTCGAAATCATGCCGCTGATTGGCGAACGCCAGTGGGAATATAGTCGCGAGGTTGCGGGTCAGGGCGTTAGTAATACGGTCGGTCATCTGGCTCCGTACCTTGCGAGTGTACCACTAGAAAGAAATGCGCCAAAACGCTTGGTTTCTTCGAGCATCAGATCCGATGCCGCCCAGACCATTGCGTCAGCACGATCAGGTGAACGGTCGCCCATATAGCCGGACGCCGAGAAGTTAACCAACTGATCTTCAAGTTCTGGCCATCGCCCGAGATGGCGCATCTTAGGATGATCGCCGTCATATAGTACCGATATCGGCTCAGCTCTTACGTGTTTACCACGCGATGCGGTCACCATCGTCACCGGCACACGCCGATCAATGGATTTAATCGTGGCTTCGACCATCGCACCGCCATAGTTCCGCTCAGCGATAATCCTATCAGCTCCCCAACGCTTAAATGCGGCAACTACCTTGCTCGCCCACTCTTCCGGCCCAGCACGTAGCGAACAGTCTTCCAGCACGATGCCGATGCCGTCGCGAGTCCTGCCTACAACAACGATGCCGATTTCGTCAGACCGTTCTTCCTCTTTCCCGCTTGCGCCACTCGGATCAACGCCAACAACGATGCGCCCGATGTTGTACTTGTCGCAGATCGCCGCGCACGTATCCGCAGTCAGCATTCCTTCAAAGTCGATGCGCCCCGCCTCCAGTTTGTCGTACGTCCATAGCGAGCCATCAACCTCATCGACATAGACGCCTTCGTAGAACCGGCGGCGCTGCTTCTCTGGTAGGTTCTTCAGCGACTGTATGAACTCGGGCGACAAGTGCCCGGAGTTGTCTGCCGGGTTGAGGAATGCTCGCTTGTAGTTCTCGGGGTCATTCAGCGGAGCGCGCGATATCGGGTCAACGTGCTTGCCGAATAGCTGGTTGCTCCAGTGCATCGAGCCGCTTGGGTTGAGATCGTAGTAGGCCCGCTGTGTTAGGTCGGTGCGTTGCGCGAGACGTGTCAGTGCGAGCGTGACCGAGACGTACGGGATCTGGCTGCACTCATTAAAGTACACCGTCGCGAACTCCTGCCCTAGGATCTTCTCTGTGCGCTCTTTGTCGTCGAGGCCTCCGACCCATATTTGCGACTTGTTCGGCAACTGATAAAAACCGTCCTGCCGATGCTCGGTCAGCTTCACGCCCGGAGCTTCCATGCTCATCACCTTCGGCAACGTGTCGAGCGCAATCGACGAGCGTGCAGCGTTGGCGCGGAATCGGAGAATGGCGTGGCGGGACTCCTTGGCATACAGCGCACGAAGGATGATTGATCTAACGAGTTCTGTAGTTTTCCCAGAGCGTGCGCCGCCGACAAGCGCGGTGTGACGCTGGGGACCTTTCAGCAGCTTACGAGCACGCTGTTGGCCTGGGTTCTGAACGTACATCAGAGCTTGTTGTCGTCTGCTCCGAAATGCAGATGAATTTCGCTTTCTCCAAGGTCTAGCTCAACAGCGATCTTGCCGTCCATTCGGTCCCAGACTTCCTTGAGCGCTGTCGAGTTGCCCTGTAGTGCCAGCTTGACGGTGGCGCGAGCGACGAGTTCGGCGTAGGTGAACTTCTTCCCCTCGCTGGTCTCGGTTACCTCGTCCATCATTGCCCGCATGGCCGAGGTCAGGCATTGCCTGCTCTTTGGTCGTCCCAGAGGATTGCCTGACTGGCCTGGCTGAAACAGATACGGCTTGCGGGCCTTCTCAAGCGCCACCATGCTGTTCGAGGACTTCTCAGTGTCGGACATTGTTGGTATCATCCCATATGGATGCTTTTGTTTGTGAAATCAGAGTTCTTAAAGAAGATCATCGACGGCAGCAAGACCATCGAAATTCGCTGCGGGTCGAGATATCGCGGAATTAGCGTCGGAGATCGGCTGTCCTTGAATGGATCAACAATACGCTACGCGAAGAACGTCAGACGCTTTGAGACACTGACCAAGATGATCGCGGGCATCGACGTAAAGCTGATCGGCTTTAGCTCTAAGGCAGAGGCTCGTAGGGTTCTGCGAACGCTGTATCCCAAAACAGGTCCTCAGCTCTGGGTTGCGATTGGGTTGACTGAAGATTGCCCCAAAGCGCGTCGAGAACGGCTCTGATCGACACGGCGCACCTTTAACTCTTCAACCTTCATCAGTGATGTTCGGCGTGAGGGCGCTACTAAGACGACCAGCCAGATTCTTGACGCTCTTTTTGACCATGATCTGTGTCAAAAACTTGCGGCCCTGTTTTGGAGTGCCGACGCTTACGTAGTCGAGATTCTCGAAAAGCGGGACGAACTGCCCTATTGAGCGCACCCAGGAGCATTGAGCGAAGTCGAAGATGCCACGAAACAAACCGCGCCCTCGATACTCGGGCAGTATCGCAACCGCCATCACACAGTTGTAGCCTGGGTTGATAAGAAGAACTGCCGCGTCCTTTCCTTCAACCTGAAAAAAGAGTAACCCGCCGTTTTCAGACCATCGCTGAACCGATTGACGACCAATGAACGCTGGAAATCTGGCGCGATCATAGATTCGCTTAGCTCTTCGGTAGTCCGTCGACCGACCGAGGACGACCGTGAAGTCTAATCGAGGACGACTGACGAGTGTTTCTTTCCGCATTTCGGACATACGCAATTAGGGAGCGGTGAGCGGACCGAATCTCTGTCTAGACTGGGCGGCGGTTCGAGATCCTTAAGACGCTCGGCGAGAATAGCATCGAAGTTCAGCAGCTCGTCGAGCGTTTCTTTGTCCAGGTATATGCTCTTTAATACGTCGTCGTCCATCTCGGCAAGAAAGGGTGCCAGAAGCTCAGCCGTCGGATCGCCGTGCACCGTGTTCGTGTTCACCGCGATTCTCTGCGCCTGCTTGTCGTCGCACTCGACGACAACCGCTGAGATCGTCTCGTGGTTCAGCTCTGATGCCGCCATCCATCGGTGATTGCCGGCCAAGATTTCGTACTTGTCTTCGGCGTTCTTTCGCACGATGATCGGACAAAGAAACCCGTCTCGCTCGATGCTGTTCTTTAAGGCGTCCATCTGCTTCGGGGTCAGAAATTGCGGGTTCCTTCTCAACCCTACACAGTCTGCAACGGGGATCAATTCGAGTTTTGGCTGTTTCTTCATCTGCTTTTCAGTCTCGGATCCGGTTTCCCGCCACGCACCCTACGCCTGCCGCGTTTCTGACTCATGCTAGCACTTCTCGGTCTCGTTTTCGTCCACGGACCGCGCAGAGAGCGTCCCTACGGCGTCCGTGGTGCCCGATTTTGGGTTTATAGCGCCCAGACACGTCCAACGCGCTGGAGCGGTGCTAGTCCTTCGCCGTGAGAATATCTCGGGCGACCGGGCCAGGATCGGGGCCAGCGAACCGGGCGTTACCTTGGTCGAATTACGGCAGACGAGGTCTAGGGCGTTGTACAGTTCGGGCGAGAACCCTTCAGCCCTCCTGAAGACGACAGCCAGGGCGACCGGCTTATCGGCGAACTGAGCGATCCAGGTTTGGGCAAGATGCTCGGCGCAGGCAGCGTCGAATTCGGCATCGAGTCGGGCTGTTAGGATTCGGGCTATCTTGAGCTGATCGAGCAGATCGGCCAGGGAATCTGGGACTTTCATGTTTCTCCTATTAAAAATGACCCTACACCGGGCTACCCCTAAAATCAGCTATACACTAAGGATAGCAGTATAGCTTAAAAGTACCATCAGCTCTATAGAGAAATATTAAAACAAGAGAAACATTTCTCTTCTCTTGTTCTTTCTTCTGTTTCTCGTGTTTCTTTTGGGTCTGCATGGCTGGTTTCGTTATAGCCCGATGATCACTGTATAGAGTCGGACGTCTTGAAAGTATACCCTAAGACCTTCGCGGCGGCTTCGAGTAGGTCTGAGTCGATGCCCGCTGGAGCCGAGACCTGACCCTCGGGACTCAGCCTAGCGCCGAACTGTTTGATGATTTCCATGGCTCGATGCTTGGAGATTCCGCCGACCTCGACGAGCCATCTTGAGTCGGATTTGACGAACCGTAAACCGCCCTCGTATCGGTGAGCGTGGCGGGCGATGAAACGGCCAACAGATCGCCCATTGATTGATCCACGGTTGTCGGCGATTTCAAGCATGGCGTCCTTGAGTGCGGACGTATCTTCGGAGCTGTAAAGCCCGCCGTCGTCGCTGGCTATCTTGATCGCTTCGCCGGTGGTTTTCGCGGACTTGCCGAAGACGGAGTGCCAGGCCTTGAGCAGGGCGGCGAGTTGGCTGGAGACAGGATCGGACTCCTCGATAGATTCGCGGCTATCGCAGGGGTCTGCCATGCCGAGCCAGACGAGCGGCTCGCGGATGAATCGAGACCATTGCTCGAAGCGGCCATAAACCGGAATCTGGACGCTATCGCTGGAAGCCATATAGGACAGGATCACGGTTAGCCCGGCTGCGACGAGTTCGGCTCGTTTACGGGGCACGACCTCGCGCAGGTTGATGTCGTAGGCTCGTTGGTCGGGATGCTCGACACCGGCGTCGATGTAGGACTGGATGGCTCGGGCGCTGAGGTCGCCGCGCATGACGATGTTATTGCCGGTGGCGATCCAGGTCGTCTTGGTCGATACCGCTACGGTGCGCGACATGCCGAGTATGCGCTCCTGCCAGATCGGCTCAGATAGGATGGTGCAGAGCGTGTCCGAGGACAAAGGCTTCTCGACGTTGTCGATACAGATCACGGCTGAGCCTTGCATGAGCAGGGCCAGGTATCGCTTCTTCTCTTCATCCTCGTTCGTCGCCTGGCTGATCATGACCGTCTCGCGCCCGGTTGCCAGGTAGCCGACGACATCGGCCAGCAGCGTCTTGCCTGAGCCCGCTTTTGGTGCGGAGAATGCGAACAAAGGAGCGGCTCGAACGGCGTGCCTGATCAACGGGGTAAGCATGGCAGCAAGAACGGCAGAGCGGCTGGCCTCGTCACGGAAGGGGAAGCCGATCAATATCTTCAGCAGCTTGTCGAGCGCCGCCTTGCCTTCTTCTTTGGTGGGCTTGGCCGGGATCGGCGGGAATGTCACGTCTCCGGTGTCGAAGAACAGCCCGGAGTCGGCATCGTATCCGGGTGTCTGGATCAGCGAGCCATCGGGCCTGAACACGGGCGTCTCGGTGACTCCGGCCAGGTAGGGTGTCGTGCGCCATCCGCCAACGCCTGCTTGGTGAAGACTACGGGCGACATCCTCGGGCGCGTTGATCGGTCGCAGGTCGCCACCGGCTGTCGGCTTGACCCACATCGCTGCTCTGGTGAGAGCGGTGCGCATGGATGATGTCGTCATCGGGTAGATATCGACCGACCCGGCCTCGATTTTGGCTGAGCCGAGCATCTTGGCGGTTTCGAGTCGTCCTAGTGTGACGAGCTGCGCACCGCGAACATATACGCCGCCCGTCGCCTGCCGTCCAGTCCAGGACGATAGTGCTCGCTCTGCATCATCGACGTTATGGGCCAGGGCACCGCCCGAGAATTGGATCAGCGGGAGGTGAGTGGGTTCGCCGTCGTCGTCAGTGGGCGGCGGCTGTGGTTGCCCACCAGGTGGCGGCGGTGGTTGCTGCGCACGGCTACTGCCGAATCCGTCTGCGGCCAGCTTGCGGGTTGAGTCGGTGAAGTTTGCCGCCGAGAGTCCGCCACATTCGAGCGCAGTATATATGGCGTGCGGGGTATAGGACTCGCTTAGGTCGAAGGGTGAAGCGTTACTTGAGAACACGTACAAGAAGCGCTTATCATCGTGCCAGATAGCGGACGCGCCTTTTTTCTTGCCGGGCCTTCGGAGGTGGTACTCGTCGCCGTGCTTGCGCTCGATGGCCCAGCCTTGGGACTGCATCAGGTCGAGAACTGGACCCCGGGCGTTGTAGTCGTCGCCTGGGCGTCCGGTTCCGGTCGGGCCGCTATTTGGGTGGCGTGGCGTCTCGGCTTGCGGCGGTGTCCAGGTATTGAACGAGCGGCAGCAGTCGAATAGAGCTTGGCGTTCTTCGGGCGTGATCTCCGGCGTCGCGGTGATGCGCCCGTGGGCCATTGTGTAGGGATTGCCGGAGACGTGGCAGGCGGCTGGACATCCAGGCGCGAGAACATAGCCGCCGATTCCGCGAGTTTCGATGAGGACCTGGTAATGGTCGTTTGCGTCGGCTTGTCCGGCTAGCTTCTGGTTGCCTTCGATGGCTGAGCAGCGGTAGAAGATATGCCGCCCGCCAGATGGGGTGGCGACCTGCGGCAGACGGTCGAGCAGTCCGGGGCAGGCTTCCTCGATCAGCTCGGCGATCTCCGACCACGGTGCGGCGCGTCCTTCGATGTCGATGACTTCGAGATTGCCGGAAGCCGGGCCGCAGATAATGCCGACGCCGAGACCGTCGAGAAAGTGCTGCTCGACTTCCTCTGTCGTCATGCGCTCGGTCTGGAGCGGTTTCCAGGTGTCGATAGCTGGGCCTTTACTGCCGTCCGCCTTGATGGGAAGAGCCGAGATTCCGGCACGGATGAGGGCGAAGGCGACTTGTTTGGCGGTCATGCTGCCTGCTTATTGCGTGCGGACTCGCTAAGCAGGCGTGCCACGGCTTGGACCATCGTGCAGGCCCATTCGGCGGCTTTGATTCGGATGTAGCGATGCGTCGGACCATCGACGCTGATGAGTATCTTGGTCATCTTGGATGGCATAGGTTCGCTAGTATAACAAATTACAACACGGGAAGGCGAGCCTCGGAATAAGTCGTGCGAAACCAGGACCGCCGCTGCTTCCACGCTCGCCAATACTGCTCGTTGCGCATGTAATGGCCGTAGGTCGTGAAGCGATCCGTGGTCGGGATGGTGAGGTATT
>Ga0302135_10000470_pt1 | contig 24509 bp, 18 predicted proteins | sample CBN3_surface_MG_FD_203119 | JGI IMG/M metagenome (GOLD analysis project Ga0302135, IMG submission 203119) | Marine microbial communities from Western Arctic Ocean, Canada - CBN3_32.1 | ecosystem: Environmental > Aquatic > Marine > Oceanic | place: Canada: Western Arctic Ocean | collected...
TGCCCCCAAGTTACCGCTTCAAGTAGTTGCAACTAGTCCTGCGGTCAGTAATAGGGTTGCTGCAGCTAGCCTGCCGGAAATCTCCGAAACGAATTTTAGAATTACGCAGCAATTCAGCCAGACTAGTGTGCTGGTTGGCGGTACTGTGGATGCGCTACTTAACTTTGAAAATATAAGCCACTCATGGCATCGCAGTTTGGCAGTGGAAGTCTTCTTCTTGTTGGAAAATAGCAATATTAGTCTGCTGCCGTCGGCGTGCCAAGAGCAGCTAAGCCTGTCTTCTCAGCGTGTGCTTTATTGTGAGTTGGGAGACTTTGCGCCGGGTCAGACTAAATCGCTGGTGCTGCCGTTACTAACAAATGAAGATTCAAAACCGTTTATTATCAGCACGCCTATCGTGGGTAATTTGCGTGTCGACTCTTATATCAATGTTGTAGATGATGTGCGCTTTGATAATGATAGCGATGGCATAAGCGATTTTAACGAGTACCTGCTTGGGACAGATCCGAATGATACGGAGTCGGTTGACCGCACTAATACCGTGATAGACGTTATGGCATTTTATACACAGGGTGCAGAAGATTTATATCCTCTTGGCATTGAAACCCGTATCAACCAGCTGATTAGTGTGGCAAATCAGGTCTATAGTGATAGTGGGGTAGGCATAACACTGCGTCCGGTCTATCACGGATTTGTTGATTATAATGACACCGATGACATGGACACCGCGCTCAACCACATCATGCAGAAAACTCACCCGGCATTTGCCGACGTAGACGCGCTGCGGGCGGCCTGGGGAGGAGATCTGGTTATGTTGTTTCGCCCCCTGGGCCTGGAGACTGGGAGGTGCGGCCTCGCCCCTGTAGGCGGGTTTAATACACAAGGTGATTTTAGCGTTTCGGCAGAAAAATATTTTGCTTATTCCCAAATCGCTATCGATTGTCCTGTGGATCTAGTTGTAGCTCATGAGCTTGGTCATAATATGGGTTTGACCCATTCCCAGTTTGAAGATGGGACAGGTGGCACCTTCAGTTTTTCAACCGGTTATGGGCTTGACTCACAATTTGTTACGGTGATGGCATTTCCAGCAGCATTCAATACCAGCGTAAGAATCGCAAGATTTTCTAACCCCTTCCAGGATTGCCTGGGATTTGCCTGCGGTCTGGACACTGATGGTGATTTTGGCGCTGACGCTGTGCAGTCATTGAATTTGGTTAAGTATCAGATAGCTAATTATTTTCCATCCAAAGTGGCTTATGCCTCAGCTATGGGAGCATCCACACTGGGAGGAGAGTCTACCACCGCACAAATAGCTGTTGCAGCCAGTATTGATGGCGGTTTTACCCACACGCAGACTATTAATTCTTCCGATCTGACAGACATGGTTGCCGATATACATATCGATGAAAAACACGTTGGGCTGGAGGGTATGATTTATGTCTTGCTATGGTCAACTAGCACTGGCGCATTACAGCTCGATCAATTTGGTAGGTTAACTAACTGGGATGGCAGCCTGGAAAGTTTAACCCCTTTTATTGGCCAGAAGCCCTTGCATACATTGGAGCATTTCAAGTTTTTTGATGATGTGCAGGTCGACAATTCTTTTGCAGGTGAACAGATTGTGGTTTATGTCGCATACCAAATCCCATCTACTGGCGATTTTATATATGCTACCAATCCGTTGTTGCTTGATGTCGACTACACGCCGTAATTCGGTGCCGCGTTAAGTGAATCCTACGCTATGTTTCCACGATTAAAATTAACCCGCGCGTGGTATACTATCGGCCACAAATATCAGGATTGGTTCTTGGTAGTTTATAGGGCCGCTACGACCTTTTACTGGAAGCGGTCATTGCTGGAATAACCTATGGTAGAATTTAAGCGAATTGGATTAGTTGGGCGGCCTGGTAATAGGGCCGTAGTCGACACGCTTGGGCGCTTGCTAACCTACCTTCAAAGCAAAGACCTATCGATTGTGCTCGAGGAGGTGACTGGCAATTTATTGCCGGGGCATGGTCAAAAACAGTGCCCTCGCAATGAATTGGCAAAAGATTGTGAACTGGTAGTCGTGGTAGGCGGCGATGGCAGTATGCTCAATGTAGCCAAAGCGATTGCTAACGAGCAGGTGCCTGTCATAGGCATAAACCGAGGCCGACTTGGTTTTCTCACCGATATTTTACCAGAGAAATTAGAGCAACAGCTTGATGATGTGCTGGCTGGCAACTACGGCCTTGACTCCCGTTTCCTGCTGGATGTTTCCACCATTAATGACAAAGGGCCTGAACAAATCGGCTGTGCTTTGAATGATGTGGTTTTACATCCTGGTAGTTCGGCACAAATGATTGAGTTTGAACTGTTTGTGGATGATAAGTTTGTATACTCTCAGGTGTCAGATGGGCTGATCGTAGCGACACCAACAGGATCTACGGCGTATGCATTATCCGCTGGCGGGCCAATCATGCATCCTGGGCTGAACGCAGTCGTGCTGGTGCCAATGTATCCTCATTCACTGAGTAGTCGTCCAATTGTTGTCGATGGAGATAGCGAGATCAGGCTGGTGATAGCTGCAAATAATGCGCGACAGCCCCAGCTTAGTTGCGATGGTGAACTTAAGCTTAGCACTTCACCAGGCGACGAAATTCTGATAACAAAAAAAGCCGTGCCGCTGAAGCTTATCCACCCTGCGGAGCACAGCTTCTACCAGGCGTGCCGGAGTAAATTAGGGTGGGGTAATCGCCTGGTCAGGCCGGATGATTAAAGCTGTAAGCCTTGAGATTAAACTTAACCTTCTGGAGTTCAGTAAGTTCCTTCGTGCCCAGGGTATTCTGCATCAAATTAGTGAGGAGTCTGGTCGGCAGGTAATCCGGGTTAGCTCAGAAGCTAATGCTCAATTTGTGCAGCAAGCAATCAAGGATTGGCATTTCGATGACAGTATAACACGTCGGATGGTTTCTTTTGATCCTGTGTTCGCCATTTTTCAGCTTAAAAAAAATGGGGTTCGGTTTGGGCGTCAAACGCGCTTATCGTTTATAAGCACACCGATTACAGTTTTTCTTTTTGCAATCAGTTTACTTGTTGCACTAGTAAGTCAGTTAGGCAGCGAGGCTGATCGTGTGGATTATTTGTTTTATCCACTTGTTGCTGTTAACGGGCTGGGGCCGTTGCTCGGCGATATCGGAAGTCTGACGTTATTCTTGAAAACACTCACCCCTATGTTTTTGCATTTTGGTTTGTTGCACCTTGTCTTCAATATGCTGTGGCTTTGGTATTTCGGCAAACAGCTTGAGGTGGCTCAGCCTAGCTGGTTGTTTTTACTTGTAATCGTCGTAACTTCATTCGCAGCAAACACTACACAGTATTTGGTTATTAATTACAATAATTTTGGTGGCATGTCTGGCGTTGTTTATGGCCTGGTTGGTTATGCCTGGGTGATTCAGCTACTGGTTCCCCGCAGTGGGGTGATGTTAAATAGTAGTATGTTCGGTTTCTTTGTCGCTGCATTGGTGATAATGGAGGTGTTCGCCTCTTCATGGATAGCAACGGCTGCACATGTTGGTGGCCTGGTTTCCGGCCTGGCACTAGGGCTTATTGTTGCTGCATTCTTCCGTCTTAGAGCAAGTTCATGAGCGATGAGTTAAAAATAATATCTCCCCGATCCATTGATGCACTGGTTGCAGGCATTACTCCTGAGCTCATGAAAACTCTACGAACTGTTATAGAGTTAGGTAAGTGGCAGGATGGTTCGAGGTTGAGCACTGAGCAGTACGAGAATTGTATTCAGGTGCTAATTCTTTATGAAAATAAATATGTTGCAGAGTCAAGAAGGGCGGGTTTTAGTTTGTCAGATGCAGTAAAGGGCTGTGGTAACAAGCTTGATCTGACTAGCGAGACAGTAAATATGTCTGACGAGGCAATATCGTGGAAACGTTAGCTCGTGGAACCTTAAGGAAAATGTTGAGCAGACTTGATGCCCAAGTGGATTATAAAGTGCCGCTTGGTTCAGAAGGGATTGGGCTAAACGACTTGCTTGGCTCAAAAATTAGGTTGGCTTTTAGTGGTAATATCAATTGTGTGCATTGTGGTAGAAAGAGCAATAAGAGCTTTAGTCAGGGTTACTGTTACTCCTGTTTTCAAAAACTTGCCCAGTGCGACTTCTGCATAATTCATCCTGAAAAGTGTCATTTCGATCAGGGCACCTGCAGAGAACCTGCCTGGGGCGAGCAATTTTGTCTGCAGGATCACATCCTCTACCTGGCAAACTCGTCTGGACTAAAAATTGGTATTACCCGCGCGACTCAAATACCAACCCGTTGGATTGATCAAGGTGCAACTCAGGCTCTGGCAATAGTTCGCGTGAGAACCAGGTTGCAATCGGGAATATTGGAAGTGATGTTCAAGAAATATGTGGCAGATAAAACCAATTGGCGTGAGATGTTAAAAGGCGAACCCGATCGGCTTGATCTGCTTAATGAGAAGAACACTTTGATTGATCTGTGTAGACACGAGATTGCTGAGTTAGAGGATAAATTTGGATTCTTCGCAATCAGTGTGCTAAACGGAGTCGAGCCAGTTGATATTTCCTATCCGGTTGATGAATATCCGCAAAAAATAACCTCCTTAAATTTTGATAAAGATCCGATGGTTGAGGGCGTATTGAACGGCATCAAAGGTCAATATTTAATACTGGATTCCGGTGTAATTAACCTGAGAAAATTCTCTGGTTACGAAATTGAACTAAGTTCAGAATGAGCGAGTAGTCTTATGAAAGACGCACAAGCAAGAACAACTTACCTAAAGAATTATGCACCTCCTCCTTTTTTTATAGTAACTACGGATTTGCATTTTGAGTTGTTCGAAGATCATGCCATAGTGATTTCCAATCTGGAATTCAGGCGCAATGAAGCTGTTACAGCACAAGATCACGATACATTGGTGTTGCACGGTCAGAATTTGACTCTGGAAACGTTGAGTCTTAATGGAGCTCCGCTAGCAACAAACGATTATCTTGTTGATGAGGAATTTCTAACGCTTCCCAACCTTGGTAATTTACTTGGCGCCGCTCCGGATCGATTCACCCTAGCATGTAAAATTCGTATAGAACCACAAAATAACACCTTACTTGAAGGCTTATATAAATCACGCCGTATGTTTTGCACGCAATGCGAAGCCGAAGGTTTTCGGCGCATCACGTACTACCTTGACCGTCCCGATGTCATGTCGGTATTTACCTCGACAGTGGTGGCGGACAAGAAAAAATATCCAGTATTACTCTCCAATGGAAACATGGTGGGTAGTGGTGAAGTGGCAGATGACTCCAGTCGTCACTGGGTGAAGTGGCATGACCCGTTTAAAAAACCTAGTTATCTTTTTGCTTTGGTGGCGGGCAATCTGGAAAGTGTGGATGATCAGTTTGTCACGAGTAGTGGTAGAAGTGTCACGCTAAAAATATTTGTTGAAGAGAAAGACCTGGATAAATGTGATCACGCTATGGTATCTCTGAAGAACGCAATGCGCTGGGATGAAGAAGTGTATGGCCGGGAATATGACCTCGACATATTTATGATCGTAGCCGTCGATGATTTTAATATGGGGGCTATGGAAAACAAGGGGCTCAATATTTTCAATACGTCCTGTGTTTTGGCTAATCCAAAAACTACAAGCGACAGTGGCTTTCAGCGTGTTGAAGCGGTGGTGGCACATGAGTATTTTCACAACTGGACCGGGAATCGAGTTACTTGCCGTGATTGGTTTCAGTTGAGTTTAAAAGAAGGGTTTACAGTCTTCAGAGATGGGGAATTCTCTGCCGACATGGGTTCGAGAACCGTAAAGCGAATAGAAGATGTTGGCTACCTGAGAACTGTTCAGTTTGCAGAAGATAGTGGGCCGATGTCACATTCTGTGAGACCGGACTCTTACATGGAGATCTCAAATTTTTATACTGTCACTATCTATGAAAAAGGTGCCGAAGTGGTGCGCATGATAAGTGAATTGCTAGGCCCTGTGAATTTTAGAGCAGGTAGCGACCTTTACTTTAAGCGACACGATGGACAGGCGGTTACGACTGAAGATTTTGTGCAGGCCATGGAAGATGCAAGTGGAGTAGACTTGGTGCAGTTTCGCAATTGGTATCGCCAGGCGGGTACTCCGGTAATTGATGTTGTTGGTAGCTATGATGCTTTGAGCAAGCGGTACGAATTAACCATCACTCAATCTTGTCCAGATACACCTGGCCAGAATAACAAAAAACCGTTCCATATACCGATTAAGATGGGTTTGCTCGACAATGAGGGTAAGCAATTCGGCTTAACGCTGGTGGGTGAGATGGAGATTGAAAAAGACAGACAAGAGTTACAGTTCGATCGTGTGCTTAACGTTACTGAAGTAACTCAGAGTTATGTATTTGAAAACATCAGTTGCAAGCCAGTGCCTTCACTGCTGAGGCGATTCAGCGCGCCGGTAAAACTTAATTTCAGTTATAGCCATGAAGAACTTTGCTTTCTCATGATCCATGATAGCGATGGTTTTAATCGCTGGAATGCATCCCAGATGCTGGCTAACGCGTGTATTGGTCAATTGCTGGAGGCAAGAAAAGCTGGCGAAGAACTGGTACTACCAGATATTTTTGCTGAGACTTATCAAGCTGTACTTAATGCGGTTTTGCTTGATACAAGTATGGACAAAGCGATGGTAGCACAGTTGCTGACCCTGCCTACTATGGGCTCGTTAATCGAAGCATCAGTGGTGGCAGATGTTGATGGGATTTATGCAGTAAGAGAGTTTCTGATTGAGGCGCTTGGATGCCGATTACTGGCAGAATTTGAGAAAGTGTACCTCGCTAACAAGTCGCAGACAGAGTTCGCTGTTGATTCGCGCTCCATTGGCCAGCGGGCGCTGAAAAATCTGTGCCTTTCCTACCTGGTTCGAAGTGGCAATTCACAATGGATAGGGGAATGCCAAGGCCAGTTCAAGGATGCAAGCAATATGACTGACCAGATGACTGCGTTAAGGTGTTTGGTCAATAGTGCTGAAGAGGTTGCTGCTGGACCGAAAGCGGACTGCCTTGCTGCATTTTATGCACAATGGAAAGACGAACAGTTGGTTGTGGACCAGTGGTTTCAGGTGCAAGCCGCCTGTCAGCTACCTGGGGCGCTTGGGAAAGTCAAAACCTTAATGGGTCACAAAGATTTTGAGATGAAGAATCCAAATAAGGTTAGATCACTAATAGGCGTATTTTGTGGCCAGAACTTTACCGGGTTTCACAGTAGCACAGGTGAGGGGTATGAGTTTTTAGCCGACCAGGTATTGGCAATAGATAAAATCAATCCGCAGATTGCCTCTCGATTGCTTTCGCCACTGACTCGCTGGAGAAAGTATAACGCACTAAGGGGGCAGTTAATGCTCGCTCAACTGGAGCGAATCAAAGCGGGTGAAAACCTGTCGAGAGATGTTTTCGAGGTAGTACAAAAAAGCTGCAAATGATTGTCGGGCTCGGTGCCGGTATAGTGATTTCGACACCGAGCCTGCTAGATCCAGGTAGTTGCGGTTACTGTACGTTCTGGATAGCAGTTAAGGGTATGTTTTTGGCATTTTCCGCCCCACTCATAAACTCCGCAATTTCACTGAAGTCGAGATAGCGGTAAATATTGTCGCTCATAGTGTCAACGTTTGCCATGAATTCCATGTACTCAGCCATTGTTGGGATTTTTCCCAGCGCCGAGCACACCGCCGCTAATTCGGAAGAAGCCAGGTAGACATTGGCGCCCTGGCCAAGTCGGTTTGGAAAATTACGCGTGGATGTTGAAACCACAGTTGAGTTGGTTGCCACTCGTGCCTGGTTACCCATGCAAAGAGAGCAGCCTGGCATTTCGGTTCTGGCACCGGCGCTGCCAAAGATATTGTAAATTCCTTCTTCGATTAACTGGTGTTCATCCATCTTGGTTGGGGGTGCTACCCAAAGTCGGGTAGGGAGTGCGCCATCAATTTGCTTCAATACCTCGCTGGCAGCACGGAAGTGGCCAATATTGGTCATGCAGGAGCCGATAAATACCTCGTCGATAGCTGTGCCCTGAACTTCGGATAATGACTTAACATCATCTGGGTCGTTGGGGCAAGCAAGCAAGGGTTCTTTGATTTCATTTAAATCGATTTCGATAATTTGGAAGTACTCGGCATCTACATCGGATTCCAATAATTCTGGGTTTGCCAGCCATTCTTCCATAGCCGCAGCACGGCGTTCTAGTGTCCTGGCATCTTGATAACCTTCGGAGATCATCCAGCGCAGCAACGTTATATTGGATTTGAAGTACTCAATGATTGGTTCTTTATTCAATTTGATAACACAACCGCCGGCTGAGCGCTCGGCCGAGGCATCGCTAATCTCGAAAGCTTGTTCTACCTTCAAGTCAGGTAGGCCTTCTATCTCAAGAATTCGGCCGGAGAAAATATTCCTTTTGCCTTTTTTCTCAATGGTCAAGTCGCCAGATTGAATTGCGGCGTAGGGAATGGCATTTACCAAATCACGCAAGGTGATACCCGGCTGCATTTCTCCGCTAAAGCGCACGAGCACCGATTCCGGCATGTCCAGCGGCATAACGCCTGTGGCGGCGGCAAAGGCCACTAGGCCTGAACCTGCTGGGAATGAGATGCCTATGGGGAAACGGGTATGGGAATCACCGCCTGTGCCCACGGTGTCGGGCAGCAACATGCGATTCAGCCAAGAATGAATGATGCCATCACCGGGTCTGAGGGAAATACCGCCGCGGGTTTGGATGAAATCCGGTAGGGTATGCTGTGTTTCGATATCAACCGGCTTGGGATAAGCCGCAGTATGGCAGAATGACTGCATGACCAAGTCGGCAGAAAAGCCCAGGCAGGCCAGGTCTTTTAATTCATCCCGGGTCATCGGGCCAGTTGTATCCTGGCTACCCACGGTGGTCATTTTGGGTTCGCAATAACTGCCGGGTCGGATACCTTCCACCCCACAGGCTCTTCCCACTAGCTTTTGCGCAAGGGTAAATCCTTTGTCAGATGCGGTGCCCGACGGCGGTGCTTGAAATACATCTGATGGCTCAAGACCCATTGCCTCTCGTGCCCGTTGGGTCAGACCACGACCAATAATCAATGGGATCCTGCCTCCGGCACGAACCTCGTCCAACAGGACATCGGTTTTTAATTTGAACTCACAGATTACCTCGCCACTATCCTGCCGCTTTATTTTTCCTGCGAAGACGCAGATATCAATGATATCCCCGGTATTTAATGCTTCGACATCGCATTCGAAAGGCAATGCGCCGGCATCTTCCATGGTGTTGAAAAAGATCGGGGCAATTTTGTTGGCAATACAGATGCCACCATCACGTTTATTCGGAATGTGGGGAATATCATCTCCGATGTACCAAAGTACGGAATTAGTTGCCGATTTACGGGAGGAGCCGGTTCCCATGACATCACCGACCAGGGCAATCGGGTATCCCAACTGTTCGAGTTCTTCAATTTGCTTTTCTGCATCATGGACACCGTCTCTGGGGTTTTTGTACAAGGCCTTGGCATGCAGAGGAATGTCGGGGCGCGACCACGCATCCTGTGCGGGAGAAAGATCATCCGTATTGGTCTCGCCGGGCACTTTAAACACGGAAACAGTCAGCTTCTCAGGCAGTTCTGTCTTGGATGTAAACCACTCTGCGTCAGCCCAGGACTGCATTACCTGTTGCGCACTAGCGTTGCCTTTTTGGGCTTTCTCTGCCACGTCGTAAAAAGCATCAAACATTAATAGCGTGTGGCATAGCTGATTGGCAGCGGCCGTGGCGAGGTCCGTATCGTCCAGTAAATCCACCAGAGTCGAAATGTTATAACCGCCAAGCATAGTGCCCAGAAGCCCAATGGCTGCGGTTTTGTCGATCAGCGGAGATGTTGCTTCACCTTTTGCTACAGCCGATAGGAAGCCGGCCTTTACGTAGGCGGCCTCATCGACACCGGGAGGGACCCGGTTGGAAATAAGATTAAGCAGAAAGGCTTCTTCTCCGGCAGGTGGGGTTTTTAATAATTCTATTAAGTCAGCTACTTGTTCTGCTGACAACGGTTTGGGAACAATTCCCTGTTCGGCGCGCTCGGCCACATGTTTACGATAAGCTTCTAACACTTGCAGTACCTCTTTAGTATCGCTTGGATGTGTTGGTCAGTGCAATGTGGTGCAACACACCGTGTGCATGTCCGAAGCTGGATGTGCTTGCACTTTGTTGGTGGAGTTTTCTGTAATCCATCTGCCGAACAACGCTACTTTTGCAGTTTTTTATCCAGGACAGATGCTAAAAACGAGCGCAAATTATAGTGTAAATACAGGTAAAAATCCAGCTTGCAATAATTTGGGAGCGGTTTGCTGGGCCTGACTGAATGAACTAACTAAGCTATTTTTAATTGCTTGACGGCGGTTTATAATCGGCTACTGAGCAAAGTAAATGTTGGGCAGGTAGTTGGCTCAGGGCTGGGATTAAATCAAGAAGATTGCGTATTTTATGACTGAAATAAAAACACCCTGCATCGGGATCTGTTCCACGACTTCACTGGGAGATGCTGTGTGTCGTGGTTGCAAACGGTATTCCGATGAAGTAATCAATTGGAATAGCTTTGATGCGAAAGCGAAACGGGCCGTACTTAATCGGTTTGAGCAATTCTGTTTGCAAATCATCGAAACCAAGCTGCAAATATTCTCCTTGCCGAAATTGGAAGCTGGACTGGAGCAGTGGAGTGTACCCTGGGACTCCTCATTATCGCCTTATTGCTGGGTGCACAATCTGTTGAAGAAGTGCCACCAAAAAATGGATAAGCCACAAGACTATGGGCTAACAATTCTACCGAAATTTGCCAACCACTCTTTGGCTGAGCTGAGTGTACTGATAGAGGCCGAAATGTTACTGCTTTCTGAGGCCCATTATGCGCGCTATATGCAGCAAACATCAAAAACCAGGAACTCCGGTTAAGGCTTAAGTATGTGGGGGGAGTTGCTCCAAGGTGATTCCGCTGTCTGTTACTACGCCGCACCAGCCTTGTTTATCCCAGTCTCCAAGCACTACCCGTTTCGCTTGTGTGACACCCTGGATCGGATCTGGTAGGTCCAGCGTGTGAACTGCTGGCCTGTGGGTGTGACCGTGGATCATGCTGATAAGCTGCAATTTCTGTAGTAAACGAGTTACTTCATCCGGGCTGACATCCATAATTTCGCTGGATTTGGTGGAGGTGGCATTCTGGCTCTGCTCTCGAGCATGTGCTGCAAAGGCCTGTCGGTCTTCCAGCGACCTGGAACGAAATTCAGATTGCCAGGCTTGTTGCCGAACCATTGCGCGGAATTCCATGTAATCGGTATCGCCCGAACACAGCACGTCACCATGCAATAGCACAATGCGCTGACTACCGAGTTCCAGGATGTAGGGTTCCTCAATCAATTGTGCACCACACTGCGTGCTGAAATCAGATCCTATTAAAAAGTCTCTGTTGCCGTGCATTAAGTAGATTGGGGTGCCGCTAGACTGGAGCAGACTGAGTTCATTGGCTACTGAGCTGGAAAGATGGCTTTCTTCATCATCGCCAATCCATAGCTCGAAAAGATCCCCCAATATATACAGCGCATCACACTGACCACGCACGGATTGGAGGAATGAGAAAAAGCTGGAGGTGATATCCGGGCGTGATGATTCAAGGTGTAGATCAGAAACAAGTAGCGCTTTATGCAAGTTGACTAACCTGGATCAGTGATTTGCATGGACTCGATCATGACCTCGGTAACGGGTACATCTTGATGCCCACCGGCCGAGCTAGTTTCACATTGTTTGATTTTATTGACTACATCCATGCCATCGGTAACCTTGCCAAATACAGTGTAACCCCAGCCCTGATCAGTTTTGTCCCGATTGTCGAGGAAGTGGTTGTCACTGACGTTAATGAAGAACTGAGAGGTTGCAGAGTGGGGGTCTGAAGTTCTGGCCATAGCTATCGTGCCAGTAACATTGGAGAGGCCGTTATCTGCCTCGCTATCAACACTGTCGCCATTAGGCTTCTGTTTCATGCCGCTTGAGAAGCCACCGCCTTGCACCATGAAGTCATTGATCACCCGATGAAAAATTGTACCGTCATAGAAACCATCTTTTGCATATTGCAAAAAGTTGGCGGCCGATTTGGGCGCATTTTTGAAATCCAGCTCAAAAGTGACGGGTCCATAGTTGGTATTTAGTACTATCATGCTTGTTACCTTGAAACTTAGAGAAGGTAAAGACGAAATTTTTCTTAGTAGATCGCCCTCCAGCCGTTATAATAATCTTTTTGTAAGTTCTGAGAAAGTAGAAAATTCCCCATGTCCTCTTTCAACCCGGATATCAAAGACTCATCTGCTAATACACCACACGCAAATTTTATCAGACACTTGATCGCGCAAGATTTGGCTTCCAACAAACATGGAGGGCGTGTGCACACCCGCTTTCCTCCAGAGCCCAATGGATACCTACATATTGGACACGCAAAATCCATTTGTCTTAACTTTACGCTGGCGGCGGAGAATAATGGTTCATGTAATCTACGTTTTGATGATACGAACCCAGCGAAGGAGAGTCAGGAGTATGTTGATTCGATCAAGGATAATATCAGCTGGCTTGGTTTTGCATGGAACGGCGAGGTTCGCTACAGCTCTTCCTATTTTGGGCGGCTGTATAATTTTGCTCTGCAATTAATCGAAAAGCGCCAGGCTTATGTCTGTAGCCTTAGCCCGGAACAGGCTCGGGAGTTCCGCGGCACGCTGACAGACCCGGGACGCAATAGTCCAGATCGAGGCAGGTCAGTGGAGGATAATCTGCTATTGATTGCCAGAATGAAGGCCGGTGAGTTTGACGATGGGGAGTATAGTCTGCGCGCGAAAATTGATATGGCCTCACCAAATATCAATATGCGGGATCCGGTGTTATATAGAATAAGGCACTTGGAGCATCACCAGACCGGCAATGAATGGTGTATTTACCCGACCTACGATTACACGCACTGTATCTCAGATGCTATCGAAAACATAACCCACTCTTTGTGCACACTTGAATTTGAGGATCACAGGCCACTCTACGACTGGATATTGAATAATCTGGAACTGGACAAGCTGCGCCAGGCGAGTGATTTATCTGAGAGTGAGAACGCCTACGTGCTGCCAAGGCAAACAGAATTCGCCAAGCTTAAAATCAACTACACCATGATGGGTAAACGTAATCTCCGGGAAATGGTGGAGAAAGGCACCGTAACAGCTTGGGATGATCCTCGCATGCCGACTCTGGCAGGAATGCGACGCAGGGGTTTTACTCCAGCATCGATCAGAAGCTTTTGCGAGAGTGTGGGTGTTAGCCGCAGTGATAGTGTGGTTGATATGAGCATGCTCGAATTTGCGATTCGCGATGACCTGGATAAGACTGCACCGAGAGCCATGTGCGTGATGCAACCTTTGAAAGTGGTCATAACAAATATTGAAACGGGCCATGTAGAGCACTTAAGTATGGCCAACCATCCAAAAGACGAATCGATGGGTAGAAGGGAGGTTCCGCTCGGGCGAGAAATTTACATTGATGCGGCCGATTTCGAAGAAATTCCACCGCCTGGATTTAAGCGGCTAATCAGTGGTGGAGAGGTGCGCCTGCGAGGCGCTTATGTGATCAAGTGCGAAGATGTCATTAAAAATGAGGCGGGCGATGTTATTGAACTGCATTGCACCGCCGACATGCAAACCCTTGGTAAGAAGCCTGAAGGCCGGAAAGTAAAAGGTGTTGTCCATTGGGTATCTGTGGAGCAAGGCTTGAATGCTACGGTAAGACTTTATGATAGGCTGTTTAATGTTGAAAATCCGGAAAGCAAAGAAGTGGAGGATTACCATTCGTGTTTAAACCCTGACTCCTTGGTTGAATTAAAAAACTGTATCGTGGAAAGCTCTGTAGCAGATGCTGCATCGAACGCGCGTTACCAGTTTGAAAGAGAGGGTTATTTTTGTGTAGATGAAATAGATTCGACACCAGATGCACTGATTTTTAATCGCACAATTACCCTGCGGGACTCGTGGAAAACTTAGCTGAATCGAGATACTAGTGATTACAATCTACAATACACTAACCCAAAAAAAGGAAGAGTTTAAACCGCTGCAAGATGGCAAAGTTAAGATGTATGTCTGTGGTATTACTACTTATGACTACTGCCATCTTGGTCACGCCAGGATGCTGGTGGCTTTCGACATGGTCGTGCGGTATCTGAGAGTGCGAGGTTTTGATGTAACCTATGTGCGAAATATCACCGATATCGATGATAAAATACTCGCCAGGGCGAATGAAAACAATGAGCTTTTCTCCGATTTGACCGAACGTTTTATTAACGCGGCACATGAAGATGAAGTTGGATTGCGCGTACTCCCACCGGATCTAGAACCAAGGGCGACCCAACATATAGATCAGATTATTGACCTTATCAAGGCTTTGATTTCCAAAGATAATGCGTATAAAGCTGAAAATGGTGATGTCTATTACGCCGTCAATAGCTTTCCTAGTTACGGCAAACTGTCGAAAAAGAATCCAGAAGATTTGCTGGCAGGAGCTCGCATCGAAATAGGTGAGCTTAAAAAAGATCCCAGAGATTTTGCTCTGTGGAAGGCTTCTGAAGATGGGGACGTGGGTTGGGACTCACCCTGGGGCTACGGACGACCGGGCTGGCATATCGAATGTTCGGCCATGTCGACCTGCTGTCTGGGGGATAATTTCGATATCCATGGGGGGGGCTCCGACTTAATGTTTCCGCACCATGAAAATGAAATTGCCCAGTCAGAAGCGGTGACAGGGAAAACTTTTGCTAACCTATGGATGCACAACGGGCCGCTACGTATCGATAACGAAAAAATGTCTAAGTCTTTGGGAAATTTCTTCACCGTCAGGGAGATACTGAAAGATTATGACGCTGAAGTAGTAAGACACCTGCTAATCGGCAGTCATTATCGGAGCCCAATTAACTACTCCGATCAAAGTCTGAGGCAATCGACGGCAGCGTTGGAGCGTCTGTATACGGCATTAAGAGGGCTGGATACGAAGAACGCTAAGCTGTTAGCAAACAGCCGATTCGAAAAAGCCTTTTACGTGGCCATGGACGATGACTTCAACACGCCTGAGGCTTTTGGCGTGTTGTTTGAGATAGCAAAGGAAATAAATCGGGAAAAAGCAGATAATTTTGAATACGCCAGCCAATTAGGCGCACTGTTGTTAAAACTGGGGAATTGGCTGGGAATGCTTGAAACATCATCTGAACAATTTTTGCGTGGAAATGCGAGTGCAAATAAGAGTGCCGATATTGATCCAGTGGCAATTGACGGATTAATCGAGGAGCGAAATCAGGCCCGAGAAGATAAAAACTGGCAAAAAGCTGACGAAATTAGAGATCAGTTAGCTGCTATGAAGGTAATCTTAGAGGATGGGGCTGATGGGAGCAGCTGGCGTATAGAGCGTTAATGCGGTTTTGCCGCATAAGCAGTCCAGGGTTAGTGAGGCGGCAAGTTGGGCAACTGATGCAAATAAGGCATTGACTGGCTCAGGTGGCGTGAGTATTATGCCGTCCTTCGAAATTTGAAGTGGTCGTCGGGGTATAGCGCAGTCTGGTAGCGCGCTTGCTTTGGGAGCAAGATGTCGGGAGTTCAAATCTCTCTACCCCGACCAAATTTGAGAGTTAGCAAATAGTTGACCGGTTGAACTTATTGCTGATACAACTTAGTAGAAGAAGGATAGCCCAACCCTCATCCTTATTGGCAACGCTTTATGGTGACCGTAGCTCAGCTGGTAGAGCCCTGGACTGTGACTCCGGTGGTCGCGGGTTCGAACCCCGTCGGTCACCCCATATTCTCTCTGTTACCGCTTTCATGGCGTTGTTCATACGCGATTGTCCTCGATGGATGCTATTTACCCTGAAACCCCTATCCTTAATTCTATGGTTGGGTTACCGTTTTACCTTGAAAGTAACAAGTAACCTAGATGGTCTGTGTTAAAGCAAATAAATTGGAGAACAGATCAATGAGCACAATTAAGGTTAAAACCCTGAATGGCATACCGCTGAAGATAGGTGAGCTAAATACAGGAACTATTGGTGATGCAGAGGGGCACCCACTCGGCTTTTTTTCTAAAATAGCTCGGGCCTATAAAAACTTTTCTCTGGTTCTTGCAGGTATGTACACTGGAGTCGGCTGCAGTGGCACGCCGAACCCCTTTCATAATTACGAGCACAACGACCCAAAGCACGACGGTCACGGTGTATAGACCCCTGGCCACTCAGACCAACTTGCCTTTAAATCCGCATCGAGCCACGGTTAAGTGACTGCATTGCTCTAGTTGCCAACGCTTGATAGGCGCTGGCCCTAGTCCTAGAATCGTGTAAAATATACGCCATATAGTTTGAGGATAATGAGTCGAGCCTTATAAAGCATTGTGACCGATTTTAACTTAAATCAACCTTACATCGTCTTGAATGCATTCATACTAAAAAAATTCGATTTCTACCATATTGAGAATCATTCGTATTAGCTTTATAGTACCGCTCCTGCTAAAAAAACGTAAATGAATAAGCAATCTAGCGCTAAGTTTTGGCATTCAATTCACTCTTGGGTTGGGTTGAAACTTTCTCTTCTAATGACCTTTATCCTGTTAACGGGAAGCATCGCTGTATTCTCTGCCGAAATCGATTGGTTGTTTTTGCCAGAAATGCGGTCATTCGATTCAACACCATCAGCACAAGTCGCATGGGGGGCAAGTTTTGATGCGGCGCGTACAAAGTATCCTGAATATGAGCTAGATAGTTTGAACAGATACCTTCAAGAGTATATTGCCTTGCAGGTAATAGCGAACACTCCATGGAATGAACTTGTACGAATTTGGGTCGAACCTAGCGATGGGACAATTTCAGGTGTAACTCCATGGTATAACGTCCAGCGATTTCTTCGCAGCCTACATCGGCGCCTTATGATGCCTAATAATGTAGGTATTCCCATAGTGACTTTTATGGCTTTCCCTCTACTAATTTCTTTGATTGCAGGATTGTTTATTTATAAGAAATTTTGGAGAGGCTTATTCAAGCGTCCACGTTTCGAACTGAAAGCGCGGATCTGGTTGGGGGATTTGCATCGGCTGATAGGATTATGGGGAAGCTGGTTTGTGGCACTTATCATAATAACCAGTATTTGGTATTTTGCTGAAGAATTTGGAGGCAATGCCCCACCTTTCCCTGTACCGGTTTCTTATTTAAGGGGCGGTTCTTCAGAACTTCCTGCAGATTTTTCAGGTCAGGAGTTGGATCAAGCAGTTGAGCTTGCCTTGATTGAATTGCCAGGTTTGGAAATACGGAGAATAGGTCTAGGAGAAACTCTTATAATAGAAGGTGATTTAACAGCTAATTTTGTGAGGCCTCGGGCTAATTCAGTTTATATAGATCCTCTGAATCTAAAAGTGCTTGGCAGTTACAAAGGCGAAGAATTAGGACTACACAATCGTATTTCTGAAGCAGCTGACCCTTTACATTTTGGTTATTTTGGTGGACTAATCACGAAGGTAATATGGTTCTTCTTAGGCATCTGTATGACAGCGCTATCTATCACCGGCTTTATGGTTTATGGATCGCGTCTTGGAAAAATCGTACTTTCAGGGAAAGGTTCTAAGGTAAATGACAACCCCAAAAATAAAGAAGATATCTATTTTTCATGAAAGAATTAGTTCTATTTTGGTGGAATTCGATGGGGTATTGGCGGTGGCCAAATATCGGTCTTATTCTAGTCTCTATATACCTCTCTTTGAATAATCTCGGATTACTTACTAGTGGCCCCTACGGGTGGACGTATCATGGGGAGAGAATGTTAGGTGCTACGGAAATAGAGTTCGATAGCAAAGGTGATATTCGAAGTGGAGAATTTATAGATGCCAGGATTTGGTCATCCAACGCAGGTGTGTATTCGATCAGTGCTGACAGTCAAGGGGACGCCTTTTTTACTCTAGAATTTGATGAAGGTGAAGAAAAGGAATTCAGGCTTTTGATTCCCAACCACCTAAATAGCCCTATCATCGTTACGGTCAGCGACGTTAAGCAAAATTCAATAAGTTGGAATTTAGGCAAATTGTACAGATAGGACTACGCCCGACTTTATTCCTAGAACAGGCCGTAAAATGGCTAAAAAACGTGATAATTAATTATAGGGCAGACGTGTAGATATAAAGAATTCTTTGGACAACAAGGCTGGAAATAAATTATCATTAGATAAGAATGATAATCATTAACATTAACATTAACATTAAGTAGGTTCCAAGCAATGTCAGAGAAAGAACTAACACGGAGATCGTTTCTCGGGACTGTTACCACTGCGGTAGTCGCCTCAACTAGCTCATTTCTGGGGTTGGTTTCGTCGGCTTATAGCCCTAATTCTCTTGCACAAGAAAGCTCAAATTCTGACTCTACAGAAGGCGCTGATACTAGCGATCAATCAGGCCGTTCCAGCAGTGATTCTGACTCCAGTGATCGATCAGGGCGGAATAGCAGTGGATCTAGCTCTAGCGAAGGAACGGATAGTAGCGATCAATCAGGTCGTTCCAGCAGTGATTCTGATTCCAGTGATCGATCAGAGCGTTCAGCTAGCGGGTCTGATTCATCTGGAGGTTCAGATAGTAGTGACCGATCAGGGCGGACTAGCAGTGGATCTAACTCTAGCGAAGGAACGGATAGCAGTGATCGATCAGAGCGAGCTAATAGCGGCTCTAACACCAATGAAGAATCAGACACTAATGGTCAGTCCACCGCTAGTGATTCTGATTCCAGCGACCAATCAGGCCCCTCAGCCAGTGATTCTGATTCCAGCGACCAATCAGGCCGCTCAGCCAGTGATTCTGATTCCAGCGACCAATCAGGCCGCTCAGCCAGTGATTCTGATTCCAGCGACCAATCAGGCCGCTCAGCCAGTGATTCTGATTCCAGCGACCAATCAGGTCGCTCAGCCAGTGATTCTGATTCCAGCGACCAATCAGGCCGCTCAGCCAGTGATTCCGATTCCAGCGACCAATCAGGTCGCTCTGCCAGTGATTCTGATTCCAGCGACCAATCAGGTCGCTCTGCCAGTGATTCCGATTCCAGTGGCCAATCGGGCCAAGACTGAGTTTCAAGAATATGGAGCATGAAAGATGGCACCAAAATCCACTTTCTTACTTAATTAGTGGGATTTCGGCAGAAGAATTTTTTTCCAAATATCATGAACAGCGCGCACTGCATTTTGAGCATAGTGAAAGAGATCGCTTTGCAGGACTTCTGTCGGTAGATAGGATTGATGAAATCATTGCGACTACCGAATTGCCGCCAGCTTCGGTGCAAATGGCAAGAAAAGAACCCCCTATAGATCGCTCCTTCTACACGTTCAAAAATGGCAATATAGATAGAGGAGCAGTGATTAACCATTATCAGTATGGGGCAACGATAATACTTCCGCAGCTGCACCTCGCCGATGAAAAGCTAGCCCAATTTAGTAGCTCTCTAGAGAAAGAGCTCTCTTGTAAAGTTCAAACTAATGCTTACCTGACCCCAACCAGTAGCCAGGGGTTTAGTACGCACTATGATGATCATGATGTGTTTATCATACAAGTCTCAGGTAAAAAAAAATGGCGCCTATACCAGAAACCAATAGATAACCCTTACAGTGGGGAGCAATTTAAGGCTGGAGTTTACGAACCGGGCGCTCTTGATCAAGACTTTATTCTTAAAGCGGGAGACTGTGTTTATATTCCCAGAGGCTTAATGCATGATGCAACCAATATAGGCGGTGAGCCTTCTCTGCATATCACTGTTGGGTTACTCGTAAAGAAATGGGCCGACTTAATGTTGGAAGCCATGTCTGAGGTGGCCCTTAGGAACTCAAAGTTTCGTCGCTCTCTTCCAGCTGGCTTCGCTGTGAATGATTTTAATGCTGCAGATGCCAAAAAGTATTTTCACGACCTTGTTGATGAGTTTAGTGAAGAAGCCAACTTTGAAGAAGTTTTTGAATATTTTAAAGAAAGTTTTTTAAGACTACGGAGACCGGATTATAGAAATCAACTCAATCTGGCTTTATCGCCTTTAGAAAAAAACCAAAGTTTCATCCGACGAACTAACCTACAAGCACTCGTGAGGTCGGATGGAAATGAAGTGATTGTAGTGTCGGGCGGAGGTGACCTTCATTTCATTGCCGACTCATTACAAGGCATAAAAATAGCTTTATCAGGTGAAAAATTCTCAATCGAAGCATTTTCTAATATTTCAAAGAAACAAGCCGAGTCGATAATTCTTAAGTTATGCGCATTCGGCCTGATCGAAAAAACAGATAACTAAACGATGGGCTGCTGCGAGTAATCAGACCGAAGCTTTGAGATTAGTTAACCACTAATCATTCTAATGTAATTTCCCTTGAAAACTTTACTACAGGTCAGACCTTCAAAGGCTACCTAAAAAAGGATTCACTATAATACACTGAGCCCTTAATCCTAGTTGTCTAGCGAAGCTAGGTAACCCTACTATCTTGGTCGGAATCTGTTAAATAGTTTACATCCAGTTCAGGAAAAGAAACGCGGGCATGTTAGTAGCCGCCGGCGTTTCTTTGCATAAATGCCAGATTTTCGACCACTGACTCTCGCAGATCAGCTATAAAGGCGAGGACACCTCGGTCTTTTAGGAAAGGCTTAGATATCGTTTTAGAATCTAAATCGAACTCCAGCCATTGCAACCCTAGGAGCTTGAGCTCGTGCACCATTCTTGGGAGCCCGCGCTACTATATCTTCGTCATCCGATACGTTTGTTACAACAAGGTAAACGTCGGCATTTTCGTTGACTTCTCTTGTTAAAGAAAGGTCGAACTGGCCGTAGTTATCTACTCTTGTGCCAGCGGAACAGGCTGCTACAGAACATGTGTCGCCAAAGGCATAAAATGTCGCTGCCCCTGACCAACCTGCACCGGTATCAAACCCAGCGCTGAAAGCAAGCTGGGTGTCAGGAAGGTCCGGGATAGACGTGCCCGAGATGACATCCCCCCAAAAAGAACTAGAAAATGTGTTGTTGAATTCAGCATCAGTTTTTGTATAGCTCAGCCTGAGCGGGAATGTCATGCCTCCAGATTCGACGACTGTTTGCGCGAGAAGCTCAAAGCCGCCTATATCGGCCTCTCCTGCATTAAATGTGTCTCCAACCTCACAGTCGCCTACCGCACCACCAGAAGCTGTACAGCTTCCAAACATATTCTGATAATCGGTACTAAAATAACCAAAATCTACAAATGAAGGCCCTGCGGAGTACCTAATACCAAACTCGGTGCTTTCAGCTTTCTCTGGGTCAGCTCCGCCAGATGTTGGCGTAAACCCTTCATTAAACCCAGCGTAAAGTAATATGTTATCGCCTACAGCATAAGTAGCGCCTAGCCCAAGCATACTGGCATCTTCGTCTGAAAGAGATTTTGGGTAACCTTTCGCAGTATTAACGGCACTTCTCTGAGTATCAATATATCTTTTTTGTTCTATCTCCCATTCCTCCGAGCGATAGCCTAGGTTTAAAGTTAGATCGCCAAGTGAAATAACATCATTAATATAGAACGCTGATGCTTCAGCCGTCGTGAGACGGTTGTCCGAAGAATATCCAGGCATAGATTCCTCTGTAAGGGTGCCCATTTTCCCACCCTTCCAGTCTGCTGTGGCATACCACTGCATTCGATCTTCGCTATCTTCTGTCTCACGGTATCCGACTCTGATATTGTGCATTTCATTGCTCCAACTTCCCTTTAAGTCGATCCCTTCAGATTCGTATACCCTATTGTTATTTTTGAGCTTAATTTGTACTGCCTTTACGTTGTCCCCATTAAGTATCGCCGTTGCATCAGCGCTGCCCGAGTTAGCTGCTCCGATAATGTTATTAATCCCATTACCAATGCCGTAAACTTTTAGGTTGTCAATTTTATCAACCTTAAACCAATTTCGCGCAAAATCATTCTGATAAGCTGTCATGCTAACTTCAAAGTCACCTATATCTGCTAAGTAGTTAAGCGACAAAGTTTCATGGTCATTATCCATGTTGTCATACTTCGTCAATCCATATCGCTCATGCGGGTCTGACTTGAAAGACGCATTGGATAACCCGACATATGATTGGTCTGAGTTTTCTTCTGACCATTGATATTTGAAATTTAATTCTTGATAAATATCAGATCCACGATCACTGTTTATCCGGAATTTTGCTATATAGTCATCCTTTTGAAAGCCCGTACCTCCGCTTTCATCTTGGATGCTATCGAAGCCATCAGTTTCCCAAATATGAGCTTCTAAGAGGAATCCATAGTTTTCTCCTGAAGTACCATATGTGGCATGCGTCCTATAAGTCCCATCTTGACCGACTTCCTGATTCACGAAACCTTGCGAGCTTTCGGGTATCGGGGTGCTTAACATATTAATAGCACCGCCAATGGTATATGGACCATTAGCTATCGCAGCCGAACCTTTCAGAACTTCCACACCAGCTAGGCGGCCCGTAGTTGGAAAGTAATATGCAGAAGAAGCTGCATAAGGCGCTGGCGCAATCAATACCCCGTCCTCCATAAGCGTTATTTTGCCCGAACGATCAGCATATGTGCCACGGATACTTATATTAGGGCGTAGACCATAACCTTCTTCCGGACGAAAATTAACACCGGGGACAGACGAAAGAATTTTATGAATATCAGTATATTCAAAGACCTCTAGTTCTTCCTGCGTAATTACATTACCAAACCCAGATAGGCTGCGCGCATCTTGCTGAGTCCCGATTATCCTGATTGTTTCGATATTAGTTTCGTCGGCCGGATTTTGACCTAGTGCTGGTAATGCGAGACTCGCCAAGGATACTGCAGCTGCAAGCCGATTTAATTTAGAAATCTTAAAGTGCATTATAGTTCCCATGCCTTCTTAAATAAGTACTTAAATGACTGATATAAATAAATATATTTCCAGATCTTAACGTTCTTATTACACCTGTTTAATGAATCGAACAGACACTCCAAGTACAATCATCAATTATATCTTAATCTAAATGACAATCATTATCATTAAGTTTAATTTAAGTATCCTATCTAAATATAAACTTTGAGTCAGCTTTAGGGTTATTGGCGTGGGTTAGATGAGGAATAAAGAACCTAAAATCCGTACTAACAGATATATATGAGAAGGACTAAGCTATTAGAGGCCTTTACAGTCTTAGATAAGAGACCCTTTTATTGGGCGTAATGAACGCAGAACGTAATGTAGCTAGACGCCAGATGCTCAAACTGCTGCCTAGTGTGGAAGTTTGGGGAGGCCAAGAATTTAATGAAGGCAATAGCCGTTGGTTTAACTGGCGAGTATGCGAAGCAATCGGATATAATAGACATGCTTGGTCTCGAAGGCTCCCTATATAAGCTCACTAGCAAAAGAGCCGCCCACCAAAACCTTTGGAAGTTAAAGATGACGGCTAGATCTAATTTAGAATCGTCTAAAGAAGAGGTGTTGGCAAAATTTGTAACGCTATACTGAGGGAAGCTGCCGCTGAATTGGAAGAGGGCCACCTAACGAACCTCGTCTAGGATCATTGAAAGGTAAAATTGGCCGTTCGAAGATGCGAGGGTTCAAGAGAGTATTAAAAGACTTAAGAGCTATGATGAAAGCGATGCAGGGCTTAGAGAAACTGGGCTCTAAATATACAAAGAACAAAGGCTTAAACAAATTTGTAAAGAGCATAGAAACTAAAGCGGCAGCAAGGATTAACGACTAAACACCAGAACTTGCTAACCCTAATAGATTCCTTCCTGAAAGAACTAGGGCACAACACAGAAGTAAACCTTACAACCTCGATACACCAGATTCCTGGAGGAACGGCACTTTTAGATAAAGACAAACTCGCCCAGATAAAGCGCGTAAGAAGCGCAAATTTGATCCAAGCCGCCAATCCTTGCCTGTTTTGCTAGCCACTGAAAAAGAGCTAATAGAGCACCACAAACGACTGCATGAAATTGACAGTAGTAGCGAAGATGGTTGCCTCTGGCTAAATCTTGATCGTAAGCCCTGAATCCCACGCAATTAGCTCATTACTGTCTATGCTGCAAAGCGAGAACTATAGCGGTGGAGTCTTAGAGAACGAATATATCTTGAAGCGACCTAAGGAAGATTAACTATGACCATTGGAGAGCTATTAGCCTCAATGCAGCAAAGTGTTGAGAGTGATGGTCTCCTCGAATACTCCCCAGTATATAGAGACAGCTCAGGGCTTGTTCTTTTGTGGCAAGTTACTTAAACTTCGACCCGAGAATGTTCGGACAAACCTCAATCTAAGGAAGCAATAGATGTCAACTGCAACTGTCACTCATAATTCAGGTTCATTTATGGACATGTTTTTAGGTCCAACGCCAATGTGGTACAAGCAGGCGGTTATAGCCGCGCTTGTATTGAATGTGCCGGCCTATTTTATCTTGGGACCGC
>Ga0302135_10000471_pt1 | contig 24482 bp, 21 predicted proteins | sample CBN3_surface_MG_FD_203119 | JGI IMG/M metagenome (GOLD analysis project Ga0302135, IMG submission 203119) | Marine microbial communities from Western Arctic Ocean, Canada - CBN3_32.1 | ecosystem: Environmental > Aquatic > Marine > Oceanic | place: Canada: Western Arctic Ocean | collected...
GGACCAAATCGCATCGGTCAGGGAATCGAATTCGACTATTGCTGCGTCCACGCCGCCTACGCTCTGGGCGAAGCGGGCTACGAAACGATCATGGTCAATTGCAATCCTGAGACAGTCTCTACGGACTATGACACGTCCGACCGGCTCTATTTTGAACCTCTTACCGCTGAAGATGTTATCGAACTGGCTCACGTAGAGCAGGAGAAGGGAAAACTCCTTGGCGTTATCGTTCAGTTTGGCGGCCAGACGCCCCTAAAGCTTGCCCGTGCACTGGAAGCGGCACATATCCCAATCCTAGGCACGTCACCTGATGCCATCGATCTCGCAGAGGATCGCGAGCGTTTCCAAAAACTATTGCAACGACTCGACCTCAAGCAGCCTGATAACGGAACGGTAACCTCGGAAAAAGAGGCGCTCGCGGTTGCACGCACAATCGGATTCCCCGTCGTGATCCGACCCTCCTACGTCCTTGGCGGCCGGGCAATGGAAATCGTCCATGACGAAACCGCACTCAAACGCTACATAAAAAATGCAGTCCACGTCTCCGGACAAAATCCAGTCCTGATCGATCGCTATCTGCGGGATGCAATTGAAGTTGACGTCGACGCGCTCGCCGATGGTGACCAGGTCCATATCGCGGGCATCATGGAGCATATTGAAGAAGCGGGAATACATTCCGGCGATAGTGCCTGCTCTCTGCCGCCATACTCGTTGTCTCCCGCTATCGTGGACGAAATTGGTCGCCAGACTGAGGCCCTTGCCCGCGCACTTGGCGTCGTCGGGTTAATGAATGTCCAGTATGCGGTGAAGGACACGACTGTTTACATCATCGAAGTTAATCCCCGAGCAAGTCGTACCGTACCATTCGTCGCGAAGGCTACTGGCGTTCCCATCGCCAAGCTCGCGGCGCGTATCATGGCCGGTGAGAAGTTGGCTAACCTCAAACTCAGTGCAAAAGCGACAGGCACGCACGTGGCGGTTAAAGAATCCGTATTCCCGTTTGCGCGCTTTCCGGGTGTAGACGTTATGTTGGGTCCGGAGATGAGGTCAACTGGCGAAGTGATGGGCCTCGACAGCGACTTTGGACGGGCATTTGCAAAAGCTCAACTTGGCGCCGGCGTCGATTTGCCGACCGAAGGTACGGCCTTCATTTCAGTCAAGGACGGGGACAAGCCCGGTATGATCGAACTGGCCAATATTCTCATCGAGCTTGGCTTTGCGGTTATCGCCACTGCTGGCACAGCCGACTTTATGAAAGACAAGGGACTGGCGGTTGAGCGCATCAACAAGGTACTCGAGGGTTCGCCACACATCATCGACGCGATGCTCGAGGGGAAAGTGCAACTGGTCTTCAATACGACCGAGGGCGCAAAGGCGATCGAAGACAGCTTTAGCCTGCGACGAACAACGCTGACCAATGGCATTCCCTATTACACCACTGTGGCCGGCGCACGAGCCGCCGTGCAGGCAATTATAGCTTTAAAACACGGCTCCCTTGAAGTTGCGCCTCTGCAATCCTATTTTATGGGGTCGTTCTAGAGAATTTCCCGACTCATGTACGGGCATTTTGGCTTGATGGCTCGCGCTTGGACGGGCCAGCAAGTGAACTTTTGCTTCTAAGGCTGTATGACTGGCGATGAAATGACAAATCTTCCTATGACTACCGGTGGCTATGAACGGCTAAAAATTGAGCTGAGAACCTTGAAGGTCGAGCAGCGGCCCGCGATTATCCGGGCAATCGCGGAAGCGCGCGAGCACGGAGACTTGTCTGAAAACGCAGAATACCATGCTGCGCGTGAACGACAGAGCTTTGTTGAAGGCCGGATTGCGGAAATCGAAGACAAAATGAGCCGCACGCAGGTAATTGATGTTTCGAAGCTGAAGGGACGCGATATTAAGTTCGGCGCGACGGTAACTCTGGCGGATGAGGAAACCGATGAGAAAACGACTTATCAGATCGTCGGTGAAATGGAGGCGGACATATCTGACGGTCGACTGTCGGTGACAGCGCCACTTGCGCGGGCAATGATTGGCAAGAAAGTAGGCGATTCGATCGAGGTAACCACACCCGGCGGCCAGAAAGATTACGAAGTTATGAAAGTCCGCTACAAATAACGCGCGGCAAATCTTAAGAGCTGAATCTGACCTCAATCGCCCCTACAATTTAGTTCGCTCCGGCTAATTTTCGGTGCGTCCCTCTGCATCATGCACCTCGATTGGCACGCCGTTTTCGATTTTCGAAGGCCGGATCGCGAGGGCTGACTTTACATGACTGACATTCGCCGCCGCCGTCAGCTCTGATGTTAAAAATCGGTTATAACTGTCCCAGTCAGCGGCAACGACTTTAAGCAGAAAATCGGTTTCGCCCGCCAACATGTAGCACTCACGCACATGCGGCCAACTTTCGACCAGTTCCTCGAAGGCGAGTAAGTCGGCCTCCGCCTGGCTCGACAATCCCACTTGCGCAAAAACCGTTACGCCAAATCCAAGAGATTCCGCATCCAAGTCAGCGTGGTAGCCACGGATTATCTGTGCCTCTTCAAGGGCACGAACGCGCCGCAGACAGGGTGGAGCGGAAATGCCGGCTCGATGGGCCAACTGCACGTTGGTCATACGACCGTCCCGCTGTAGATCGCTGAGAATTTGCCGATCAATCTTATCGACCTTAATACGAGGCATCGTCATATTGCTCCGTCGGCGGCGAATTTGAAATTATATTACAATTTGCGTGCGGTCCTGCAAGGACACTGCACCTCTTGTTCCCACCGAGACAGCTTGCAATAGTCGCACCCTATATTGGATTAGGGCAGGCAAAGCAGAAAACAAGGTCAACTAAAGAATGACGGAAAAGTTCTCCTGGGTCGTCACCGATGGCAAGGCTGGCATGATCGCCCAGGCGCGCGGCCTCGCCGAAGCTATCGGTTTACCCATTGTCGACAAAATCATCGTCCCCTCGCTGCCGTGGCGATGGCTGCCTCCCGGGCTGTGGCCGCATAGTCTGCTCGGTGGCATTGCAGGAACAGCGAAGATTGGAGATCAAATTGAACCACCTTGGCCGAACTTGCTTGTGAGCTGTGGAAGAAATGCAGTCGGGCCGGCGCTAGCTGTCAAAAAACGCAGCAACGGGCGCACACTTATCGTTCATGTGCAGCATCCGCGTGTGAATCCGGCGCGCTTCGATATCGTTGCAGCGCCGGCACACGACGGCCTCTCAGGTGCGAACGTGATGACAGTTCAAGGTGCCCTCCATCGTGCAACACCGGAGAGGCTTGCCGCCGCCGCAGAGCGAGTGGCCTCAACAGTCTCCCATCTTCCAAGACCGTTGGTCGCGGTATTGATCGGCGGTTCGAATCGAAACTATCGACTAACGCCGCAAACGATATTCAAGTTAGCCGACAATCTTGTAACACTCGTTCGCGAGCACGGTGTCGGGCTGATGGTTACACCCTCGCGCCGTACAGGATCGGATAACGAAGCAATACTGCGGCGAAAACTTGCTGCGTTGCCTGCAGTTATCTGGGATCAAATGGGCGACAATCCATATTTCGGATATTTGGGACTAGCCGATGCAATTGTTGTTACGCCTGACTCGGTCAATATGGTTTCCGAAGCTTGTTCGACTGGAAAACCTGTTTACATCGCCCAGATGGAAGGCGGTGACGAAAAATTTGACCGTTTTCACCGGGCGCTCTCCGATGCAGATATGACCAGACCATTCTTCGGCGCGCTTGAAGCCTGGCAGTACACAGCGCTAGATGACATTACCCCAGTTGCCACTGCAGTGCGCCGACTCCTAAACCTTAACTAATTAGTGCCTGCCACCACAGATTTGGCCGTTAGTCGTTTCCAATTGGTCCATATTCTCGTATATCTTCACGTAAGATCTGTACACGCGCCAACTCTAGGAAATCTATGTCGGCCCTCAATCTAGATGTGCTGCGCACAACACCTGTCATACATGAACCATTCGATTATGTGGTCGCTCCGGATATCGTAACCCGCTCCGTTCTTGATGCAATTGACGCAGATTTTCCGGATATCGAGTTGCCTGGCAGCTTTCCCTTGGACGCTCTCGAATTCGGGCCAGGTTTAGCTAAACTCAACGAAGAACTGCAAAGCCCCGCAATGACAGAAGCGATATCGAAAATTTTCGATATCGACCTTCGTGGTCGACCAACGATGTTGACAGCTCGTGGTTGGTGTCGCTCGGGCGATGGCCAGATTCACTGTGATTCCAAAGAAAAACTCATTACAGTTCTCATTTATCTGAACCATAGCTGGGAACCGGAGGGTGGGCGTCTTCGACTTCTGCGTTCGGCAAATGACCTGGAAGATTTTGTAGCCGAAGTGCTGCCATCCGCTGGGACAATGATTGCATTTCGCTGTACCGATCATAGTTGGCACGGTCACAAACCATATGAAGGACAGCGCCGCTCGCTACAGCTTAATTGGGTGACCGACGGGCGTTACGTTGCTCGCGAACGGCGGCGGCACGGTTTTTCTGCCGCTGTAAAACGAGCAAAACGAGCACTTGGTGTATCGTGATGCAGCGGCAACTCCACGCAATTTGATGCCATGACGCTCAATATCCAGACTTTCAGCAACATCCACGGCGGGTCCGCGTTTTTCAAGGCGGTCGGACATCCGCTGGCGATGCCCAAGGCAAACGCACTCATCGCGCGGTTAGCAAAACCCGGCTCTGTCGACATCTACGATCCATACGCGCAAGCATCGGGTTTTTCCGAATTCTACGATATGGGAAACATTGAGATCGGTCATGTCTACGTGCAGGATTTGAGTCACTTGGACAAAACTGTCCTTGATCGGCGGACCAAACCCGTATCCGAACTCACCGCCACAAGCGCGCGAACTTTGCTGGTTGCTGCATTTGATGCAGATCGGGCAATTGCGCAGATCAAGCATTTGATCCCAACGGACATGATTGTTGTGAGCCTCGACGAACTTCGCTTGGACGACGAATTTATTGCGCGCCCTGGCCCTTACTTGCACGCGCTCAACTTTGCCACAAACATGGCATTTTTTCGCGATGCTGATGGCAACCATACGCGCCTTTCAACCGTAAACTACTGGTCGGCGTTTGGTGCCCAAAACATAAAAATCTTGTTTTGCTTGTTCGGAGGCGACGGGTCGATTCTTGCTCAATGGCAGGAGAAGCTCTCAGACACCGCCGGGCCGATCACTATCGACAGTGCCGAAATTCGCAAACGTTTCGAGCTTGGCCCGTTCACAGGGCAACTATTTATTCACATCATCGCCGGCGCCGGTCATGACATAGTGAAATACGCGGTGGACACCTATGGCGACGATTCATCAATGTTTTCATGCACCCACGACGCCAACGCATGGCCAGCCGATCGCTATGCGGGCCTTCCAGCACCAGCCAGCGGTGAACGAGTCATTCTTTGGGTACAAAATAGCCACCCCTGCGCTATTCCTCCGGGAAGTGTTGGTCTCAACCGAATGGGACGGAATGACATAAAATCCTTGGATTTCGAAATTGCGCCGTTCGCCACATACGGCCTCGACGTCGCAACGCTGCTCCCAGACATCACCTGGCCCGAGCAGATTGAAATACATGCCGGCAAGCACTTCGTTCGACCGAGGTATGAAGTTGAGAGCCAAGCGGGCCGCATACGTATTGCTCATGCTAATGTTGAGCGGGTCGACCTTGAAGCAGACCCAAATATCCCAGAACTCTCCAACCTGATGGGCAAGAGCTACTTGTTGCCCGCGCCTGTGCTACCTATCGCACGGTTTAGCAGCATGGCGTTGCCGACCCCAATGTCGACAGCGCAGACCGACCTACCACTGGCGCTCGCACTCTATGATGCGTCCGGAAAGGAAGTGCTGCGCAAGGCCTTGGGCTGCCTGCCCCGTGACCATGCGACGCTATACAGCGTAGACGATTTGCTGGGCGACGAAGCCGATCGCCAGCTGACAAGTGGCTACGGCCATATGGAACTTCTTTATGACTTTCAGAATGGCGGCAGTGCAGACGGTTGGCTGCACGGGCTGTTTCGTTACGCGGACAAACAAAATGGCCATGTCGCAGATACAAGCTTCGGTGCGCATATTTTCAATACCATCCTGACCTATCGCAACGAGCCGCAATCCTATGGTGGTCCGGCACCTGGCCTTTCAACCAAACTGTTTTTACGCTTAGGCTCGCCATCGGTCGACACGATGTGCCACTTGATTTACCCGACCTCAACGACTTGGCATGAAGAGTCGTCGACCGAGCTGATTTTATATGGAACTCAAGGCGAAGAAGTTGCGCGGAAGGCGGTGTCGATACCGTGCAGCGGCTCGCTGCTTTGGCGGTACTCTGAAACATTTGGCAAGGACGAGCGGCGGAATGCGGGCGAACACGCTTACATTATTATCCGCGATACGACATGCCGGCTGTTCGGTTATCATGGCTTAATCCAAGGTGACAAAGGATTCAGCCTTGACCATATGTTTGGTTTCTAGCCACGGAAACGCCATCTACGCCAAGCGATATGCATGAGTTCCGTGTTGCCGACAATCCGGCAGTAGCGCATGGCGTAGCGCAAATTCACGTGCAACAATCACGTAATTTATGATGGACTGGGATAAACTCAGAATATTTCATACGGTCGCCGAAGCAGGCAGTTTTACCCATGCTGGCGAGCGCCTCAATCTCAGCCAATCTGCGATCAGCAGACAAATCGGCGCGCTTGAAGAAGGCTTGGGTCAGCTCCTTTTTCACCGCCATGCACGCGGTCTTATTTTAACTGAGCAGGGCGAGTTGCTGCATCGAACCGTCAGGACGGTCTTTCAGGAACTCACCATGGTTGAGTCGCGGCTGTCAGACAACCGCGAGCGGCCGTCGGGACCATTGAAAATTTCCACCACCGTTGCATTTGGGTCGAGCTGGTTAACTCCACGCATCAAAGATTTTATAGAACTCTACCCAGAAATCGAGATCAGCCTGCTTTTGACCGACGAGGAAGTAGATCTATCGATGCGCGAGGCGGACATCGCGATACGCATGGCACCGCCACGTCAACCGGACCTGATCCAACGGCGGCTCCTCACTCTTTTGACACATATCTACGCGTCACCGAGTTACCTGGAGAAAAATGGCGTTCCAAAAACTGTCGAGGATCTGGAACATCATCGGCTGATTATCTATGGATTTGATACACCGCCACCGGTTGCGTCAATCAACTGGCTTCTCGATGTGGGCACAATGCCCGACAAGCGGCGCAAAGCGGTGTTGCGCGTCAACAACCTCTACGGCGTTTATCGGGCGGCGCGTAGCGGCTTGGGATTGGCCGCGTTGCCCGATTACATGATTCCTGAAGATATCGACATCACCCGCGTGCTGCCGGAGTTATCCGGTCCATCGATTCAGACGTATTTTGTCTACCCTGAGGAATTACGCCACTCAAAGCGCATCTCCATATTTCGCGATTTTCTATTGCAAAAAGTCGCGGAGATTAAGCCCTAAGTATTTTTTAAGGCACAATTCTTAGTGAAATGAATGCGCGAAGCGCCAGCCGCCTAACTAGCTATGCATAAAATGCATGGCGGCAATGAAAAAATGGGCCTTCAATCTCGAGGCTATACTACCTACTTTCCATGCATACGGTGAATTTTTAAGGAAATTTTCCCGGGCTTCGGGCAATGTCCCGGAGTAAGGGTCTTCGGATCCTACGTCTCCCAGACGTGAAGCCTCCCTGTTTAACTTGCCGGGCCCCTTAATGAGGCTCGGTATTTTTTTGGACGACGTAAACAGCGGATTACATGAACAGGTTTTCTTTAGTCATATTTTTATAGAGGTCCGCGACAAACTCGCCATAGCCGTTATACAATTGGGTCGGGATAGGCTTTTTTGAGTCAATCTCATGCTCGACCGCCTGGCTCCAACGCGGGTGTGGCACTTCGGGATTGACGTTAGCCCAAAACCCGTACTCCCGGGCCTGCAACCTCTCCCAAAAACTAATCGGTCGTGTTTCAGAGAACGTAAATCGAACGATCGACTTAATGGACTTGAAGCCGTATTTCCAAGGAACGGCAAGGCGAAGTGGCGCACCCATCTGCTTGACGACTGGTTTGCCATAAACTCCAGTGACGAGAAAGGCAAGGTCGTTGGTCGCTTCGGCCATCGTCAGGCCTTCGACATAAGGCCAAGGATACCAGAATTGCTTCAATCCTAGCATCGTATCCGGATCTTGCAATGTCTCCATCACTACATATTTCGCGGAGTTTAGTGGTTTTGCGTAGTCGACTAAACTCTTGAACGAAAATCCACTCCACGGAACCGCCATTGACCAGCGCTCCACGCAGCGATGACGATAGAGGCGCTCTTCCAGCGGCAAAGCGGCGAGTAGATCGTCGATCGCAATCTTGCGCTCTTTCTCGACAAGACCGTCGATCACAACTTCCCATGGCCGGATGGCCATTTTCTGAGCCGCTTTGTAAATCTTCTTGTGGCTGCCAAATTCGTAAAAATTGTTATAGGTCTTAACGAGTTTCTCGCCAGAAATTGGCCGGTCCAACTTGTACAAATCGTTGCGCTTAGCGGGATAGAGGCCTGCCGATGGATCTTCAGCATCAGTCGCAGCCGCGGCCCCAAGAGGAAGACCCGCTGCAAGGAGCATCGGTCCAGCGGCCATTGCTTTAACCAGCTGACGGCGCTGCATGAATACGCTCTCGTCGGTCGCTGCAGACTCGGGCAACTCCCAGCCACGCTTACTTTTCACTAACATCTCTTCCCTCGCCTTAGGTTGCACACGGATGTATATAGCTCGTGATGTCCTGTTTGATTTAGCGTGCGCTCCTACCGCTGCCAAATCAATTAAATGTGGGTATTGAACAGTAGTCGCAGCGAATACCCATGTTCCCGTCCAAACAACCCAAAGATTTAGGCAGTCCGCTCGAGAGTAAAAAATCCAACACGAATTGGCCCACAATTGTTTCCGGCGCGACCATTAGGATGTAAGAAAATTCGGCGTAATTAAGCCCAAATACTGCCGGTGTACAGCCGGTAGCCAGCGTTCTAACACGATATGTGACTTAGCTAAGGGAGGCGCAAAACCGTTGAATGCGTTGCCCTGTTTCCTCAAGCAAATCTGTCGCGGTCGCGTAGGAAATTCGAAAAAAGGGCGACGATCCGAATGCACCACCGTGTACGCATGCCGGACCCTCGAGTTCGAGCAGCGCCGTCACAAAATCCTCGTCGTTCTTTATGACCAGGCCATTTTCTGCCTTCTTGCCGATTGCGCCGGCACATGACGGATAAACATAGAACGCACCCTCAGGAGTCGGACAAGAAATACCGGTCGCCTGATTTAACATCGACACGATAAGGTCGCGCCGTTCCTTGAATACCTTATTGTTCTTTGCGACAAATCCATGGTCACCCTCAAGCGCAGCGACCGCTGCCCACTGGCTGATCGTCGACGTACTTGTGGTCGATTGCGATTGGATCTTGTTCATCGCCGAAATCAATTCAACCGGTCCAGCAGCATATCCAACCCGCCAGCCCGTCATGCAATAGGCCTTGGAAACACCATTCAGCGTCAGCGTTCGATCAAAAAGCGCTGGCTCCACTTGCGCCATCGTCGTGAACTCAAAATCGTCGTAGATAAGAAATTCATATATATCGTCGCTCATCACCCAAACATACGGGTGCCTTACCAAAACATCTGCCAACGCCCGCAGATCACTCCGCGAATAGGCAGCACCTGTTGGGTTCGATGGCGAGTTCAACATCAGCCATTTGGTCTTAGGGGTTATTGCGGCCTCGAGTTGACCCGGCTGAAGCTTGAAGCCATTTTCAGCGGCGCAATCCACAATCACCGGCGAAGCGCCGCACAACAGCACGATATCGGGGTAGCTCACCCAATATGGTGCGGGAATGACAACCTCGTCCCCCGGATCGAGCGTTGCCATCATTGCGTTGTAGATATCCTGCTTGGCGCCGCAGCCGACCGTCACCTGTGCAGGCGTGTAGGTCAGGCCATTGTCGCGTTTGAATTTTGCGCAGATCGCTTCACGCAACTCGGGAATACCGGGGACTGGCGCGTATTTGGTTTTCCCAGCGGCCATCGCTTCGATTGCAGCCTGCTTAATATGCTGCGGTGTATCGAAATCAGGCTCACCCGCCGCCAAATCGATAATATCCCGCCCCTCACGCTGAAGTTCTTTGGCGCGAGACGCCATGGCAACGGTTGCAGATGGATTTACGAGTGAGAGACGGTCAGCGAGAAACGGCATAGTTGTCGAGCTTCCTTGAAAGAGTTGATTCGGCGGAATTTTACACTTGGTTGAGTTCTTTATACGCCTGTTTGTACTTAAGAATTCGTTGGCGGCACTTTGGGTGCCGGCAGCGCCATTGACAACCGCACACTACGCCCAAGCTTCGATTAATTACAACGTCCATGGACGCCTGCACTGGCCTGACTAGCAGTACTCGTCCTATGCTTGGGGCCATGAGCGAAGTTGCACCCATCCTTTCCTTCGAGCGGCCCCTCAGTGAAGGCGGGCAGCCGTTTGAGTTGATTTCAGAATACTCTCCTGCTGGCGATCAACCACAGGCAATCGACGCCCTAGTGACAGGTTTGCGTGATGGAGACCGCGACCAGGTGCTGCTTGGCGTTACGGGCTCAGGCAAAACGTACACAATGGCGCAGGTCGTTGTCGCAATGCAGCGTCCCTCCCTCGTACTCGCACCCAACAAAACGCTGGCGGCCCAGCTCTATGGCGAAATGAAATCCTTCTTCCCCAACAATGCGGTGGAGTATTTTGTTTCCTACTACGACTACTACCAGCCAGAAGCCTATGTGCCGCGGACCGACACCTATGTCGAAAAAGAGTCGTCGCTGAACGAGCAAATCGACCGAATGCGCCATTCCGCCACGCGGGCGCTGCTGGAACGGGATGATGTCATCATTGTCGCCTCGGTCTCGTGCATTTACGGTATTGGCTCGGTTGAAACCTATTCCAAAATGGTCGTGCCCCTCAAACAGGGGCAAATCGTTGACCGTGCGAAACTCCTGAAGCGCTTCGTTGAGTTGCAGTACAAGCGCAACGACACGGACTTCACGCGCGGCACTTTCCGCGTCCGCGGCGACACCGTGGAAATTTTCCCGGTCCATTATGAAGATCGGGCGTGGCGTCTATCGTTATTTGGCGATGAGCTAGAAGCGATCTGGGAATTCGATCCACTTACAGGAGAAAAAACAGGCGCGCTCGAGGCGGTTAAGATCTACGCCAACAGCCACTACGTCACACCCCGGCCAACATTGCAGCAAGCGTCCCGAGAAATTAAGAAAGAACTATCTCAGCACCTCAAGTATTTGCACGCAAGCGGCAAACTTCTCGAGGCGCAGCGGCTTGAACAGCGAACCACGTTCGATCTCGAAATGATCGAAGCGACCGGTTCATGTGCCGGCATCGAGAACTACTCGCGGTTCCTAACCGGCCGGCAGCCCGGCGAACCACCACCGACCTTGCTTGAATATCTGCCCGATCATGCGCTGATGTTTATCGATGAATCGCACGTCACGATTCCTCAATTGGGTGGCATGTATAAAGGCGATTTTTCTCGAAAATCAACGCTCGCAGAATACGGATTTCGTCTACCCTCCTGTCTTGACAACCGACCCCTCAAGTTTGAAGAGTGGAACGCCATGCGGCCACCAACCATGTATGTTTCGGCAACACCTGGCCCGTGGGAACTTGAGCGTACCGGTGGTGTATTTGCCGAACAAGTTGTGCGACCGACCGGTCTTATTGAGCCTGTTTGCATCATCCGACCAACGGAGTCCCAAGTCGATGACCTGTTAGCTGAATGCCGAACCTGCACGGATCTACACCAACGGGTCCTGGTCACGACCTTAACAAAACGCATGGCCGAAGATTTGACGGAGTACATGACAGAAGCGGGCCTTCGGGTGCGCTATCTCCATTCCGACGTTGACACACTTGAGCGCATTGAGATCATCCGCGACCTGCGGCTTGGTGTGTTCGATATTCTGGTTGGCATCAATCTGCTCCGCGAGGGTCTCGACATACCTGAATGCGCCCTTGTGGCAATCCTTGACGCCGATAAAGAAGGGTTTCTCCGCAGCAGAACGTCGCTCATCCAAACTATCGGCCGGGCATCACGGAATATCGATGGCCGGGTCATTCTTTATGCCGACACCAAGACCGGAGCACTCACCCAGGCGCTCGAAGAAACTGATCGGCGGCGCGAACGGCAAAAGGTCTACAATACCGCCCACGGGATTACACCTGAATCGGTGCGCAACCAAATTTCTGACATCATTCAAAGCGTCTACGAGCGCGACCGCGTGACGATTTCGACCGGTGACGAAGACCAACCGCACCTTGTTGGAGTCAGCCTGAAAACTTATATCAGCGACCTTGAGACCCGCATGCGCGCGGCAGCGGCCGATCTCGAGTTCGAGGAGGCGGCTGCAATGCGGGACGAGATTAAACGCCTTGAAGCAATGGATTTGGATATGCCGGTCACAGCAGTCCCGATTAATCCCGACATCGCCGCCAAGTTGTTGAAGGAAAAAGCCGTCCCCACGTCACGTAAGACCAGCGAACGACAAACGCGTGGGAAGCGCGGAAATTTTCGACGCGGTCGCTCGCGACGTTGAACAAACCCATAGGTCTCCTCCAATCAAGCGTCGCCGACTTAATAGAAAGCGGCAAATGCTAGCATATTGGTATGTAGTTCCGTTTGGGCATGTATTGCCGATATGCCACCTTGATCGGCCCCTGATCTCCGCCTTATGCTCACAGCCAACATGACTGCCCCCGCAACAATTTCCCATACAGCCCTGGTTACCGGTGCGGCACGGCGAATTGGACGTGCAATCGCGTTAGATTTAGCGCGTCACGGATGGGCTGTTATCGTGCATTACAACCGATCCAAGGCGGAAGCAGAAACAGTGGTGGCGAAAATCCGTGAGGAGGGTGGAACCGCTGAATTGTTGCAGACCGATCTTTCCGTCGAAGCTGATGTGGAAACGCTAGTCTCTCGTGCGGCCGATGCATTGGGGTCGATTGGGTTGCTCGTAAACAATGCCGCCACCTTTGAGGACGATTCAGCGCTCACAGCAACGCGTTCAAGCTGGGACAAACACATGGAAGCCAACTTGCGGGCGCCATTTTTATTGAGCCAAGCCATGGCCACGGCGCTTCAAGGCAAAGTTGATGATGAAGGAATAATTATCAACATACTTGACCAACGCGTACGGAATCTAACGCCAAACTTCATGTCCTACACACTCAGTAAATCTGGCTTATGGACATTGACCCGCACACTAGCAATGGCTTTGGCGCCACGCATTCGTGTTAACGCGATAGCGCCGGGTCCAACGCTTGTGAGCGACCGGCAGAGCGAAGAACAGTTCCAAAGACAGTGGCAAGCCGTCCCCCTGCAGCATGGCCCAAGCGTAGCGGAAATTTGCCAGACGATAGAATTTCTGATTGCTTCGGCGTCTGTAACGGGACAGTTGATCGCACTCGATGGCGGTGAACATATGGGTTGGGCGCAGCCGTCTCAGGGCATCGTTCACGATGAATGAAATGACTGATTCTTTCCCCGATTCATTCAACCAAATGCATCACTGAATAGGGCCAAATTGTTGCCACAAAACAGTAATTTTGTGTTGCTGACTCAATTGAAGTTTTACACAGGCGGCGTTCCGGCAACGAAAAGCGACCTCGTCTGACATCCCAATTTCCATTCAAGAAGATTTTGACCATCAACTTCCATAAACTTGAATGATTTCAATAAGATAAAAAGTATGCCTATTTCTTAGGCAATTTATACGAAACCGTGATAAGCCTGTGACCAGGGCTTGACGGACACACGTTTTCAACAGCGTTATCCACAAGATTGGTGGATATCCATGCAAGCGTCAAAGATAACGGGCGCTTAGCCGCTCCTGACGACAAATTTTTACATCAAAAAATGACCGCTCATCGCGGACGCGCCATTGACGAAAGAGCCGGTCGGGACAAAGAATAGACAGGATGACTCCAGACTCCGAACACCGCGACGAAGTTGTGCCAGCCACATGGGATTCGCCCGGTGGGCTAGCTTCCGGAATGACCATTATTCGCCGCCACGTTAAGACTTTACCCGGATCTCCCGGGGTCTATCGAATGACAAACGCGCGGGGTGACGTTCTCTACGTTGGCAAGGCGCACAATCTCAAAAAACGTGTCACGACTTACGCTAATCCGGGAAAATTACCGATTCGGTTGCAGCGTATGGTGGCCGAAACGACGGCCATGGAATTTGTCACGACACACACCGAAGTTGAGGCTCTTCTCCTAGAATCGAACCTCATCAAGACTCTAAAGCCGCGTTACAACGTACTCTTCCGCGATGACAAATCGTTTCCCCACATCTTCATTACGGAAGAGCATGATTTCCCGCAGGTCACCAAGCATCGCGGCGCGCGATCCAAACGCGGTAGGTATTTTGGCCCCTTCGCCTCAGCCGGCGCCGTCAACCGCACTCTCGCAGCGTTACAACGCGCATTTCTGCTGCGCAACTGCTCGGACGCGGTATTTGCAATTCGCAGGCGACCGTGTCTGCAGTACCAGATTAAGCGTTGCAGTGCTCCATGCGTCGGCCGCATCGGTAAAGCCGACTACGCGTCACTAGCCGCTCAAGCATACAGTTTCCTTGAAGGGCGCAGCCACGAAGTTCAAGCAACACTTGCAAAACAGATGGAAGCCGCCAGCACAGCGCTGGCGTTTGAAAACGCCGCCTCGCTGCGCGACCGCATTCTTGCTCTAACTCAGGTACAGGCCCGGCAGGACATAAACGTCGCGAGCATAAAGGATGCAGACATTATCGCCATTTTTCAGCAAGGCGGCCACTCATGCGTTCAAGCATTTATCTTCCGTGGCGGCTGCAATTTTGGCAATCAGGCCTATTTTCCCAGCCACGATCGCAATATCCCCGCGGCAGATGTTCTCAGCGCATTTCTTGGGCAGTTTTATGAAAATAAAGCACCCCCACCGCTTGTGTTATTGAGCCATGAACCGACCGAACGTCAACTAATCTCTGAAGCACTTTCCCTGCGTGCAGACCGCAATGTCGTTATTGCGGTGCCTAAGCGAGGCAATAAGCGTAAACCGGTGGACCACGCACTTACCAATGCACGGGAGGCGCTGGCGAGACGGCTGTCCGAGAGTGCGTCACAGCGCAAACTCCTCGAAGGTTTGGCAGAGGCACTGGGCCTAGACGCCCGACCTAACCGTATTGAGGTGTACGACAACAGTCATATCCAGGGCACAGACGCTGTCGGCACAATGATCGTCGCCGGCACTGAAGGACTAACAAAATCAGCGTATAGAAAATTTACCATCCGTACCGTGGGAGGCGATGGTCAGGCATTGGCAGGGGATGACTATGCCATGATGCGTGAAGTGCTGACCCGTCGCTTCAAGCGGGCTCTCAAAGAAGACCCAGACCGCAGTGAGGGCGTATGGCCGGACCTGGTGATACTCGACGGCGGCAAGGGCCAGTTGTCGATTGCCGCACAAGTACTGACTGACCTTGGAATCGACGGCGTTACACTGCTCGCAATCGCCAAGGGCCCTGACCGCAATGCGGGGCGTGAGCGCCTATATATGGAAGGGCACCCCGGTTTCACGCTGGACCAGCGAGACCCCGTGCTCTATTTTTTACAACGTTTGCGAGATGAAGCGCACCGATTCGCGATTGGCACTCATCGCGCTCGCCGTACAAAGGGCCTGACACAATCACCCCTTGATGAAATTCCAGGCATCGGCTCCGTTCGAAAGCGAGCGCTGTTGCAGCATTTTGGGTCTGGCCGGACGGTTTCGCGCGCTGGCCTTGCCGACCTTGAAGCCGTTGATGGAGTAAGTACTGCAGTAGCAAAGAAAATTTACAACTTTTTTCATGAGGGCGGATAGGATGTCCAGCGACACAAAACGGGCTAGAAAGACATCAACAGCCCAACAGACAAATACCAAGAGAAGGTCGTGAGCTTTTGTTGACCAGTGTGCCGAACCTCCTCACCGTGTCGCGAATTCTGGTGATTCCGCCTATCGTGGCGCTTTTCTGGATCGACGACCCCGCCGCGCGTTGGGTCTGCCTTGGTCTATTTGTCACCGGTGCTTTAACCGATATTTTAGATGGCTATGCTGCCCGCTCAATGGGACAGATATCTAAGTTCGGGCGCTTCTTAGATCCTATCGCAGACAAACTCCTTGTTGGCTCCGTCATCCTTATGTTGGTCGCCTTCGACCGTCTCAACGGGCTCGCAATTCTGCCGGGTCTGGTCATTCTCTGTCGAGAAATTCTAGTTTCCGGCCTCCGCGAGTTTTTGGCGGATGTAAAGATCCACATGCCGGTTAGTCGTCTTGCCAAGTGGAAGACAACAATCCAAATGACTGCGCTCGGCTTTCTTATTGTCGGCGATGCTGGGCCCGAATTTCTGCCAACAACATTGATCGGCGAAGTCGCTTTGTGGGCAGCCGCAATGCTAACAATTATTACCGGCTACGACTATCTGCGCGCTGGACTTGCACATGTCACTGATTCCCCCCAGCAAGCAACAAACTCGCCCCCAAACAAAAGCGACAAGGAAAATCCACGGACCGCTGGGGGCGCAAGTTGAAGCATCGACAACAATGGTATGATGCGATCGACACATTGATGCGATGCAGTCGATGAAAATATTTGGTGTCGCCGGTTGGCGCAGCAGTGGCAAAACGACACTCGTGACACGACTACTGCCCGAATTGATTGGTCGAGCAATTTCGGTCTCCACAATGAAGCACGCGCATCACGAATTTGACGTGGACCAACCTGGCAAGGATTCATATGAGCATCGGATTGCCGGCGCGAAGGAAGTACTGATAACGTCGGCTAGCCGCTGGGCATTGATGCATGAACATCGGGACGAGCCCGAAGCCACGTTTGAATCGCTGTTACCTCGCCTGCAACCCGTCGACCTACTTTTGGTGGAAGGATTCAAAAAGCATGCTCACGATAAACTTGAAGTCCACCGCCCGTCGATTGGCAAACCTCTTCTTTGTTCGAATGATCCCCATATTGTTGCCGTTGCGAGCGACGCCGACCTAACTGGGCTCACTATACCAGCGCTACCACTTGACGATATCGCGGCTATCGCCGATTTCATTATCAATCGGTGCAAACTTGCGCGCGGCTAGGGTCGGATAAAGAGGATATTAAGGGAGTGGCACAGCTTTCCGACGATTGTTTTGCGTTTGGCGGCCGGCTGATGACAACTGCTGAGGCACTTGTGCTGCTCGACGCGCGGACGGACTCTGTTGCTAACGTCGAGACGGTAACGCTTGTAAATGCCGCCGGCCGTATTTTGGCAGAAGAAATTGTCGCCGCCGCCAACGTACCACCTCACGATAATTCCGCTGTCGACGGCTATGCCGTGTATTTCAGCGACCTTGAACGAGATGGTGACACCTGCCTGCCCGTTACTGGCCGCGTTACTGCAGGTCATCCACTCCGGCGAAAGGCGAAACTAGGCGAAGCTATCCGCATTTTCACCGGTGCCGTTATGCCCAATGGACCCGATACGGTCCTAATGCAGGAGGACTGTCGTGAGCAAAATGGCGATGTGATCATACGTGCCGGCATCCAGTGCGGCGCCAACATGCGTCATGCTGGTGAAGATATTTCCGGCGGCGATATGGTGCTGCAGAGAGGTCGACGACTCCGACCGCAGGATATTGGACTTGCGGCTTCAGTTGGACGAAAACGGCTTGATGTATTTACCCCCCTTCGTGTCGCCGTATTCTCTACTGGGGATGAATTGCGTAAGCCAGGCGCACGTTTGGCGACGGGCTGCATATATGACTCCAACCGCTATACCTTAATTGCCGCACTGAAACAGATGGGATCCCGCGTTACGGATTTGGGTATCATCGCCGACAAGGCCGAGGCAGTTCGCGAAGCACTCGAAGCAGCGGCCGTTAACCATGATTTGCTGATCACATCCGGGGGAGTTTCCGTCGGCGATGAGGATCATGTCTGCGGTGCCGTCGAAGCTTTGGGAAAATTACATTTCTGGCGCCTCGCTATCCGACCGGGCAGGCCTGTGGCGCTGGGTCAAGTTGGCTCAACGCCCTTCGTGGGGTTGCCGGGAAACCCAGTAGCCGTCATGGTTACGTTTCTGCTTATAGCCCGGCCCCTGATTTTACGGCTTGGCGGAGCGACAGATATTGTGCCCATGCACTACAAGGTGCGCGCAGGATTCGACTATGAAAAGAAGAAAGACCGCCGCGAATTCATCCGTGCACGACTGAATATGACATCCGACGGCACCCCAGTTGCTGTTAAGTTTCCACGCGATGGTGCAGGCATTCTATCGTCCTTGGTGGAGGCAGACGGGCTCGTCGAGTTGCCAGAGGACATGACACAGCTTGTCGCAGGTAATTTGGTCGATTTCATGCCGTTCAATGAATTAAGCCGATGAAAATACTTTACTTCGCATGGCTCAGGCTCCGCACTGGGGTTGGTGAAGAGGATGTCGATGTACCAGATACAGTTGGCGACGTTGCCGATTTGATCGAATGGCTCAAATCCAGAGGGCCAGGTTACGCAGAGGCATTGAAGGATGTCTCGGCGATCCGTGTCGCCGTCAATCAAGAGTTTGCAGAATTCAACACACCAGTCGCCCAGACCGATGAAGTTGCATTATTTCCGCCGATGACCGGCGGCTAGCCAAGAGCGAGGTTCAAAGGAATGGCGGTGAGAGTGCAGCCCGAGTGGTTTGATGCTGGCAGGGAACTTACGGATTTTCTCAACGACAAGCGTAATAGCGGCGGGGTTGCGACCTTCAACGGCATCGTCCGAGATCGCGACAAGGACGATCCAATTGCCGCAATGACACTCGAACACTACCCTAGCATGACCGAGGAAATGCTCGATCGCATTGAGATGGAGGCACGACGACGCTGGGACCTGGATGACTGCCTCATCATCCACCGCTACGGACGCCTCAAGCCCGGAGATCCCATCGTTATGGTGTTAACAGCCAGCACCCACCGCAAGGCCGCTTTCGAAGCCTGTGAATTCCTTGTTGATTGGCTGAAAACGAAGGCACCGTTCTGGAAAATAGAGGAAACTGTCAGCGGAATGACGCGTTGGGTCGAAGCACGCGCAACCGATGACGCCGCTGCTGATCGCTGGACGCAATCTCAAGTGAAGAATCGCTCAGTAGATTAACTTGGCGCTGAGAGAGATCTAGAAAAAATCATGCCGTTGAGGAAAATTCTTCGATCAGCACCCTGCGTTGTACTCAACGCATGCCGGAAAGGTTGGCGACAAGAACGTCTTTATACCGCGTTATTTCCTGCGCAATCTTGCGGGCGCACGAAAAGATAGCACACCTAACTCCTCGGCCACATGGCCGATACTCGAGCAAATGGATGGCGCGCTACAAGGCCGAGCTAGTACCGACTAGTGTCGTCTTCCTATCCCGACGACGAACTTCAGCGTCATAGTCGTCGACAAGTTGCTGCGTAATAAGCCCGGGAACGAATGTGTGCTCGTCAATTTCCGACACAGGCGTCACTTCCGCCGCTGTACCAGTAAGCAGCACCTCTTGCGCATTTGCGAGTTCACCCGGTTCAATATGCCGTTCGACCACGTCGATATCTCGTGCCCGCGCTAAGGCGATAACTGTCCTCCGCGTAATTCCGTCCAGAAAACAATCGGGAATCGGAGTATGAATCTTGCCATCGATTACAAGAAAAATGTTAGCTCCGGTTCCTTCGGACACCAACCCGCGATAGTCGAGCATCAGGGCGTCTGCATAGCCGGCGGATTCCGCCGCATGCTTGGCGAGTGTACCCGTCATGTAAAGGCCGGCTGCCTTGCTGTGTACAGGTGCGGTGTCAGGAGAGGGCCGCCGCCATTTTGAGGTCTGCATGCGAATACCCATCATGCGTGCTTCAGGCGCGAAGTACGCGGGCCACTCCCAGGCAGCAACGGAAAGGTGTATCTGCGACTGCTGAGCCGACACACCCATCATATCCGACCCCCGCCAGGCGATCGGGCGAACATATCCGTCGGTTATGCCAGCTGCGGCCACAACTTCATTGCAGGCCTTGTTAATTTCATCCAGGGAAAATGGAAGCTCAAAATCCAAAATTCGTGCAGACCTAGAGAGCCGCTCAGTATGCGCGTCGAGCTCAAAAATATGCCCACCGTAGACCCGCTCACCCTCAAAAACTGCAGACGCGTAATGCAGTCCGTGGCTCAACACATGCAGCTTGGCATCCCGCCATTCCACCAACTTTCCATCGAGCCACATCATTCCGTCGCGATCGTCGAAAGATGTCATTGCAATTGTCTCCCAAAACAATTCGCATTAACCGGTGGGCCAAAAACCTAACTAATATTCCGAATCATAGTTTTGCTTTCCCTGCGACGCCTAATAATTGTAACGACGCAAAGGTTGCGTTGCGTAACATTCGCATTCATATAAGTCAATAATACTGACGTAACTTGAGTGGCATGATTATGGCGGACATCAAATCATCAGCTGTGTCGCTGACCAAACTCCACGCCAACCCGCTATTTCTACGCGAGGAAGAGCTGCGGCAAGGCATTGAGATGTTGTTCCATGCATACCGCGATTTTACGGCGGAGCCCGATGCAATGCTTGCTCGCTACAACTTTGGACGGGCGCATCACAGGGTTGTTTATTTTGTTGGACGATACCCTGGCACAACCGTCTCGGCCCTTTTAGATATCCTTAAGATCACCAAGCAGAGCCTTAGCCGCGTGTTAAGCCAGCTGGTGGCACAAGGGTTGATCGAGCAGAAGCCAGGCGAACTAGACCGACGACAGCGCCTTCTCTACTTGACGGAGGATGGACAGGAGCTAGAACGCCAGCTTACGGCGACACAGCGCGCTCGGATAGCGCGGGCCTACCGCGATGCAGGAGCCGAAGCAGTCGAGGGCTTTCGCAAAGTCATGCTTGGCATAATGTCGGATGAAAAGGACCGAATAAAATTTGTTTGATTATTCTCCCATGACAATTGTCAATAAATCGCGGTGCCGCTGGTCAGAACCGCGAGACAATCGGTATAATTCATAATCATGAACGAAAACCCCAACTCAGGGGACTTGCCGCACATTCTGGTGGTCGATGACGACAACCGATTGAGGGCGCTATTGAAGCGATACCTTGCCGATAATGGATTTCGCGTCACAGTGGCTTCTGACGCCGCAGAGGCCCGCAATCACCTTAGCAGCTTGGTATTTGACCTGATTGTTATGGATGTGATGATGCCGGGCGAGAGTGGACTAGAGCTCACCAACAGCCTGCGCAAACGAAGTACAGTACCGATCCTCATGCTGACAGCCATGGGTGACACGGAACATCGAATAAGTGGTTTGGAAATTGGCGCTGACGACTATCTTCCAAAGCCGTTTGAGCCACGCGAATTGGTACTGAGGATTAGCACCATACTTCGCCGTGCGGCAGTAGCCGACCCGACTCCCTCCGAATTAAAAATTGGTTCGTGTAGCTTTGATTTACTTCGAGAAACTCTTTTTCGGGGCGACGACATTGTTCGCCTGACAACAACAGAGGCCAATCTGCTAAAAACATTAGCCCTTAAGGTCACGCAGGTTTGTAGCCGCATCGAACTGGCACAGGCGTGTGGGCTGGCAGGCAGCGATCGGAGCATCGATGTGCAAATGACTCGGCTGCGCAGAAAAATCGAACCGGACCCAAAGATTCCTCGTTACTTACAAACGGTTCGTGGGCACGGTTACGTCCTGCGTCCGGACTAGAAAAAATGTTATTTCGCGTTTGGATCAAGAAGTTTTTGCCGCGCACACTTTTCGGCCGCGCGCTGATGATTATCGTTATGCCATTAATCCTGTTGCAGATCGTCACGACGCATATCTTTTACGATCGCCATTGGGATACCATCACCTGGCGCCTATCCTCAGCAATTGCCGGAGACATAGCCGTAACACTCGACTCCCTTAGAAACAGTCCCGACGTCGTGGAGCGCGCACTCATCTTCGATGCGGTCCACAGGCATCTCGGATTGCAGATGACGCTAATTCCAAATGAAATTCTGCCAAACGAACCTAAGGAGTCTGTTGGCTTACTTGACCGAATGTTGACCCGTGCGATGGATGAACAAGTTCAGCGACCCTTCCGAATTGATACTTCTGCTTACAAGACACAGGTCGTCATCGACGTTCAATTACCGGATGCCGTCCTGCGAACCGTGGCGCCAGGGAAACGACTATTCAGTTCTACAACCTATATATTTATTATGTGGATGATTGGAACATCGCTCGTTTTGTTCGCTGTTGCGTCAATCTTCATGCGCAATCAAATTCGGCCCATTAGACGTCTTGCCGGTGCAGTTGATCGTTTGGGTAAAGGCCGTGAAATCGACGGCGAGTTCAAAATCGAGGGCGCGACTGAGGTGCGCCAAGCTGCCCAAGCCTTCCAACTAATGCGTGATCGCATCAGGCGCCAAATGCGCCAACGCACCGACATGCTTTCCGGCGTAAGTCATGATTTGAGAACGCCTCTAACGCGCATGAAATTACAGTTGGCGATGCTGAGCGATAGCGACGACGTATTCGAGCTCAAATCAGATGTCGAGGAAATGGAGCATATGATTGACGGCTACCTGGCCTTTGCGCGCGGCGAAGGCGATGAACAGGTGAGCGAAACCGACATCGCGGAGCTGGTGGAAGAGTCGGTTGCCGTTTGGAAACGGGACAATGTTAAGATCGATTGCCATGTCGAAGAAAAATTGACGGCAAGCGTAAGGCCCCAGGCGGTGCGGCGCTGTCTTGGAAACCTCATTGCTAATGCGCGGCGTTATGCGGATCACGTTTGGGTACACGCAGGGCGCCGCGGCGAGCAGATCGAAATTACAATCGATGACGACGGGCCGGGCATAGCAGCTGATCGGCGCGATGACGTCTTTCGCCCATTCTTTCGACTAGACCAATCCCGTAACCCCGAAACGGGAGGAACAGGGCTTGGCCTCGCCATTGCCCTAGATGTAGCACGCGGGCACGGTGGCGATATTAGTTTAGAGGATTCTCCACAAAGTGGACTGCGTGCCCGCATAAGGCTGCCAATTTGAATTGTCTTGCGGCGACGGTTCCAATCGAAGCGCAACTCCGCCTACGTTAACTCCGCAGCGCTTGATGCGAGCGCCCTGGGTTGCCAAAGACGGCACGCAAGCCCCTCCGCGCGCCGCAAATTGCGATCAAGTGCCGCCATGGTTCGGGCTCTGTCCAAGCTATCGTCGGCAAGCCAGACTCGAAGTGTCGCAAGCCAGACAACTGCCAGCCCATTCATACGCAGACAGCCATTTATGCCTGTCGATGGAATACTCGCTGCCTTCAGCGTCCATCGCATCGACTTGAAGAACGCTGGTGCAAGTTCAAGTGCTAAAATCGGATCGCGCGGAATATCGACGGCCAAGCAAGCCACTGAACTACGGTGGTTCGTCAAAGCATCGAAACAGCACATGAGAACCTCAAATAGACGATCGCGCGCCGTGTCTTCGGGTCCAAATTTAGCACAGTTCACAAGGACAGATGCTTCAATCTGTTGGATGAACGCCGCAAGGATCGCAGTCTTAGTCGGATAGGCCTTGTGAAGTTGCGCAATCGTGACACCCGCCTCGGCGGCGATTACATGGAGCGCTATGCCCCGCCAATTTTGTTTGGCAGCGAGGGCAAGTGCCACAGTAATAACACGCTGTGATAGGTTTACACGTTTCGCCATTTCCAGCCTCACACCGCGGCACGAATACATCGCCACTAAGCCGCCTTCAATTATTCAGGATTGACGACCTTCACGTCCAACAATTCATTAGCATGGAGTGTGTGGCAACCGAGACAAATTTTGCGCCGCGAGCCGACTACTTGGCGAGTTCGCGACTACGGTTGGTTGCGGCTTCCACGGCCTGATTTAACAGCACTTCAAGCCCGTTTTCGGCCATCAGCACTTTGAGCGCGGCCTCAGTTGTTCCAGCGGGACTAGTCACGTCCCGGCGCAATTGACCAGGTGGATCATCGCTCCTTATTGCAAGCTGACCGCTTCCCGCCACAGTCACAAGCGCGAGGCGGGTGGCCAATTCCGTCGGCAGTCCTGCGGCTTCACCTGCCTTAATAAGGCATTCTATCAACAGGAAGACATATGCCGGACCGCTTCCGGAGACTGCCGTTACTGCATCAAGCAACCCTTCATCGTCAATGACGCAAACTTCTCCAACGGCATTGAACAATGTAGAACAAGTATCGAGCTGTCCGCTTGTGACGCAACAGCTAGGACAGATGACGGAGATGCCGAGACGTATTGAAGCGGGCAAATTCGGCATTGCCCGGATGATCGCCGCGTCCTGGCCAAAATGTCGCTCGAAATAGGCAATCTCCGTACCTGCAGCGA
>Ga0302135_10000472_pt1 | contig 24469 bp, 14 predicted proteins | sample CBN3_surface_MG_FD_203119 | JGI IMG/M metagenome (GOLD analysis project Ga0302135, IMG submission 203119) | Marine microbial communities from Western Arctic Ocean, Canada - CBN3_32.1 | ecosystem: Environmental > Aquatic > Marine > Oceanic | place: Canada: Western Arctic Ocean | collected...
GCACGGCGGCCTGGCGCGCCTGAGCATCGTACAGGTCAGTAATCTGAGCCAACTGCAGATCGTAGAAACTCTGAATTTGGTTGACCTGATTGTCGATTGCATCCAGCTCCGAGCTAATAGACTCCAGCGCATCGCTGGACTGCAGCACGGTAAAGTATCTCTCCGCCACATCCGTCAGCAACAGGGCCAGCTCCGCGTAGTAGGTCGCTTCCATCTGGTCTTCACGCAGATACGCCTCGCTGCGTGCGGCGAAAGCCTCCCAGTTAAACAGCGTCTGGCTCAGCGACACCGAGAAGCGCTCGCCATCAAACTCCTGCAATTGGCCGAACTCATTGCGCCGGTTATCCGACAGGTTGGCGTTGGCATTTATCTGTGGCAACAGCGCGCCGTTAGCCGCCCGTTTGCGGGCTGAACCGATGTTTAGCTGCTCTGCGGCGATTCTAAGCTTTGGACTGTAGCTGAGCGCAGCGGTGAAGAAATCTTCCAGGGTAGAGCCGACGCTCGTAGCGCTCCCAAGTGCAGAAGCCTCGGCAGCATAATTCACGGAGGACCAGCTGCAGATGCAGCTAAACCCGATTGCAGGCAGTATTAAATATTTCTTCATAGCGATCAGTCTTCGATAAAGGTGCGAGCCATAGCGTTAGTAAAAGGCTTGAACAGGTACTGCAGAAAAGTCCGTGACCCGGTGGTGATAAAAACCTCTGCGGGCATGCCGGGTAGTAGCACCAGGCTACCCAGCTCTTCCATACCTTCTTCAGTCACTTCAACCCGGGCCAGGTAATAGGGCATGCGAGTCACCTCGTCGATCAGGCTGTCGGCAGAAAGATTTAGCACCACGCCGTAGATAGTAGGAGTTGAACTACCGAAGGTGGAGAAACGAATAATCGCCTCCTGCCCCACGCTCACGCGGTCGATGTCAATGACCGGAACCTTGGCCTCCAGAATTAACTCATCACTTTGAGGCACGATATCGGCGATGGGAGTGCCCGGGCCGATGACACCACCGATGGTGTGAAACTGCATACCGTTGACTATGCCATCCACCGGCGCCCTCACCACGGTTCGACTGACAATATCCTGCAGCGCAATCACTCTCTCGCTAATATCCTTAAGACTGGTCTGCACGTTTCCCAGTTCATTCACCACCTCGTTATGAAACTCTCTGTCCTGTTGCAATATCTGCAGCCGGGCTTCGCCTATTTGTACTTCCGTAGCAGCGATGTTGGCGGTAAGTTCGGCCGCTTCCCCTTCCAGGCTGGCGACATTGCGCTCCAATTCCCGCAGCCGCAGCTTGTCGGAGAAACCCTGGCTCAACAATGCAATTACATCTACCAGTTCTTCGGCAAAAGAAGCGGCCAGTGTCTCCTTGCTGGTTTTCAGTGCGGCCTGCCCCACCAGCATGGACTGCAACTGCACGATGCGCTGTTCCAGCACTTCAATGCTGCCTTCCATGGCCGCTTTACGGGCTGCGAAAATCTGATTCTGGGAGGCGATCTCTTCGCCAACATTGGTCTCGCTCGCAACCAATACGCTCGGGTAAGCCACAACGTCTGCACGGTCACGCTCGGCCATTAATCGAGATTCTCTGGCTTTCAGTGCCACAAACTGGCTATTGGTAATTCCCAATTGCGACACTGACTGCGTGTCATCCATTAACAACAGCGGCTGCTGGGCGACAACATGATCTCCATTTTGGACATAGATATCGCCGACAATGCCGCCTTCCAGGTGTTGCACCACCTTTGAGTAGGATTTGACAGTTACTGTTCCTGCCGCCCGTGCCGCACCATCGAGCGGCGCCAACGCCGACCAACCGCCAAACACACCAAACACCAGGAAGAAAATGATCATCCCCACCCGCCGTGGCATCGCCATACTGGTATCCGGCGAGATCTCCTCGTAGTCGATTACTGTCGCTGCCGCGGCTTTATCAGCCGGGATAGGCAGGGAGCTGCTTGGATTACTGTCTGTTGTCACTGTCTTGTCTCTTTAAAATTGTCGAACGAGTGTGTAGTAAGCCGGGTCCGGGTAGCGTTGCCGCTTGATTTTCGCCGTCAGCATCTCCTCGCGGGTATTTAGCGCGGTTTAGCCCGCTGCCGTTTTCTGCGCCGCCACTGGTGCCATCAGGCTGGCCAGCACTTCTTTCTGCGGGCCGTACTTCAAAGGTGCGCCGTCTTTCATCACCAGCATCTTGTCGACACTGCTCAACACCATGGTGCGGTGGCTAATAATAATCACCGTGCAGTTCAGCGCCTTAATTCTGTGTATGGCTTCCACCAATTCTCTTTCGCCGGCGTCATCGAGGTTGGAGTTGGGCTCATCCAGCACCAGCAGGCGTGGATTGCCGTACACCGCCCGTGCCAAGCCGATACGTTGGCGCTGGCCGCCGGAGAGAATGCCACCCATGGCCCCGATCACGGTGTCATAGCCCTGGGGTAATTGCAGAATCATGTCGTGCACACCCGCCAGTTTTGCTGCCTCGACCACCTTTTCGGGGTCCAGCACGCCGAAACGGGAGATGTTTTCCGAAATTGAGCCATTAAACAGTTCGATATCCTGGGGCAGGTAACCCAGATAAGGTCCCAGCTCTTCCCTATCCCAGGCGGCAATCGCGGCGCCGTCCAGGCGCACCTTGCCGCTGTGGGTTGGCCAGATACCCAGTAAGGCCCGCGCCAGGCAGGATTTGCCGGAGGCGCTGGGGCCAACGATTCCCAGTGCTTCTCCAGGCTGTAGGTCCAGGGAAACTCCGCGGACCACGACGGTCTGGGATCCCGGCGGTACCACCACTACTTGCTCGGCAGTGAGCCTGCCCTGGGGTGGTGGCAGGCTCATGGTATCCCGGTTAGCGGGTATTTGTTGTAGCAACAGCCCGAGGCGCTCGTATTGTGCCCGTGCCACCACGAATGCTTTCCAGGTTCCCACCATCATATCTATAGGTGCCAGTGCCCGGCCCAGCAACAATGAACCGGCAATCATCATGCCGGGAGACAGTTCGCCCCGCAGCACCAGCAAGGCGCCCATGCCCAGCAGCAGTGACTGCACGATCATGCGAAACGATTTCGACAGGCTGGTGAGTACACCAGCCCACTTGCTGGCATCGGTTTGCAAGAGCAAGACTTTATCGGAGTTGTGTTCCTGGCGTTTGCGGATATCATCGGCCATGCCCATGGCGGCGATGACTTCGGCATTGCGCAGGCTGCCACCCACCTGGGCGCTCACCTGGTTGGCCTGACTGTTGGCATCCTTCATTTTTTTGCCGGTGACTTTCTCGTTGACGAAGGCCAGCACCACCATGACAATACCAGAAAGGATAGCCGACACTCCAAACCAGGGGTGAAACATAAACATTACGGCCACATAAATAGGAAACCAGGGCGCGTCGAAAAACGCAAACAGGCCGTTGCCGGTAAGGAACTGGCGCAGGCCGGAAAGGTCGCTCAGGGGCTGTGCATTACTGACCATGCCACCGCTGAGCAGGGCGCGTTTGAAGGTGGCATCGGACACCCGTTGCCGCAGATTTTTTTCGATGCGATTACTGGCGCTGATCAGAATCATCGAGCGCACCCACTCAAAACCACCCACGGCCATCAGCAGGACCATCATCAACACGGTCAGACTGGCCAGGGTCGACAGGCTGCCGCTGGAAACCACCCGATCGAACACCTGCAGCATATAGATGACCGGCACCAGCATCAGTATATTGACGGCGGCACTGAAAATACCGGCATAGATGAAATAGCTTTTGACGTCCTTTAAAGCCGCAGTGAGTTCTGGGTAGCGGCCGCTGTTGGCATTGTTGTTCATTTGGACATGTACTTATTATTGGTGGTCGTCTGTTTATTCCGGCGTTAAGCCAGAGGCTCGGTTTACTCTACTCTTGAAAGGGCATAAATAGGGGCATTTGGGTGATTTTCAACCCTGTGCCACGAAATTTACATAATTTTGTGCTGCGCCAGTTTAGCGCGCAAACGCTTGCGCACCCCTACAGCTCTTCCTCGCCTTCGGCGAAGTGCTTGAGGATCTGCAAATTGTTCACCAGCAAACGCGCCGGCCCATCCCGTTTAACTATCTGCCGGTTCTGTAAAGTCTGAAACACCCGCGTGACGGTTTCCCTGCTCACATTCAGCATGATTGCAATCTCCATGTGCGTGGGTGGATTTCGTATCTCGGCTTTTTGCTGCTTACTCTTATCTTTGTCCGGTACCAGCAGCCACAGTTGGCAACACACACGCTGAGCGATATTGGGTAGCCCCAGCAACGAGCGCTGATAGGTCATTTGTCGCACCCTGGCAGCCAGCTTACTCCCCAGCACATTGGTTACCCCCGGCGCCTTCAACATGATCTCTCGCATACTGATCATTGGCACTAAGATTACCACGGAAGCAGTAAGGGCGATGACGTACTCTGGCTGTGGGCCGTGATCAAACAGGCCAAGTTCGCCACAAAAGTCACCAGGTTCGACGAAATACAAGCCGACTTCTCTGCCATCGATGGTAAAATCCACGCCCTGTAAGCGCCCTTCGAACAGGAAACACAGATGATCCTCCTGTTTCCCCGCATTCAAGATGATTCCACGGCGGCTAAATTTCTGTAGCACACACCCCGGCGCGAGCTCGGCAAGAACGGCTGCTGGCAGCGGTTTGAGGATTGGGAAGGAGCCTAATAGCTCCGGGGTAACCACCATGAAAATTCACCTGACATCAGTGCGGGAACAGCTATTACTGCGGCTGCTCGAGCATTATAAGTGCTTGAAATGAATTAGCAAAAGCGAGTATCGTGGTTGCGTGTGATCTAAGTCACGCGACTCACCCGCGGCCTGCGGTATCTTCCTCTGCCATATAGTCTGGACAATGCCGTCTGGCCGAGAGACCAGGCTCCGAGGTCCAGGCTCCGAGGACCAAGCGAGAGACTTGCAATGAAACCTATTTCAACACCAATTATGACTCTGATGACACAAAAGTTCTTCGTCAAATTTTCAACAATCTTTAACCTCGGCGCAAGCTTCATCGCCGCGTTGCCGCTATGCCTGGCCGTGTCTATGGCTCAGGCTTCTGAACCCGAGGGCCTGAGCCCTGCGGCTATCCCCGGCATCGGTGAGGTTAGCCTGGTACTGGGCCGGGCGTACTTGCAAGCCCCGGGTCAGCCCCGGCAGCGGGTTCGCAAAGGCACGGTAGTCAAAGTGAATGACCAGATTACCACCGAGGCCAATGGACACGTGCATATACGCTTTGTCGATCAGGCCTTGATGAGTCTGCGGCCGCAAACCCGGCTGGAAATTGAGAGCTACGATTTTGACGCCGAGCACCCGGAACGTTCCACTGTGAAGTTCAAACTGGTAGAAGGCGTAACCCGGGCTATCTCGGGGGCTGCGGCGAAAGCGGCGAGAGATCGTTTTCGGCTCAATACCCCCATAGCCGCGATAGGTGTGCGCGGCACCGACTTTGTCGTCAGTGCCACTGAATCTACAACCCGAGCGCTGGTCAATGAGGGCACGATTGTACTGGCACCCTATTCCGAGGGTTGTTCCGCGGCTAGCTTAGGTCCCTGTGCCGAAAATGCCGTTGAACTGACGGGCCTGTCCCTGCAATTAATCGAGCTTGACGATAATTCTGCCCTGCCACGCTTGTTACCGGCGCCAAATGTCAGGGACCCGAACATGATGCGTGAAGAAGCCCAGCAGCTTATTGCCTCCAGCGTCGAATCCGACACCGACGGACCTGCCAGAGACGAGACCTATCTTGAGGGCGTGACTGCGGTAAAGGTAAATGCCGACGTCGAGTTGGTAGCGAATGCGGCAACAATCATAGAGCCCCCATCACCCCCGGATTTTACCCCGGCCACCACCGTAGCGGCGGTTGAATTAACCACCAGCCAGCTGGTGTGGGGACGGTTTGCAAATGGCTTCGGTGAGCAGGAAAAAATCACCCTTGGTTTCGCCGCCGCCAGCGCCAACCGTAACATCACTGTGGGCAACACCGGCTATGGCCTGTTCCGCCCCGAAAACGGCAGCCAGCGCGTAGACAGCGGTTTGGGTGTTGTCAGTTTCTCCCTCGCCAGTGCCCAGGCTTTTTATAGCTCGGAGAGCGGAGTCGTCGCCATGCAGGTTGGTGGTGGCACCCTCGGCATCGATTTTCAGGAAAATCGCTTCGCCACCGAACTCAATCTGAGCCACAGCGCCATCGGCGCCGTGGATTTTCTTGCCAGCGGCAGACTCTTCGACGGCGGCTTTTTCCATGCCCGTACCGATACCCAGAGGATCGCTGGCGCCGTTAGCATAGATGGCAGCGAGGCCGGTTACCTCTTCAACCGTCAGTTAGAGGTCGGCAATATCCAGGGTCTGACACTGTGGGGAAGCGGTCAGTAGCCATGTCGAAGTTTGCAGACATCAGGCAATTGCCACTCAATACACTGGGATTCGCCCTCGGCATGACCGCAGGCAGAGCGCGCCTGCTGATTCTGGCACTGGCGGCCGTTGTCAGTGGCGGCCTCATGCTGATGCTGAGCTCACCATTGGCCACCCTCGAACAGCGTTTGGGTGCTCTGGGCTGGACTCTTAGCCCCAATACTGCACCGGAACAGCGTATTACCCTGGTCACCATCGACGAGCAGAGTCTGGCTGCAATCGGCCCCTGGCCGTGGCCTCGGGAGCAGATGGCCAGGCTGGTTAATACCATCGATCAAGCCGGCGCCCAGCTGCAACTCCACGATATCGTCTACCCTGAAGCCAGAACCGGCGATGCCGTGTTGCTGGCAGCCCTGCAATCCGCCCAGGGCGCAGTAATAGCCCAGTTACCGGATCTACAATCGGGTCAAGCTACCCGTGCCGGGGTCATGACTCATGCGCTGAGCGGAATTAGCTGTGATGCTGCACCCGCAGGGGTACAATTGGGCAATACGACTACCTTTTTGGCCCCGGTTGCCGCTTTTGCAGCAATTCCCAAAGGTCACATCACACCTATCATCGCTGCCGATGGCAGTACCTTAAAAACGCCCGCCGTAGTTTGTGTGGATGGCTCACCTTACCCGGCTCTGGCCCTGACCGCGTTCCTGCAAGCCAGCAGTACCCCCTGGCAGGCGACAATACAGCCAGGCAGCTCGCTGCTTGATCCGGCCTTTGTGCTGCAGCTACAGGCCTATCCAGGGCTGGATATACCGCTGGACAGGGACGGCAACCTGAGAATTTCCTACGCCAATGCGCCCTCTGCCTACCGCGCCGTTTCTGCAATCGATGTGATTAACGGGTCTGCCGATAGCAGTCTGTTGCGGGACGCCTGGGTAGTAGTAGGCGGCACCGCTTTTGGCATGAGTGATGTTGTCCCCACGCCGTATAACGGCGCCACCCACGGGGTGGAGTTACAGGCGCGCTTGCTGGGCAGCCTGCTGGATGTCGACATGCCCTACACGCCGCGGACTTCCAGCGGCTTACTGGGCTTATTGAGCCTGATCTTTGCGGCATCACTGTATGCCCTGGCCGCCGTCAGAGAGCGCTGGGCTGCCTATGGTTTACCCGTTGCCGCCGTGTTGCTGCCGCTGGCAGCCTTGTCTCTGCATATTCAGTTGCTCAGCAGCTTCAATCTCTGGCTGGGCTGGCTGTTCCCGGCCCTGTATGGCGTGTTTGCGGCAAGCTTGTTACTGCTGCTGGAACAAGGCCGGGTACGCGTCGAGCGCAGCCGGGTGTTTGGCAACCTCAATAGCTATTTGCCCGATGAGATTGCCAGGGAAATTGCTTACAGCCTACCAAGCTCAAGTATTAACGCCAGCCGTTGCGACGCCACCCTGCTTAGCGCCGATTTAAGAAATTTCTCCGCCTTTGGCGAAGCCCGACCACCTGAGGAGTCCGCCGCCGTGCTGCACTTCTTCTTTACCCGCGCCACAGAAATTGTCGAGCGACACGGTGGACGGGTGCATGAATTCAAGGGCGACAGCCTGCTGGCGGTCTGGGATGGTCACCACCGTGAGGCCGCGGAGCAATCCCTAAAAGCCGCACAGGCAATGCAGTCAGGCTTGCATCACAGCCTCATGCCCGAGCACTCGGCCCCGGGTCTGGAGCCGCTGGCACTCGGCGTCGGCATCGAACAGGGGCCAGTACTGATTGGCTCGATTGGACCCGCTCACCGTCGCAGCCACGTGCTGCTGGGGGACACGGTCGGGATCACCCTGCGCATTCAGGAGATGACGGCAGAGCTGGCGCAGCCAATTCTGCTGGGTGAATGTGTCGCCCGCCAGCTTGCCGATCTGGAGTTGGAATCCCAGGGCAGTTACCTGCTCAGTGGTCTTAAGACTCCTCACGTCCTGTTCGCGCCAGCTGAAAATGTCTCGCGCCAGGACCTGCAAACCCCGCCGGATCTCAAGTTGGTCACCGGCAGACATTAAGTAAAGGTTTTAGGCAAAGGATTGCGCTTAACAGACTGTCTTGTGGAATTAGCCTTGAGTTGTAGCCGGACTCTACCAGCAGTTCTTGCATGCAGTGCAGCGATTCAAGATAATTGCCCCCACAAATTCAGACAAGCGATGTGCCCGGAAAACTTTGTGTTCTACTCTATGTTCCATCAGGAGTGGCCCGAACAGCGACTCAAAGCTAACTGACAGGCTTCTCAAGGCGCATGCAACGATTTTTATTCTTCTTGCTTCTATCTATACCTGCGTATGCCAGGGCGGCCTGCCCGGACCTGTCCGGTTTTTATCCGGGCAATCAACCCGACTGGGCCAGTCTGGAACAGCAACTCGCGCCACTGTTGCCTGAGTGCCTCGATAGCTCGGAGTTTTTTGCTCTCCACGGCGCCGCGCAGCTCAATAGCGGGCAATTGGCAGCAGGCCTGGAATCGCTGGAGCGGGCCTTACTCATCGATCCTGACAGCGGCCCGGCCCACATCGACTATGCCCAGGCTCTGTATGAACAGGGACAGTTGTTTACCGCGCTGGAAATTAACGCACAGCTGCTTGAGCGTACCGACTTACCACCCAATCTTGCGCCATTACTACTAAGCCGCCAACAAAGCTGGCAGGCACTGACCCGGGAAACTGTCTACCAGCTCGATGTACTGGCAGGCTATGACGACAACCTAAATGGCGGTCTGGACTCGGGCCAGGTCACGCTGACCTTATCCGGGGAGCCGGTACCACTGCAGCTGAACCGGGAATTTCGACCTATCCGCGGGCCCTATCTCAATACCGGGCTGGCGCTTCGCCATAGCCGCTTGACCCCACAGTCCCAGCACAACTGGTCGGCGGAAGTGCGGGGGCGGATAAGCGAAGACCAGGAATCCAATTTGCTGCAGGTAGCCACCTTCTATAGTTTCCTGCGTCCCAACCGTCGCCGCAGTTGGCAATTGAATGCCGGTATGAATCACCTGTTCTTCGGTGGCACCGCCCTGTTCTCTGGCACCGGCGTCAATGCGCGCTATCAAGCCGACAGTAGCCGGCGCTGCAAGCCGGACTATGGCGTAGCCCTGCAGCACCAACTGTTTCATAAGCAGAGCCAGCTCAATGGCCTTGAAAGCAAAGCCGCTGTTGGCATTAACTGTCCGCTTGGCAGTGCCAATGGTAGCCAGCTTCTGCGCGCTGAGTTTGGGGCGTTACACAACTCGGCGTTAAAAAGTGGGCGCCTGGGCGAGGACAGGCGTGGCTGGCAAGTTAATCTGGACTGGCAGCTACTACTACCCCGCGGGACATTCCATGCCCAGCTTAATCATACCCGCCTGGACGATGACGAGGGTTATAGCCCGCTGGTCGCCAATGGCGCCGCCCGCACCACCAGACGCAGCTATGTGCTACTGCAATACCGCCAGCCTCTGCAATTTTTGGGACGCGACACCACCTTGCTGATGAATATCTACCACCAGCGCCAGCGCAGCAATATTGAATTGTTTCAGAGCACCGATACCAGCGCCGAGATTGGTATTAGTTGGGCCTTCTGAATCGGTCGCTTTCGATGGCCTGGGCTTGCCCCTGAATTTGGTCCTAAAACAAGGCAAATGACGCGCATTAGTCGATGCAATTCCCATTTAAAAGAACTAATTACAGTTAATCCCATACAAATGTTGTTTTAATATTTCAGAGAATGTAACATCGTGCCGATATCTGCTAGACGGCGGCGCTGTGCGTGTGCCAATAAGCTTGATGTAAACAGAATTTTCGGGGGATCCCACTTGCGTGTGACGACAGTCACAAGCTAAGAGAGAAAGCTTGATTACACTCGTTGCACCGATAATGGGATGAAATGCCAGGCGTTGGTCTGTCCTCATCGGATACAATAAATTGAAATCGATTTCAAGGAGCACGGAATGGCTATAACAGCTGCAACACGTAAGAGTATTATTCAACTGGTGGTTACAGCGAATAACGCTGCACCAGGTACCACATTATTGAGCACATTGGTTGCTGCATCTGAAGGGGGAGCTTCGCTTGCAAGTATCGCAGCCACTCTCACAGCTAGTAGCACATTCACTAGCACCTATCCTGCTTTCCAAACATCTACTGAATTTGCCACTGAATTCCTTGGCAACCTGGTGCCGCAAGCATCTGCAGCGGCTCTAGCAGAAGGCATAACCGTAATTGAAGGCTTGTTAAATGGCGGCTCTACCAGGGCAGATGTGGTGCTGCAAGCATCGACTTACCTTGCTGGTCTCTCTGAAACGCATGTAAGCTTTGGGACATCAGCCGCAAATTTCAACAACAAAGTTGAAGTGGCCACCCATCACACTATTACTCTAGAACTGGATACTGGCATGGCTACAGCCCTCACTGGTGTTACCAGTGTTGATGCGACTGTAACTACAGCTAATGCCGTACTTGGTGGAGCCACTTCTGCGGCTAACACAGCTGCCACGGCAGCAATCGCTGCTGCCGACGCCGCGATAGCGACCGCTACAGCAGATGATGTTACTTATACAGCGGCCGCTGCTGCTTCGACCGCAGCCGATGCTACCGCTGCCTTGACCGATGCTGTTGCGTTAGCTGTGGTTAGTGCTGCGTCTACAGCGGCGGCTGCTGCTGCTGTAACAGCTCAAGCCGCAGCCGATGCTGTCGTAGTTACTCAGCAAGCCGCGCTTGCTACAGCTATTACAGCCGGCGTCGCGTCAGATGTTAGCAACGCAAATGGCACCCTGCTTATTAATCAAGATACAGCGGCTACAGCGGCCACTACAACTACGACCACTGCAGCTACAGCGGCTACAGATCTGGCGGCTACTGCTGCAGCTGTCGCAAATGATACTGCTGCTGCAACTGCGGCCACCGCATTAACGGCCGCCACTACGGCTATCACTGCTTCTGGTGCTGCCGACGATGTTGCTGCTGCCGCTGCTGTCACTTCCGCTGCTGCTGCCGTTACTGCTGCTGCTGCCACTGCAGTCACTGCGGATGACACAGTTTCCGCAGCTCTTGTACCCCTTGCCGCGGCCACAGTTACCAGTGCCGCAGTAACTGGTGCCACTGCTGCCGCTGCTGTCGCGGCTGCTGCCGCTGCTGTCGCGGCTGCTGCTACGGTGACAGCCTATGACGCCGCTCTGGCAACTTTTAATACTGATGATGCTGCTGCAGCTACTGCATTAACGACTGCACAGACTGACGCTGCCGCTGCCGTTACCGCGAAAGCCGCTGCTACTTCAACTCCCACAGCCGCCACCTACACCACAGCGGCTGCTACATCCACTGCAAGTGCAGCCACGGCGGCGAGCACTGCAGCAACGGCTAAGACATCTGCAGATGCCCTGGTAACAGCTGCTGCTGCCACTGCGGCAACTACGGATGATACCAGTGCTGCTACTTCGGCTACTGCCGCTGCTGCTCGGGTGACCACTGCCAATGGCCTGGTGACTACAGCTGCTACCGACACGACTGATGCTGCTGGCTCGGTTACAACCTATACAGCGCAAGCTTTTACTCTCACTACTGCTACGAACCTATTCACTGGTGGCGCCGGTAATGACACATTCACTGCTGACAACACTACTTTAACCGCTGCTGATACTTTGAAAGGTGGAGCTGGTACTGATACGTTGAATTACACATCAACAGCTACTGCTGCATTGGCCATAGCGGCAGACGTCTCGGCAATCGAGGTGATTAACGTTCGTCAAGTCGGTGGCGCACTTAGCTCCTCTGACTTGTCTTTGTGGACGGGTATTACAGACTTCAATCTTGATCGTTCGAACGTTGCAGCCCAGGTTACTAATATGCCCAGCGGTAGTTCGTTTGGTGTTATTGGCAATGAGTCTGTCAGCAACGTCGGCGCGTTGCAAATTGGTTACGCCGCTGCTGCCACTGCTGCGACAATCAACTTCTCCGGCGGCACCTTGGGTGCAGAAGCTGTGACGTTGACTGGTACCAAACTGACTTCAGTAATCATCAACTCTACCGGTGCGACAAACGTGCTCGGCGCGTTCACGGATGCTGCCTCAAACAAATCTCTGACAATCAACGGTGATACTGCACTAACGTTTAGCTCGATCGCTGATGGTGCAGCACGTACGTCGATTACGATCAATGCAACTGGCAAGGTGACGACTGGTGCGGTGACTTCTAGTGCTACGACTACCCTTGCCATCACTGGTACTGGCGACGTTTCATCAAACATGAATGCCATGGATGCAGCAACTATTACTATTTCTGGCTCTGGTGCGGTCTCCGTGGGTACGTTGAACAATGCAGCGAAGACTATTACCAACACACAGACTGGCGGTAGCTTTACTGCGCAGCTGGGTACTTTAGTGACTCAGACATATGCAGGTGGTGCAGGTTCTGACATTATCACCGTACCTGCGTTAGTGCTGACAACTGGTTCTATCGATGGCGGTGCTGGTGCTGCTGATAAGTTGACTATCGGATCTAACGTTACCAACATAAACTCCACCACACTGGCCGCCAAGTACACGAACTTTGAAACCCTTAGTTTGAATGGCACCTTGAATATATCGCTGGTCAGTGGCATAACCGCGATTGAGTTGAGTGGCGCAACTAACAACATTAGCAAATTGACCGCTAGCCAAGCTGCCAACGTAACGGCGAGTGGATCCACCATCGGTGCTACTACGATTGCACTGACAACTGCTACGGGTACTTCTGACGCGCTGACTCTGAAATTGGGCTCCGGTCTGACTACAGGCGTGTCTGCAGCTACTTCTGTCCTAACGGTCACTGGGTTCGAAACGTTGAACCTGGTAAGCAACAACGGTCCAACAGCGACTGCAGTTGCTAATCAAACATCAACGATTACGGGTGCTATCGTTGGCGCTACTCTTACGTCAATCAACTTAACCGGTTCTACATTTGTGTTTACTGATATCGCTACGACGAAAGCCGTAGCCATTGATGGCTCGGCTCTGGCAGGTGATGCCAACACTACGGCCGCTTCAGTGAAAGGTTTGACTGTCTCTGGTAGTGCGACTGCTGGATCAACCATTACTGGTTCAGCTTTCGTTGACACATACACGATTGGTGCCGAAGGTTCTGCCTACATTGGTGGCGACGGTAAAGATAGCTTTACCACCACTACTGCAATAGTTACAGCTGATGGTGTTACAGACGGTAGTATCGACGGTGGTGCAGGCACGGATACTCTGACTCTGACAGATACAACGACTACGTTGACTGACAATCAGTTCATTAACCTTAGCAACCTAGAAGTTCTTGCTCTAACCAATACCACAGGTGATTTTACTTTAACAACAGGGGCCGCATTTAATACTGCTTTCTCTGGTGGAACAGCAACCATTACCACCGGTACAATGGCTGCTACTAAGGCACTAACTCTTGCCGCTGGATTGGCAACTGTAGCTGTAAAGATAACTGTTGATGCGACTCTCTTGGTTGGTGCGACTGCTGGTGCAGATATTACAATAACTACAGGTACTGCTGCAGACACAGTTACGGTTACTGGCGATGCTACTTGGGTTGGTGTTGCTGGTGACGGCTCTTCAATCATCGTTTCTACAGGGGCTGGTGCTGATACCATTTCTGTAACCATTGGCTCGCTTCTTGTTCAAACCACCTCTCAGGCTATCAGCATCACTGGTGGCACTGGAGTTGATACGATCACTAAAGTGGGAGTAAATAAAACGAACGTTGCATCTACTGCAGTTTTCGTCATGGCATCAGGAGACTCAAACGCGGCTGTGGGCGCATTCGACAGTATAACTGGCTTTGATGTAGCAGATGGTACAAATCTCGCCGATGTCCTTGATTTCGCAGGCACTGGTGCGGTTACTGATTTTACTGCACACGCCGACTTTGGCGTAATTTTAAGTCATAGTCTTACAACAGGTGTCGTTCTATTCGATGACGCAGCTACTTACGCGGCTGAGCTAATAATTAATTCCACAAACTTAGCTGATGTGCTTGGTTATTTGGCTGCGAATACAGCAACCTTAGATGCTGTAGCATTTGCCTACGATAGCACTGGAGACGGTGCCAATGATGCAACAATGGTCTTTAGCAACCAAGCTACAGATTCATTAGTGCAGCTAGTAGGCATAACCGGTGTTGCTACAATGAACGCAACCCTGACTACAACAACGGCTGATACAATTGGTATAGCCTAGTCAGAGATAGGGGACACTAATAGGATAATAGCTTAACGAATTTATCCTTTAGGAAAAGGGGATACTAATAAGGCACTAACTTAAAAGTATCCCCGGTTTCTACCCTCTAAAGATTCGAAAGATTGAACAGGATGTTCAAAACATGAAGTAAAGGCGAACACCGAAAGGCAAAGTAACCTTGGTATCTGAGCAAAGATACCTAACGTATAAAACACCCCGATTCAGCAATGCGTTGGGGTTTTTTATGAGCGATCAAGAGTGAAAACCAGTAGAATGGAAAAACTAGTAGTTTATAGGGATGAGAAAGCAGACTGCCCCTGTTTATGCTTGGTTTGAAGAGTAAAGACTCAATATAATTAGATTGAATTTCAGTATATGAGGAAACAGGAATGAGCGAAGAAACCAATACAATTACAATCGATGACAAAGACTACAACTTGGATGACTTGTCAGATGAGTGTAAAGCCGAAATTCAGTCTCTGCAATTTTGCGAGAGCGAAATAGCCAGGCTAAACGCCAAACTGGCAGTTGCAGGAACAGCGAGAATAGCTTACCAGCGGGCAGTGGCTGAGTTATTGCCAGAGTAAAGCGACTATGGGGATGGAGTACTCCTAGAAGCTCCGGTGAAACTGAGGGTGTAAAGATTTCTGTGTAACTGCCAGGTTCAAATGTATTCCGCCAGGCGGCCTTCGAATTCAATCATAAATCTATTCAATGCCATTTTCCAATTTCGGATCGGCATCGTCCATTTCTTGGACGCGGCCTGGATCGCCAAGTAGACCACTTTTTTCACCGAGTCATCGGTTGGAAACAACTTCCGTTTTTTGATTGCCTTGCGAATCACACTGTTAAGTGACTCGATGGCATGGGTAGTGTAGATCGCTTTTCGTATCTCCTGTGGATAGTTAAACAGCGTGTTGAGGTTATGCCAGTGGGCATGCCACAAACGGCTGATCTGGGGGTATTTGTCATCCCACCGCTACGAGGATTGATCCAGTGCCACTAAGGCTTCTTCTTCGGTGACGGATTAATAAATCTGTTTCAGATCAGTGGTGACGGCCTTGTAGTCCTTCCAGGGCACGTACCGTATTGAGTTGCGTACCATGTGAACAATGCACAGCTGGATATGGGTATCCGGGAAGGCGGTGTTGATTGCGTCTGGGAAGCCTTTCAAGCCATCGACACAGGCAATTAGAATATCCTTTACTCCACGATTCTGAAGCTCTGTGAGCACGTTAAGCCAGAACTTGGCTCCCTCGTTCCTCAAGCCAGCCACATCCCCGATAACTCCTTGTGGCCTTCCATGTTGACGCCCAGAGCAAGATAAATGGCCTTGTGGATAACCTGCTTGTCCTGGCCGATTTTAACCACAACGCAGTCCAGGTAAACGATGGGGTATATTGGATCCAGCGGCCGGGATTGCCATTCGATTACTTGCTCGATAACAGCATCGGTGACTTTAGAAATCAGGGTGGCGGAGACATCGGCTCCGTACATTTCCTTGAACGTGGTGACGATCTCACGGGTTGTCATACCCTGGGCGCACAAGAAAAGAATCTTGTCATCCATCGTGATAAATCGGCGCTGGTGCTTTTTGACCAAGCGGGGTTCGAAGCTGCCGGCCCGATCTCGCGGGGTGTCCAGTTCAAACTGGCCGTCTTCAGTCTGCAGGGTCTTGCTGGTGTAACCGTTGCGGCTATTGTCTGCTTTGGACTGCTCATGTTTGGCGAAGCCAAGGTGGTCGTCCAATTCGGCATTGAGTGCTGCCTCGACCGTGATCTTGGTCAGCATCTGCCGGAACTCGTTTAGATCCGCCTCAGTTTTAATGTTTTTAGCAGCCGTTTGGGCTATCACTTGCAGTTCTTTCTTGTTCATAATCTGCCTATCCTCACCCATTATCTGGGCTAATAATAGACAGTTACACAGAATAATTTACAGTCCTGAATAGAGGATTACCGTATTTGATTTTGACACCAGAATTGGTACATTCCTGTAAATACATCTGGATATTCCTCTTCAAATACCTGCCATATATCCAGATCATAGAGATCATCAAAATTAGGATTAGAGGATCTAAAGTTATGAATAACGTCTCGGTTGGATATTTCAAAACCGCAAAACGCTAAATCTAGCATCCCAAGGCATTGTTTGATTTTTGGAATGGTGAAACGATGCTCTTGCACGTGAAATAGAAGATCACGTACTTCGCTCAAGCTATAAAAATCAGAAAATGTAAGAATATTTTTGTGGTGAATTAGTTTAGAGTGACTACAGGTTGTCCTGAAATCCCTTATCTCCGAACTAGAAGAACCTATGCCCGCGTCGCTAATTTCATTACGTAATTTAATCATAGGCTGTCTTGCTAATTCGCTATAAAGTCCAATTTTTATGAGTCCACCAGGCTTCAAACAGCCCATTAACACTTTCCACCCAGCCATCGGGTCTTCCATATGGTGCAAGACCCCAACACTTTCAATTATATCGAATTGTCTATTTAGGCGGCATAAATCCAATATGTCAGCTTGCAAATACTCTATATTATCTAGACCAAGTTCTTCCGTTTTCCTCTTAGCATACGCTAAACTGTTTAAGCTCAAATCAACTGCGAGCACCTTAGAATTGGAAAATCTTGATGCGGTTTCAATGGATTGTTGTCCCGTTCCGCACCCGGCAATAAGAATTTCAGGTGTATCACAGTTATGTATTTGCTCATCTGGCACTCTCAGATAGATTTCTTTTAAGATTAAAGAGATTTTCCTAGGGCTGAGATTTAGACTGAGATTGACCCATCTTGGATAGGGACTTTCTTCATATTGTGCTCTGACCTTTGAGGATATGCTGCCAGAAATTTCCTTAAAAACCGGGATATAGGCACGTAATTTTTCTTCTTCCTTAACTTCCAAAATTTGTCTCTCCACTACTATTTCAAGGTCGCCAGTTTTTGAAATTAGGTGGTTCCACGGATATTCATTAAGAGCTTTGTAGCTAGCGAGACATGCTATTGCTATTGGATGCGGCTGCAATCCCAATGAAAGCATTTTTGCAACATCGTTTTCTAGCGTTTCTAGGGATTTAGTTTCTGCATCAGATTGGATATATACATATTCATTAGTAAAGCACTGCAAGGCTAAGGCTGTGTGAATCGGCAAAATTTCTTTAGAGTCGGACAAATTGGGGACACTGAATAGAACTGCGGCTCGGATATTTGTGAAAAGAGCCTCAAATTCCAAATCAGGAATAGGGCAAACGCTTAGAAGCTTCAGTAAAAGCTTAACATTAGATAGGCCTTGTAAGACTTCCTGCAGTGATTGTTCTAGCTCATTCAAGGAGCACTTTTCCAGGATACCATTTACAAATAGATCAAATTTCAAAAGGCTAATAACTGATCTAGAAATCTCACTCGGTCTTACATAAGTTTCTTTCTCTAAAAGCTTGAGAATGATCTCAGATAAACCGAGCACAGGCTTATTAAAGACTATGTCAACTAAGGCGTTCCCAATATTGCAATAACTTTCAGCAAAGTCAGGTTTGATCTCGATGGCTTTCTGGTACTGCTCTATTGCGGCATCTAGTTCTCCGTTTTCTTTCAGGGCGTTCCCCATATTATTATAGGCTTCGGCAAAGTCAGGTTTGTCCTTAATGACTTTTTGGTACTGCTCTATTGCTGCGCCTAGCTCGCCCTTTGTTTGCAGGGCGTTCCCCATATTATAATAGGTTTCAGTAAAACCAGGTTTGATCTCAATGGCTTTCTGGTACTGCTCTATTGCAGCATCTAGTTCCCCGCTTTCTTTTAGGGCGTTCCCAAGATTGTAATAGGCTTCAGCAAAATCAGGTCTGATCTCAATGGCTTTCTGGTACTGCTCTATTGCCGAGTCAAACCTTCCCATGCCAGCATTAGCAGCTCCTAGAATATTAAGTAAGCCGATTGTATACGGGAACAAAGGCAATAACCCTTCGGTTTTTTCGATAACTTCAGCGAGTTTTCCTAGTCCATACAGGGTTACTAATTCTTGGACTTTCGCTTTTGGAGGGCTTAACTTGCTTAACGCTTTTTTAGCTATGGGATGATTTGGCGTTTCTTTCAATATTGCGTTGTAAATTGCTGCAGCGGCAGTTCCATCCCCCTTCCTAATTGCTTTTTTTGCACGTGACAATGATCGGGCGACCGTAGTGCTTTTCAGCTTAGCTTTATCCTCCATCTATCCGAATACCTGTTTAGTTTAACGAGTTATAACCGAATCTGGTGTTTAGGCAGTTGAAAAAAGCGGCGTATCTGGTTGATTTGTTGCTGGGACACAATAAACAACCAAAAAGGACACGCCACCATGAGTAAGAGTAATGTTATTGAACAGGAAGGTCGAGAGAGAAGTTCAGATCCATTGACCGGCCTCCTACAAGCAGTTGGACATCAGCTGATTGAACAAGCCGTAGAGGCCGAGCTGCAAGCGATTCTTGCCTACCATGTGGGTCGTCGAACGGAGTCTGGTCATGCAGGCATTGTACGTAACGTTTACCTGGCGGAGCGTGACCCTGAGTTATTGTCAAAAGTGGTGTTTCAGCATCTGAATCAAGCGGCGGCCTGATCGATTGCTGTCACCTCGATTCCATCTTTGAATTTAATTCCCGTAATTACCTTCGCCAAGTAATTAAACCCGCGTAAGCGTCTCCAATTCTTCTCTGCACACATGCCCAATTTGAATATCATGTGGAGCATGCCATCACGGGTCAGGCAACCCTTTGAGCGTTTTGTTCGATGTCGGATTGTACCAAAGGTCGATTCAATCGGATTGCTGGTTCGGATACTCTGCCAATGTTTTGCTGGGAAATCGTAAAATGCCATCAGTTCCTCCCGATCTTTCTGCAAACACAGTGTCGCCTTTGGGTACTTGGCTTCATAGGTTGTAATAAATAGATCAAACGCTTTCTCTGCTTCAGCTTTGGTTTCAGCCGGTCAGATCGAATGCAGGGCTCCCTTGGCCTTGGGCTGGATCGACTTCGGCAGGCAGTTCAGCACGTTCATTGTCTTGTGCATCCAGCAACGCTGATCGGTTGTTGAAGGATACACTTCCTCCAGGGCAGCCCAGAAACCCATGGCACCATCTCCAATCGCCAGTCTCGGGGCACTCATCCCGCGAGATTTCAACTTTAACAAAACCTCGCGCCAGCTCTGTGTGGACTCCCGCACGCCATCTTCAATAGCCAGAAAATGCTTCTCTCCACGCTCATTCACACCAATGATCACCAGGGCGCACAGCTTTTCCCGTTCAGCTCTCAGACCGCTGTAGACACCATCGGCCCAGACATAAACCCACTGATCCAGTTCCAGACGTTTGTCGCTCCAGTGGCGATACTCCTGCCCCCAGGCCTGTTTCAGGCGAGACACGGTACTTGCTGACAGACCCTTCGCTTTCGGTCCCACCAGGACTTCCAGCGCAGCGCCCATCTGACCGCTAGAAATGCCCTTTAGGTATAACCAGGGCAGTGCCGCTTCCAGCGATCTCGTCTTTCGAATATACGGTGGCACTAACGTCGATTGGAACGTCACTGGCTCGCCAGTCTTGGCCCGTACCTTTGGGATCTTAACCGTTACTGGCCCCAGGCTTGTCTGCAATTCACGTGCCGGCAGGTAACCATTGCGCACAACACCCGCATGACCAGACTCAGTACGGCGTGTCGCATGGCGTGCAAGAAGCTCCTGTAACTAAGCCTCGACGGTTAGTTCGATCAGCTGATGTGCGCCTGCTTGCAGGAGCCCGGTCAATAAATCAGCATTTGCCTCTCGACCTTCCAGTTCAATAACATTATTCTTACTCATGGTGGAGTATCCTTTTTAGTTGTTTATTGTCTCGCAACAACAAATCAACCAGATACGCCGCTTTTTTTCAACTGCCTAAACACCAGATTCGGTTATAGCTCCAAAGACTCCCATCCGAGCTTGTTGCTGAGCTGCTAGTGCTATCCTTTGAGATTGTTGCATCTCAAGTCCAACAAACATCAATGAGCCAATCACACCTGCCATTCCTAAAATCTGTATCAAAGCATTGATGTTTATCTTGTTCATAGTTGTTCTCCCAATATAACTGAATAAATAATACCTAGCTTACGACATCGAATCGCAATAACATGGGTGGATAGATTAATTTTATGTTAGTAAATTTTATATGAATATTAAAGGGTTACAGTATGGTTATAGTAAATCTGCAGTTAAAGATTAAGGCGGGAAAAGACAGGCTTTTTTAGATTGGTTTAATGGGGTGCTTCCGGACACTAGAAACTATGATGGATGCAGTGAAGTTAATCTTTGTTTTCTTGCTGCAGAACCAGAAGCTGTAGATGTAATAAGTAAATGGGTATCACAAGAAAAATACGACGCTTATTTGGCGTGGCGTGAAGAAGACGGCACTCTTACCAAGTTAGGTGAATTCGTAAGTGAAGAACCGGCATTTCGGTTTTTAACAGTAGACAGGCAATTCTAGTTAAATTTCGTACTGCATGGTCTCCTGACTGCTACTTAAAGAATTCAATTACAAAGCGCTGAGGTTGCTGACTGTCTAATAATACCACTTATGAAAACAAGCTCTAACTTCAAATCTAAAAAACTTCAACTAAGCATGTCTGTGTCCGTTGACCAAACTCTACGCAAAGCCAAGCGCCACACCAAGAAGAGTGAGACTGACTTGGCCGCACAACTATACAAAAGTATTCTGGAAAAATATCCGGGAAACAAAAGTGCAATTGCAGGACTCAGAGCACTTCAGCACCCAACGGCGGTAAAGAAGCCAACAAAAGTTGGACCCTCTCAAGAACAAATCAATGGTCTAATTGCACTGTACAATCAAGGAAAGTTTCAACAAGCATTGGATGATGGTGAAACACTGGAAAAACAGTTTCCGAAATTACCGTTCATGCCTAACCTACTTGGAGTAGTGAACGCTGCTTTGGGACGCTTCAAGCAAGCCATTGCTAGTTATCAAAGAGCCCTCGCCATCAAGCCGGATTATGCGGAGGCGCATAATAATCTAGGTGTTGCTCTACGTGATCTTGGTAAGCTTGAAGAAGCTGTAACCAGTTGTACGAAGGCTTTGAAGTTCAAACCGGATTATGCGGAGGCGCATAATAATCTAGGTACTGCCTTATATAGTCTTGGTAAGCTTGAAGAAGCTGTAATCAGTTATACGAAGGCTTTGGAGCTCAAGCCGGATTATGTGGAGGCGCATAATAATCTAGGTACTGCCTTATATGATCTTGGTAAGCTTGAAGAAGCTGTAACCAGTTATACAAAGGCTTTGGAGCTCAAGCCGGATTATGTGGAGGCGCATAATAATCTAGGTGTTGCTCTACGTGATCTTGGTAAGCTTGAAGAAGCTGTAACCAGTTGTACGAAGGCTTTGAAGTTCAGGCCGGATTATGCGGAGGCGCATAATAATCTAGGTACTGCCTTATATGATCTTGGTAAGCTTGAAGAAGCTGTAACCAGTTATATGAAGGCTGTATCTCTTGCCGCTGATAGAAAAGATTACTGGCAGAATTTTTCTATTCCGTTACGCGAAATGTCATTTATAGTATACACCGATCAATGGGCCAGTATTTTTCTGGATCTACTCGATCAAAAAACAGTCGTAAAGCCCTCAAAGTTAGCTAAAGCAATACTGGACCTTTTGAAGCTACATCCTTCAATCCAAGAAACGCTGCAATTATTGGGCAGTGGCAATATTCAAAAATCAGCATTGGCAGTCTGTAATAGCTTATCTGACATCCCTTTGTTTCTTCGTATTATCGAGAAATCTTCAATCATTGACCTTGAAGTGGAAAAACTACTAAGGGTGCTGCGTTGTTCTCTTCTGACAATTGCCGCAGAGGTCGTTGGAAGGCGGGAGGCACTCAATTTTCAGCTTTCACTAGCTCTACATTGCTTTACCAATGAATACGTTTTTGGTGAGACTGACGAGGAGATATTGGCTGTTCAAGCTTTGGAAGCGAATATCGACAGGAAATTCGCTGCAGGAAAGGAGCCTAGCCCATTCGCAATTGCCTGTCTTGCAAGCTATCGTCCTTTGCACCGATTTGGGTGGTCTCATCAAGTAGTAGTTCCAGAATATTTTAAGGAACTGTTTGAACAGCAGGTTAAGCAGGTGCAAGAGGAAGCTTTAATACGAACAATGGTCCAAACACTTAAGCAGATAGACGACCACGTCTCCAAAGCCGTTCGAACTCAGTACGAAGAAAACCCCTACCCTAGATGGACAAATACGAGGCTATCTGCTGAGCCGCTTGCTATACGTGCAGTTGCAAATAAACTCAAGCTTAAGATCAGTGATGGCGCGGAGGATTTTTCGGCTAGGCCTGAAATTCTGATTGCCGGCTGTGGAACAGGTCAGCATGCGCTTCAAACCGCTACAAGGTTCTTAAACAGTAGGGTTCTTGCGATCGATCTAAGCCTTAGCAGTCTGAGTTATGCGATCCGCAAGACACAAGAACTGGGAATTATCAATATCGAATACCTGCAGGCCGATATTCTTGACCTCGATTCAATGGGCAATCAGTTTGATCTAATCGAGAGTGTCGGTGTTTTGCATCATATGAGCAATCCTATGGTGGGATGGAGAATTCTTACAAAGCGGTTAAAGCCCGGCGGCATGATGAAGATTGGTCTTTACAGCAAATTTGCTCGAAAATCTGTCGTAGCGGCCAGAGAAGTAATCTCAGCAATGGGGCTTTCCGGTACAACACGAGATATATTGAAATTCAGGACTGCAGTGCTTGACCCTGATGGAAGGTTGTTTTCAAAACTTTTCAAAATCACAAAATATGGGGACTTTTTTAGCACCAGTGAAGTGAGAGATCTTTTGTTTCATGTTAAGGAACACAGATTTACGTTGCCTCAAATTAAAGAAATCCTTGAATTGCTAGGTTTGACTTTCGCAGGGTTTGAATTTCCAGATGAAAAAATAGTAAGGCAATTCATTCAGATGTATCCAGATCCGCAATCGATCTATTGTCTTGATGCGTGGAACGATTTTGAACTTGCAAATGCTGATGTTTTCATTGGGATGTATCAGTTCTGGGTGCAAAAAAATGTTGATGTGTAATTTTTATTTTCCCACTCACAAATAGGTTTCATTACATGCAAGGGACTCTTTATTAAGTAGAAATGTCTGTTCGTTTGGTTTAAAGCTGAATGATTTCACCAATCAGACTTCCTACCCGGCGCTTTCGGCCCAACTATTAAACCAATTTCTCTACCCAGCATCTCAAGCTAATAGAGCTCCCGTAGCCCCTCGCTTAGTTTTGCTCTGATATCACGCGGTTCAAAACCATGTAGGGTCTTCCCAGCAGCACAGTGAGCCTTCCTTCCTTGGTTCTCGGGCCGGAGATCAGTTCAGGAAAACGTGAATCTCAGATGAGGTATGCCGGTAATCCCCCCCCAATTTTACCGTGTCCAATGACGGGCAACGGTCTCTTCGCTATATATCGGCGCCGAGCGATGTGCCGGAAATAGTTACAGCGCAAGGTAGTGCGGTGCTAACCATGGTTGAAAACTGGTTTGAAGAATTGAAGCGATTAGCACCGATTGATACACAGTAAAAGGTCCGCTTGTGGCCGAATGCAGTCATAAGCGAGCATGAAATCAAGCGATTACCCACGTCCGCTTTATTGCAAAAAAATTTTTTGCCCCTCGAAACCAGTTCCCAATAGGCGCGCTGCGCAATCCAAAAATTAATCAAATCGTTCGTCCAGATTAGTATGTATAGAGGTCCCTGCTGTTATCTGAGAAAACGGGGGGTGCCCCGGGGGTGGGGACTGACCTTTCCCCTGAGTTAGTACCACTCGCAGGATGAGAAATTCATTTTAAGCTGCTCTTTCCGCAAACACCACTGGTGGCAAATAACCCAATGAGCTATGCGGTCGCACGTTATTGTAATGCTCTC
>Ga0302135_10000473_pt1 | contig 24463 bp, 24 predicted proteins | sample CBN3_surface_MG_FD_203119 | JGI IMG/M metagenome (GOLD analysis project Ga0302135, IMG submission 203119) | Marine microbial communities from Western Arctic Ocean, Canada - CBN3_32.1 | ecosystem: Environmental > Aquatic > Marine > Oceanic | place: Canada: Western Arctic Ocean | collected...
AACTGATAGACGAAACCGGTGATCAGCGTCTCTTCGCCGAGGTGATCGAGCCCCTAGGCAACAATCTCTAGTGCAACCAAGGCCGCAAGCAGGGCCATAAGCGCGCGTTCGAAGGCGCAAATCGAAAACGTGACGCGAACAGGTTGGGCCACGGGTGGCTTTCCTATTCGAGCGGGGGCTTATCTACCCACTATTAAGAAAAGGGGGCCGCGCGGCGGGTAAAATTGTCGCGCGGCGCTCCGCTCAGGCGAGATCACAGAGCCCGGCCTTCCCGAAGCCTTCCATCAGATGCTCAAAATCCTCTCCGCGTTCGAAGGAGGTAGTCCGGCGCATTTGGCCCTATTCGGCCGCCTCGCGCGGGCCCTTGAGCGCGCGCCCGTCGGCCAGGCCGACTTCCGCGACCTTGGCCTGGGTGTAGACGTCGGCCCACATGGCGTAGGAGAACTCGGAGCGCAAGCGGCGCGCGTTCTCGTTGATTGTCGTACGAACCGGTTCGCCCGCAAGGAAGATCTCGGCAATTCGCGAACGATCCTGAAGCACCGAAATATCGGCCAGGGGGTCGCCGTCGACGCACAGGATATCCGCCTCTCGTCCCACCTCGATGGCGCCTATGCGCTCACCTTCGCGCAGGAAGCCCGCGTTGTTGACGGTGGTGATCGTGAGCGCTTCGGCGTTCGTAAAACCCAGATAGCGGGTCATGTGCTCGAGCTCACGCGCGTGCCACTCGCCGTAGGGCGTGACCGCGAAGCCCGCATCGGAGCCCGCGAGGAAACGCGCGCCGGCCTTCCTGGCCGGGGCGAGATTTTCCTGCGCCGCCTCGAGCTCCTTCTTGTGAGCGTCGGGAAAAGCGGGATAGCAGCCGTCGCCGGGCCGGGTGAACTCGATATCATTGACCACTAGACTGAAGGTGGGGCAGATGGCGCAATCGTTTTCGAGCACCGCGTCGAGCCCCTCCGCATCCATCCAGGACGCGTGAAGGATGACGTCGGCGCCCGCGCGGGCGGAATATCTGACCGCCTCCGCGCCACGCGCATGGACCACGACCTTTTTGCCCAGGCGGTGGATCTCGGAGATCATCGCGCTGGTTTCCTCCTGGTCGTAGCCGGAGACCAGCACGTCAGTGGACGGGTTCATGGAATCGCCGTCCATCGCAATCTTGATGAAATCGACGCCGTTCTTGATCTGCAGGCGGATCGCCTTGATCCCCTCCTCGGCAGTGCAGGCGAGCTCGCCGATGGAGGTTTCGGGCACGCCGATCCAGGAGGGATACCAATCGGACAGGCCCTGGCGGTTGGTTATCTGCTTGCCCGACGCGGTAATCCGCGGGCCGACGAAGAGCCCGACATCGATGGCGTCGCGGATCGAGGGCGTGACCAGACCCGTGGTCGCGGGGTCGGCCAGCGCGGTATAGCCCGCGAGCAGGACCCGTTGCGCCGCCTCGAGGCCGCGCAGGGCGCGGAACTCGACGGGCGCAAAGAGGTCGATATCCTCCTCCGACTTCGCGTTGCCGTAGGCGAGGTGGACGTGGACGTCGATCAGGCCCGGCATGACGAAATGGCCCGAATGATCGACGATTTCATCGCCGGTCGCGGGCTCAGGGGCTTCAGCCGTCGGCCCCACATGACTAATCGCCGAACCCTCGACAACGATTGTCTGACCCGCAAGCGCCTGGTCGCCAAGGCTTGTAAACAGTTTGCCGCAACGGATGTGTTTAGCCATGGATATGTCTCCTCTTTTTCGCTCGCGGCAGCGGGCCTGAGGGCCCCGCCTAGGTCTTGTCGTGCAGGGCGTCCCAGATCAGCTTTTCGAAGTGATGGATGCCGTGCTCGGAGCGCCAGCTGTTGTAGTCGTCGACGACGTAGCGGCCCTGGCCGTAGCCTAGCGAGCGAGCGCCGCGCTGGGCGCCCAGGATGACCTTGATATCCTGCTCGTTGACCACGTCGGAATGGAACTTGACGACCTCGACCTCTTTTTTGGTCGGGGGGTCGTTCTTGAAGTAGTAGTCCAACGATTCGTTGGTATTTTCGGGACCCTTGGGATCGACCTTGAAGACAATGAAGTTGCTCGACGGCGGCCAGGCCATGAACAGGGTGTTGGGCCACAGCGCCCAGATGTAGCCGTTGACCATGTCGGCCTTTTCGAGATCGAAGCTGTAGGCGCGGTTTTTGGGCCGGGCGTTGTAGACGACGTGGCTGGAATAATATTCGGCGGTCTTGTTTTCCCACGCCTCGGTTGCGAACAGCGACAAATTCGAGCCTATGAACTGGGGGTGCGCAAAGGGGCAGTGATAGCATTCGGCGAAGTTGCCGATGGCGATCTTCCAGTTGGCCTCAAGATCGAAGGGATCGCTCGCCGTGAACACGAGATCGTCGTAGCCGGGCACGGCCTCGCGGAACTCGTCGACGATGCCGCCCGCCATGCTTTCGAGCGAGGGGCCCTCGGCGCTGAAGTTCACGAACACCATGTGGGTGCCGAACTCCTCGACGCGCATCTCGGCGAGGCTGTATTCGGCGGGATCGAAATGGGGCATCAAGTCGGCGCCGTTGGAATCCTTGAGGAAGCCCGTCGTGTCGAAGGTCCAGTTGTGGTAGGGGCAGACGAAGGTCTTCTTGTTACCTCCGCCGTTCTCGCAGAGATACGAGCCCCGGTGGGGACAGACGTTGAAAAAGGCGCGAAGCTTCTTGTCCTTGCCGCGGACCACGATGATGTCCTGGTCGATCAGGGTGGTGGCGACGTAATCGCCGGGCTTGGCGACCTGAGAGGCGTGACAGGCGAACAGCCAATTCTTGTAGAAGATCTTCTGCTTTTCCTGCTCGAAGATCGCGGGGTCGTAATAATAGGTTCCCGGCAGCGTCGGGCTGTTCTGCGCGTCCGTGTTGAGCGGTTTGACGGGGCGCAGCTTTGGCGCCGTCTCGATAGCCATCGCGGTCTCCTCCCCGGGAGATGTCGCCGAAGGCCCCGCCCCGATATGCCCGGGGTCATGCCGCCTTTGGTCGTATTGTTAATTATGGTAACATTATATTGGGGTACGCGCGCGCCCAAGTCGATCTCGAACCGAGGCGCCGGACCGGACAGGGAGGCAAGGCCGTGACGCCCGACGAGTACTGGCGCAGCACGCTGGGCAACAGCTTTCTCGACGCGACGCTGCAGATCTGCGTCGTCACCCATGATGTGGACGCGGCGGTGCGGCGCTACGCCGAGCGCTTCGGCATCGGGCCCTGGTGGGTTCAGGACGCCAAGGCCCCCGCCATGACCGAAACCAAAGTCCGGGGCGTCGAGACGCCGTTTTCCATGCGCCTGGCACTGGCCTGGGTGGGCGATCTGATGTGGGAGATCATCCAGCCGCTCGAGGGTCCGACGGTCTATCGCGACTATCTCGAGCGCAACGGCAACGGCGTGCAGCATGCGGCGTTTTCCTACGGGGCCAGAAGTTTTGAGCAGGCCCGCGCCGAGTTCATCGCGCGCGGCTTCGAGCCGGTCCAGGAGCTGACCTGGAACGGGGTCAGGGTGTGCTACCTCGACACGCTCGATGCCGCGCATACCACCTTCGAGATCTGGCACTGGCCTGACGACATCCCGCTGGGCGAGCCCGACTACTGGGTTCCGGCGATGGAAGAATGAGATGGAACTGAGGGAAAGTGATATCGAGGTCGAGGGCTGCCGCGCCCATATTTACGAGGCGGGCAAGGGCTTCCCCATCCTGCTGATGCACGGTGCCGGACCGGGCACCTGCGTGCCGGTCAATTTCGGCCGGGTTCTGGAACCACTGGCCGAGCGCTACCACGTCTTTGGCACCGATTTGATTGGCTTCGGTGCGTCGGGCCGGAAATCCGCGCCGCCCTATTTCGACTATCCGCTCTGGGTCAAGCAGGCGGAGGCCGTGCTGGCGACCCTGCCCAAGGGACCCAAGGGCATCCTCGGCCATTCGATCTCGGCAACGCTGGCGATGCGGCTCGCGGGCGAGAATGCAGATGTGACCAAGCTGCTGCTGACCGGCGCCATGGGTACGCCGATGCACAGCAGCGCCGCGCTCGAAACCCTATGGAGCTTTCCAGGCGACCTGGCGGCGTTGCGCCGCTCGCTCGACGTGCTCTTTTTCGACAGCTCATTCGTGACCGACACCATGCTCGAAGACCGCCTTGGCGTGCTCAATGCCGATGGCTATCCCGAGTATTTCGCGGCGCTCTTCGCGGGCGACAAGGACGCGCTGATCGCACCGACGGTGCTGAGCGCGGACGAACTCGCGCGCGTCACATGCGAAGTCGCGATCGTGCATGGGCGCTCGGACGCGGCGTTCCCCTCCGATGCGACCGCCGCCGTGCTGGCGGACGCCCTGCCCCAGGCGGACCTCACCCTGCTTGCCGCCTGCGGCCACGGCCCGGCGGCAGAGCGGCCCGAGACGTTTCTTTCCCTCGCTTTCGACTTTTTCGGCTGATCCCACGAGCCCGTCAAGGAGCCTGCCATGAGCCTAGACATGACCATCTACAACCCCGAAGCGCTGGGCGCTCCGCTCGGCCAGTACACCCACGTCACCCGCGTGAAGGCCACGGAGTTCCTGTTCATCGCGGGCATGCTATCGGCGGCCCCGGACGGGACCGTGGTAGGCGTTGGCGATTTCGACGCCCAGGCGGACCAGGTGTTCGGAAACTTGCGCGTGGCGCTGGAATCGGCGGGCGCGGATTTTTCTAACATCGTGCAGTTCACGACCTATCTCGTGAACTCCCGCGACATCCCCAAACTGATGGAATACCGGCTGCGCGAGTTTCCCAAGCTATTCCCGAGCGCGGCCTACCCGCCGAACACGCTGCTCATGGTCGACCGGCTGGTGAAGGAAGAGTTTATCATCGAGGTCCAGACCATCGCCGCCATCGGCTAGCGCGCGGCGGTGATTGCTCTACGCCGTCAGTTCAGCTTTACCTCGTCGGAGAGCGGGTGAGCGAGCTTGCCGGCGAGCTCCTTGGGACAGACCTGCCAGACATGCTCGAGGTTTTGCCGCCAGCCGTTGAGGAATTTCTCGGCGAAGCGCGAGCCCGTATGCTCGATATGGGCCTCGACGAGAGCGCGCATGATCTCTTCCCAGTAGGTCGACGCTATACGGCGGACGAGAACGGTGTCGTCGTTGACGTGGGTCGCGAAGGATCGATCGGAATCGTAGACGAAGGCCATGCCGCCGGTCATGCCGGCAGCGAAGTTGTGCCCGACGGGTCCGAGGATCACGGTGACGCCACCGGTCATGTATTCGCAACCATTCGAGCCGCAGCCCTCGACCACCGCTTCGGCGCCCGAGTTGCGCACGCAGAAGCGCTCGCCCGCCTGGCCGGCGGCGAACAGCTGGCCGGCGGTGGCGCCGTAAAGCACGGTGTTGCCGATGATGGTATTTTCGTTCGAGGCAAGCGGGCTCGAGACCGTGGGGCGAACCACAATCAGGCCGCCGGACAGTCCCTTGCCAACATAGTCGTTGGCGTCGCCGAAGACCTGGAGCTTGAGCCCCTGCACGGCGAACGCACCGAGCGATTGGCCGGCCGAGCCGCGCAGCCGGACGGTGAGATGACCCGGCTGCAGCCCGGCCATGCCCCAGCGCCTCGTGATCAGGGCTGAAATTTTAGTTCCCACCGCACGCTGAGTGTTGCGCACCGTGTAGGAGAGCTGCATCTTCTCACCGTCTTCCAGCGCGGCACGGGCGTCCTCGATCATCTGGGCGTCGAGAGTCTCAGGCACCTCGTTGCGCCCTTCTAGGGTGGAATAGCGCGCCTCGCCCCCGGCGTCGGCCTGGACCAGCAGGGGGTTGAGATCGAGCGCGTCGAGATCTTCGTGGCCGCGGCTCTTCTGGTGCAGCAGATCGCTCCGCCCGATGATCTCGTCGAGCGAGCGGGCGCCGAGCGAGGCGAGGATCTCGCGAACCTCTTCGGCAATAAAGGAGAACAGGTTCACGACCTTTTCGGGCGTGCCCTCGAACTTCGCGCGCAGGCGCTCGTCCTGGGTGCAGATGCCGACGGGACAAGTGTTCGAATGGCACTGACGGACCATGACGCAGCCCATCGCGACCAGCCCGGCGGTGCCGACCCCAAATTCCTCGGCGCCGAGCAGGGCGGCGATCACGACGTCGCGTCCGATCTTGATGCCGCCGTCGGTGCGCAGCACTACACGGTGACGCAGGCGGTTGAGCGTGAGCACCTGGTTTGCCTCGGAGATGCCCATCTCCCAGGGGATGCCAGCGTATTTGAGGCTACTCTGGGGGCTCGCCCCGGTGCCGCCCGAATGGCCCGAGATCAGGATGACGTCGGCCTTGGCCTTGGCGATTCCGGCGGCGATAGTGCCGACCCCGGACTGGGCGACGAGCTTCACGCAGACCCGCGCCTCGGGGTTGATCTGCTTGAGGTCGTAGATCAGCTGGGCCAGGTCCTCAATGGAGTAGATGTCGTGATGGGGCGGCGGCGAGATTAGGGTGACGCCCGGCGTCGAATGGCGCAGCCGCGCGATCTCGGTGGTGACCTTGAAGCCGGGCAGCTGACCGCCTTCGCCGGGCTTCGCCCCTTGCGCTATCTTGATCTCGATCTCACGGCAATGGGCGAGGTAGTCGGCGGTGACCCCGAAGCGCCCCGAGGCGATCTGCTTGATGGCGGAGTTCGCGTTATCGCCGTTCGCGCGCGGGGTGTACCGCTCGGCCCCTTCACCGCCCTCGCCCGAGCAGGACGATGCGCCCATCCGGTTCATGGCGATGGCGAGGGTTTCGTGGGCTTCGGGCGAGAGCGCACCCAGCGACATGGAGCCGCTTTGGAAGCGCTTGCGAATCGCGGTCACGGATTCGACTTCATCGAGGGGCACGAGCGAGCCCAGCGCCTTGAACTCGAGCAGGTCACGCAAACTGACGGGAGCCAGCGCCTGGACACCCTCGGCGTAGGTCTTGTAGGTCTTGTAGGAATCCGTCGTGACGGCGCTTTGCAGGATATGAATCAGGTGGCCGTCGAAGCCGTGGACCTCGCCCGACTGACGGTATTTATAGAGTCCGCCAATAGGCAGGATGGCTGCGTCCTCGGCAAAGGCCGCGCCGTGCAGCCGGAGCACGCGGCGCTTGATGCCGCTGGTGCCGATGCCGGATATGCGGGTCGGCATGCCGGGCATAAACTCGGCGACCATGGCGCGGCTTAAGCCGACCGCCTCGAAATTACGCGCGCCTCGATAGGAGCTGATCACCGAGATGCCCATCTTGGAAAGGATCTTAAGCAGGCCCTGACCGACCGCCTCCTTGTAGCGCGCGATGCAATCGTCGAGGTCGAGCCCGGGAAATAGACCGCTGGCGTGGCGCTCCGCGATCGCGGCTTCGGCGAGGTAAGCATTGACCGTGGTGGCGCCAACGCCAATTAACACGGCGAAGTAATGTACGTCGAGGCATTCGCCCGAGCGCACGTTGAGCGAGGTGAAGGTACGCAAGCTCTGGCGCACGAGATGGCTGTGCACGGCCGCAGAGGCGAGGATCATGGGGATCGGCGCGTGAGCCTTATCGACCGCCTCGTCGGTCAGCACGATGTGGGTGCAGCCGCCACGCACCGCCTCTTCTGCCTCGCAGCAGATGCGCTCGATCCCGGCGCTCAACGTCGCCGGGCCCTCTGCCTCGAAGAGGGTATCGATGGAGGTGGCGGTCTCGCCCATGTGACGGCGCATGGCCTCAAATTCCGCCGAGGAGAGCACCGGCGAGGGCAACAGCAACAGATCCGAGGCCTGCTCAGCGCTCTGGTCGAAGACGTTGCCGAGGTTGCCCAGCCGGGTGTTCAGGCTCATCACCCGGCGCTCGCGCAAACTGTCGATCGGCGGGTTGGTGACCTGGCTGAAGTTCTGGCGAAAGAAGTGGTGAAGGCCCCGATGGTGGTCAGAGAGCACGGCGAGTGGCGTGTCGTCGCCCATCGAGCCGGTCGGCTCCTTGGCGTCTTCGACCATGGGCTGCAGGATCATCTCTAGATCTTCCAGGGACCAGCCGAACAACCGTTCGCGCCGGCGCAACTCGGCTACGGGGAAGGTTTCGGGCGGTGGCCCGTCGGACTGAATCAGACTGCCCAGCTCGGTGATGTTTTCGATCCATTCGCCGTAGGGCTGGCTGGCAGCGAGCCAGTCCTTGAGTTCGCGATCGTGATAAAGGCGCCCGGCTTCCAAATCCACGGCCACCATCTCTCCGGGCCCGAGGCGACCTTTCTCGACCACCGTGGTCTCGTCGACCGGGACCATGCCCGTCTCTGAGCCGACCATGAGCAGGCCGTCGGCAGTGACGTTATAGCGCATAGGGCGCAAGCCGGCACGGTCCATGCCGGCGAGAATCCAGCGTCCGTCAGTGACCGCGAGGGCGGCGGGGCCGTCCCACGGCTCCATGACGCAGTTGCAGTAGGCGAACATCGCACGGTGGGCCTCGGGCATCTCTATCTTGTTCGACCAGGCGTCGGGAACAAGCAGCAGCTTGACCAGGGGAACCTCGCGCCCAGCATGGACGAGCGCCTCGAACACCGTATCAAGCGCTTCGGAATCCGACGCGCCCGAGGGAATCAGCGGGAAGAGCACGTCATGGTGGCCCTCGAAGGAGCCGCTGACCATGCGGGTTTCGTGTGCCGCCATCCAGTTGACGTTGCCCTTGATGGTGTTGATCTCGCCGTTGTGCGAGAGCATGCGGAAGGGCTGGGCGAGCCGCCAGGTCGGGAAGGTATTGGTCGAATAACGCTGATGGAAAATGGCAAAGCGTGATTCGAAACGGGGATCGAGCAGGTCGGGATAGAACGCTGCGAGCTGCTCGGCAAGGAACATGCCCTTGTAGACGAGCGAGCGGCAAGACAGCGAGCAGATGTAAAAATCGGCGATCTGGGCGTCGCGCACGCGGCGCTCGATGCGCCGGCGAATGAGGTAGAGATCACGCTCGAACTCGTCGTCGCTTACCGCCCGCTCGTTCGCGATCATGATCTGCTCGATCTCGGGGCGCGTGACGTTGGCCTTCTCGCCTATCACGGTGGCGTCGATCGGGACTTGGCGCCAACCGAATATACCGTAACCAAAATCGAGGATCTCGCGCTCGACGATGGAGCGGCAGCTCTCCTGGGCGGAGAGGTCGGTCTTGGGCAGGAAGATCATTCCCACCGCGATGCGCCTGGATTCGGCGTGATGGCCGGTCTCGGCTATCTGCTGATGGAAAAAGCCTTGCGGGATCTCGACATGGATGCCTGCGCCGTCGCCGGTCTTACCGTCTGCGTCCACGGCGCCCCGGTGCCAGACGGCCTTGAGCGCGTTGATGCTCGCTTCGACCACGTCGCGCCGGGACGTGCCGTCGATCGAGGCGACCAGCCCGACGCCGCAGGAGGCGTGCTCGTCGGCCGGATCATAGAGGCCGTGCGCCGCAAGACGCGCGGCCTCGCGGCGCTGGCGGGCAAGCTGGGCGGCGGCGGACTCCGGGCAATGAGGGATGATACGGGTCATGGCGGGGTTCACGATGCCATGGCGAGGTTCGCCGCCTTTACCCGCAGGTAGGTATCGATACCCGCGGCCGCGTCGCGCGCGTCCTTGATCGCCCAGACCACGAGCGACGCGCCGCGCACTATATCGCCCGCAGCAAATACACCGTCGAGCGTCGTCATCATGCTCGTCCAGTCGACAGTGATCGTGCCCCAGCGGCTAACCGGCAGGTCGGGGGCCTCGAACAGGGTGGGCAGGTCCTCGGGGTCAAACCCCAGCGCCTTGATCACGAGGTCGGCCTCGATGCGGAACCCGGAACCCGAAATGGGCTCGGGGGTCTGGCGCCCGCTAGCGTCGGCAACGCCCAGATGGATGCGCGCGGCGCGCACCGCCTCGACCGCGCCCTCGCCCTCGAACGCCTCAGGCGCGGAGAGCCAGACGAAATCGACGCCCTCTTCCTCGGCGTAGCCCACTTCGCGCAGCGAGCCCGGCATGTTGGCTCGGTCGCGCCGGTAGAGGCAATACACAGCTTTTGCGCCCTGGCGCACGGCGGTGCGCACGCAATCCATCGCGGTATCGCCGCCGCCGATCACTGCGACGTGCTTGCCCCGCGCATCGAGCCAGCCGTCATCGAACGCGGGTACCGCATCGCCTAGCCCCTTGCGGTTGCTCGCCGTGAGATAGGCCATAGCGTGGACGATGTTATCCAGCCCGACGCCTGGAGCGGCGATATCGCGCTCGGCGTAGGTACCGGTAGCGATCAACACCGCGTCGTGGCGTTCGCGCAGCTCGGCCAGGGTGGCGTCGCGCCCAACCTCGAACTCGAGGTGAAAGACGACGCCCGAATCAGCAAGCAGCTTTACCCGCCGCTCAACCAGCCACTTCTCAAGCTTGAAGCTGGGAATGCCATAAATCAGCAGGCCGCCGGCGCGGTCGTAGCGGTCGTAGAGATGAACCTGGTAGCCCTGGCGCCGAAGCTCTTCGGCGGCGGCGAAGCCCGCGGGCCCAGCACCGACGATGGCGACGCTTTCGGCTTTCTCGGTGCGGGGCCGGGCGGGCGCGACCCATCCCTGTTCGAACGCGGTCTCCGTGATGTACTTCTCGACCGCGCCGATGGTGACCGATTCGAAGCCCTTCTCGATCACGCAGTTGCCCTCGCAGAGCCGATCGTGGGGACAGATGCGGCCGCAGATCTCGGGCAGGTTGTTGGTCGCCGAGGACAGCCGGTAGGCCTCTTCAAGGCGGCCTTCCGCCGTGAGCATCAGCCAGTCGGGAATATTGTTCGACAGCGGACAATGGATCTGACAAAACGGCACTCCGCACTGGGAGCAGCGCCCAGCCTGATCAGATGCGCCAGTCTCGTCGAACTGGCCGTAGATCTCGCCAAAATCGGTACGGCGCGCCTGGGCAATGCGCTTTTTGGGCATTACTTGGGCAAGTTCGACGAATTTTAGCATCTTGCTGGTCATGCCGGTTGGATCCCCCTCGTGGCCAGCGCACGGCCCGCGCGGCACGTTATCGCGAATTTTACGGACCCCTATCCGGGAGGGATGGCCGCAAAAGGTCACCTCTACTTACTTATAAATAAAGATACCCTAATATTTGACATAGCTACAACCCGTTATGAGAATATTTCTGTATTTTAGTACCAGGGCGGGACGATTGGTCTGTTTGGGGATCGCAACGGGTCGTGGTACTATTGAGAGAATCAAAACAGGGTAGGCACTTGAGCTTACTTCAACTGGTTATTCTCGCCGCCGTCCAGGGCATTACCGAATTTCTGCCCGTCAGCTCGTCCGGCCACCTGATTCTGACCAGCGAACTGGCGGGCTGGCCCGACCAGACGCTCAAAATCGACGTTGCCGTCCATATCGGCACGCTGGCCGCGGTGATGCTTTATTTCTGGCGCGACCTGTGGTCAATCGTAAGCGACAACTTGCGCTTGCCCAAACGTGGTCATTCCGGGCGTCGGCCGGGCCGGCGCTTGTTGTTCTACTTGCTGATCGGAACGATCCCAGTGCTGTTCGCCGGCGCGCTGGTCCATCTTTACGCCGGCGATGCGTTACGCAACCCGACCCTGATCGCGGCAACGACCATCGGCTTCGGCGTGATACTGTGGTTGGCTGATCACTACGGCATCACCGTGCGCCGAATCGAGCATATGACCCTGGGTTCGGTGCTGCTTATCGGGTTTTCCCAGATGCTGGCGATCGTTCCCGGCACCAGCCGTTCGGGCATCACAATCACGGCTGCGCGCATCGCAGGCTTCGAGAGGGTCGCGGCGGCGCATTTTTCGATGCTGCTCTCTATCCCGGTGATCATAGCCGCCGGCGCTGTGGCGGGCTGGGAGCTGCACCGGACGGGCGATGCCCAGGTGACCGGCGATGCAGCGATCGCCGCCGCGCTGGCCTTCGCCATCGCGCTGATCGCAATCTGGTTCTTGATGCAGTTCGTCCGGCGTTCGAGCTTTACGCCGTTCGTAATCTATCGTCTGTTACTGGGCATCGGCCTGCTGGCCTGGCTCTATATTTAGTGCTCACCGGCGTTCTCTTACGGGCGCGCCGGGCCGGAGCGGAAGCGCGCGAGATAATCGGGCACCACCGCCTCCACCGCAAGCGGCGCGATGCCCAGATCACCCAGGCCCTTGGCGTTTTTGCCAACCACATTGTCCGATTTCAGCAGCTTGACCTGATCGCGGGTGAGCAGCGGTGCAGGGTATTTGCCGATAAAGGCGAAGGGCAGGACCGCCTGCTCGAAGGCGAACCCCATCAGGTGGGCGATCCAGGTGTGAATTGGCAGCAGCCAGGGGGGCCGGCCGGCTTGCTCCAGCACGAAGGCCATCAACTCGGCCATGGAATAAACCATCGGTCCGCCCAACTCGTAGGTCTCGCCCACGGCGTGCGGGGCATCGAGCGCCCGCACGATCGCCTCGGCGACATCGCCCGCAAAGACCGGCTGCATGCGGCTCTCGCCGGCATGGAACTTGACGCTCGGCCAGGGAAAATTCGCCATCAGATCGAGCTTGGGCAGACCGTCGAAAAACACCGGGAGGACGGGCGCTAGGCGCGCCAGCGCGCCGAAGCGATTGAAGAATTCGTCCTCGGGCCCGAACACCACCGAAGGGCGCAGGATGGTCGCGCCAGGAAAGGCCGCGCACACCGCCGCCTCGCCCCTGCCCTTGCTCCGCGCGTAGGCCGAAGGCGACGCGGAATCAGCACCGATCGCCGAGACATGGACCAGCCGCGCCACACCCGCGGCCGCCGCGGCCGCCGCAATCTTGGCCGCGCCCACGTGATGGACCTGCTCGAAGGAGAGGTGCGGGCGCTCGTTCAGGATGCCCACCAGGTTGACCACTGCGTCGGCGCCCGCGAGCGCGAGCGCAATCGAGGCGGGATCGCGGACATGGGCGTGCAGCAGCACGATCTGGCCGACCCCGCCGAGCGGTTTGAGGAACTTGGCGGCCTCGGGGTCACGCACCGCGACGCGCAGCTGAACCCCGCTTGGTGCGAGGTGGCGGACCAAGTGGCGGCCCAGAAATCCCGAGCCGCCAAAGACCGTAACAATGCGCTGTTTCATCGCGGAAGCTCTACCCCTCCGCTCGCACAGCCGCAAGACTTTCTTGCGTCCATCGCAGCAGGACGGCGCGCGAGAACGGTTGACATCGCCGCGTCCGATGCTTACTCAAACTCCACGCGAGGAGCAACTCCACGCGAGGGACGGGGCCCAGGTGGCGGAATTGGTAGACGCGCTAGATTCAGGTTCTAGTGACCGCAAGGTCGTGGAAGTTCGAGTCTTCTCCTGGGCACCACCTCCCTTTCGCATCGCCCCCCGAGCCGACGGAGGCGAGCAAACATGAGTATCCACCTACATCGCGGCGACCTGCCCGAGGGCATCGATTTTGGCGCCTCGGTCGCGGTCGATACCGAGACCATGGGGCTCAACCCGGGACGCGATCGGCTCTGCCTGGTGCAGCTTTCGGCCGGCGACGGCGAGGTTCACCTCGTGCAGCTTGCCCAGAACGCGTACGCCGCGCCCCGTTTGCGCGTCCTGCTGGGCGACGAAGCCGTGCTCAAGCTGTTTCATTTTGCCCGCTTCGACGTGGCCATGATCCGGCGCTATCTGGAGACTGACTGCGCCCCGGTCTACTGCACCAAGATCGCGTCCAAGCTGGTGCGCACCTTTACCGACCGCCACGGGCTCAAGGACCTGTGCCGCGACCTGATCGGGGTTGAAATCTCGAAGCAGCAGCAATCTTCCGACTGGGGCGCAGATACGCTGAGCGAGGCGCAGATGAGCTACGCCGCATCCGACGTGCTTCACCTGCACGCTATCAAGGCAGTGCTCGACGAGATGCTCGCCCGCGAGGGCCGGAGCGCGCTGGCGCAGGCCTGCTTCGATTTTCTGCCCACCCGCGCAGCGCTCGACCTCGGCGGCTGGCCCGAGACCGACATCTTCGCGCACTGACAGCGTCAGGCACTAACGGGGCAAACCGACGCGCGGCCGCTTTTTTTCCGCTTCGGGAACGGTCGTCATTGACCTTTAACCTTTACGGTGCACATACTTGGTCAAGCGCTTGATCGCGCTTCCATCTTACGGATTTTCGCCGGCCCCGATGCCTGACGCCGCCGCGACACCCTCCGAGCCCTCGCGGGACCGCTCGACCGATGATCTCGACGCCGGTCGGGAAGTGCTGCGCTGTGAAGCCGACGGCGTTCTCGCGCTGGCCGAGGCGCTCGATGCGCGCTTCACTCAGGCAACCGACATTCTCTCGGGTATTACCGGCCGATTGGTGGTCACGGGCATGGGCAAAAGCGGCCAGATCGCGCGCAAGATCGCCGCAACCTTCGCCTCGACAGGCACACCGGCCATATTCGTTCACCCCAGCGAGGCGAGCCACGGCGATCTCGGCATGATCACGCCCGAGGACGCGGTTCTTGCGCTGTCCAACTCGGGCGAGACCCAGGAACTGACTGATCTGGTCGCCTACACCCGGCGCTTCGCGATCCCGCTGGTCGCAATCGTGGGGCGCGAGAAAACCAGCCTTACGGAGGCCGCGGACGTGGCGCTGATCCTGCCCACCGCCCCCGAAGCCGGGCCGATCGGGCTGGCGCCGACGACATCGACCACCATGATGCTCGCGCTGGGCGACGCGCTGGCGATTTGCGTACTCCGGCGCAAGGGCTTTTCGGCCGACGATTTTCACCAACTCCACCCCGGCGGCAAGCTGGGCCACATGCTGATCCGGGTGGGCGAGCTGATGCATGGGGGCGACGAGATCCCGCTCGTCCCCTCCGATCTAGCCATGACCGATGCGCTGATCGTCATGACGGGAAAGCATTTCGGCTGTCTCGGCGTGATCGACGAGGGCGGTTGTCTCCTGGGGGTCGTGACCGACGGCGATCTTCGCCGACACATGAACGACGGCCTGCTCGGGCACACCGCCGGCGAGATCATGACGGCCGATCCCAAGACCGTGGGCGAACATATGCTCGCCGCGGAAGCGCTCCGCGTGATGAATGAAAAAAACATCACCGCGTTGTTCGTCGTCGACGACGCGCGCCGGCCCGTGGGTATCCTGCATATCCATGATTGCCTGCGCACGGGCATCGCATGAGCGGCCCGGGCGCCATGGCGGAACACGAAGACAAGCGCGAACGGCTGATCACCATCGACGCGCGCGATCGCGCGGCGATCACCCATATCGGCGAGGGCTATTCGCTATTCGCCCGCCTGATGCGCTACGCCCTGCCCATCGTCGCGGTCGCCCTGCTCGCCATCGTCGTCATCTGGCCGCTGGTCTCGGGGCGGGAAGACGGCTTCCGCTTAAGCTTCACGCCTGCGAACCCAATCGATTCCGGGCCGCTGATAATGGAGAACGCACGCTATATCGGGATCGATTCGCGCAACCAGAGCTACACCGTCATCGCCGAGCAGGCGATCCAGAAAAGCGCCGAGGCCGACCTGGTCGAGCTGATCACGCCCAAGGCCGATATCATCCTCTCGGACAACGGCTGGCTCGCGCTGACCGCGGACCGCGGTAACTATTTTCGGGCCAGCGAAATTCTCGATCTCGAGGGCCGGGTCAATAGCTTTTCGGACGAGGGTTTCGAGATGCGTACGGAGGCGGCGCGCGTCGAGCTGGCCCAGGGCCGTGCCAGCGGTAGCCTGCCCGTCGAGGGCCAGGGCCCGCTCGGCGTGCTCAACGCGGTCGGCTTCGAGTTACTCGACGGCGGCGCCATTATCCGCTTCGGCGGACCAGTGCGCCTGGTGATCTATCTGGGCCAGGAAGGGCTCGATCCGTGACCGGCGTCGGCCCGCGGCTCGCAGCCCTTGCGCTGATCTTCGGGCTCGCGCTGGTGGCCGGGTCCGCGCTGGCCCAGTCAAGCGGGGCGGGGGGCCACGATTCGACCCTGCCTATCGAGATCACCGCCGACAGCCTGGAGGTCCAGCGCGAACAGAGCCTCGCGATTTTCCGCGGCGACGTGCTTGCCGTGCAGAGCGATTTGCATCTGCGCGCCCAGACCCTGGTCGTCCATTACCAGGAGAATGACGCGCACGACGAGGGTACGACGATCTCGCAGATCGATGCGAGCGGCGACGTCTTCGTCTCCTCGCCGAGCGAAACGGCGCAGGGCGACGTCGGAGTCTACGACGTTAAGGCCGGCGTCATCGACCTGACCGGCGCCGTGGTGCTGACCCGCGGCGAGAACGTGGTCAAGGGCAACCATCTGGTGATGGATCTGAACACCGGCTATTCTCGGGTCGAAGGCGCCGTGGGCGCGGACGGTGAACGGGTCAAGAGCATCTTCATCCCCGAGCAGAAAGACGAAGGGAACTAGTCGGGATCATGGGTCAAACGCCCCCCGAAACCCCGGCCCTGCAAGACACGGCGCCGCGCCTGGTCGCCGAGAATTCCGGCCTGGCCGCGCATAATTTGGGCAAGCGCTTCAAGAAGCGTCCCGTGCTGCGCGACGTGCAGTTCTCGGTCCAGCGCGGCGAAGTGGTCGGGCTACTCGGGCCCAACGGCGCCGGCAAGACGACCTGCTTTTACTGCGTGACCGGGCTGCTCGCCCCGGATTACGGCTCCGTCACGCTGGACGGCCACGACATCACCGAACTGCCTATGTACCGCCGCGCACGGCTCGGCATCGGCTACCTGCCCCAGGAGGCCTCGATCTTCCGCGGCCTGACCGTGGAGAACAACATCCGAGCCGTGGTCGAGGTTGCGGAACCGGTTGCGGAGAAGCGTGAATCGCTGGTCGATGACCTGCTCGCCGAGTTCTCGATCACCCACCTGCGCCGGACCCCGGCGCTGGCGCTTTCGGGCGGGGAACGCCGCCGCGTCGAAATCGCTCGGGCGCTGGCGTCGAAGCCCGCCTTTATGCTGCTCGACGAGCCCCTGGCCGGCATCGACCCCATCGCGGTGGCGGATATCCGCGAATTAGTCAGCCATCTCAAGGACCGCGGCATTGGCGTGCTGATCACCGACCACAACGTCCGCGAGACCCTCGAAATCGTCGACCGCGCCTATATCCTGCACGAGGGCACGGTACTGATGGAGGGCGCACCCGACGAGATCGTTAGCCACGAAGAGGTCCGCCGGGTTTATCTCGGCGAGCGCTTCAGCCTCTAGGATTTCCGCGCAGACGGGCTCGCGTTTTCGGGCCCCGTCCCCCCACTATCGACAATGCGTCTATCGCTTAACCGGGCCTTAGCCATTTACGGTACAAGGTCGATTCGCACTCGGCTCGAGCTTCGCCAGGGCGCCATGACCTGCAACTGGCCGAGCACAACCGGCTCGACCCGGCCATGACCGCGCTGCTCAACAACCTGGACCGGCTGGCCACCGGCGACCACGACGCGCTGCTCCGTTGCTGCGCCGTGGAGGCCGAGGCTCTCGCCGAGATGATTAAGGAGATCCCGGCTCTCGACCCCAAGCCGGCACAGGCCTTTGAAGCCGGGATCGCCCAACCCGTGGTGCCCGACGTGTTCGTCCGCCCGACCCCGGACGGCGGCTGGCGGGTCAAACTGAACAGCGAAACCCTGCCGCGCGCCCTGGGAGACCGTGAGTATTACGCCGAGGTCAGCCGCGCCGTGCGGACCGATGTAGAGCGCGAATACCTGGCCGAGCGGTTGAGCCCGGCGACCTGGCTCGTCAAGTCCCTCGACCAGCGCGCCCGCACGGTGCTCAAGGTCTCGCACGAGATCGTGCGCCAGCAGCGGGGTTTCCTGGTCCACGGAGTCCAGCAGCTGCGCCCGCTGGTGCTGCGTGACATCGCCGACGCGATCGAGATGCACGAAAACACCGTCAGCCGGGTCGTGAACAACAAATACATGGCGACCCCCCGGGGCATCGTCGAGCTGCGTTATCTCTTCAGCGCCGGCCTGAGCAGTTCGACGGGCGGCGACGCGGTCTCGGCTGAAGCGGTGCGCGAGCGGGTTAAACGCCTGATCGAACAGGAAGACCCGGCGCGCCCTCTTTCAGACGCCCAGCTGGCCGATCTGTTGCGCCTCGCGGGCATCGATATCGCCCGGCGCACCGTGGCAGAATACCGCGAATTGCTTCGGATTCCATCGTCTATGTCGCGCCGCCAGCTGAAAAAACAGGCTGCATTCAGCGCCTGAACCCGGCCGGCCCGCGGGCCTTGACTTCATCCTCCCCCGGATCTATTTTCCAGCCCTTCGTTCACCGGGCGCTAACGAGCGTCGGGACGACACCACTCCACAAATTCAGCGGGCAGCATGCAAGTCTTGGTCAAGGGCAAGCAGGTCCAAGTTGGTGACGCGGTACGCACCTATGCCGAGGACCGGCTGACCAGCGGCGTCAGAAAATATTTCGACGACGCTATCGAAGCGCAGATCGTCTTTTCGCGCGAGGGGTACGGCTTCGAGACGACGATCTCGGTCCATGCCCTGGCCCGAGTGACGCCCCAGAGTCACGCGCTCAACGACGACATCCACGCCAGCTTTGATGCCGCCGCCGAGCGCGTCGAAAAACAGCTACGCCGCTACAAGCGCCGCCTGCATAACCGTCACCACAAGACGGATCACAAGGCCGTGGCACGGCTCGCCGCCCAGCAGTACACGCTGGCGAGCGAAACCCACGAAGACGAGACCGAAGAGCCCGAGACGCTGAGCCCGGTGATCGTCGCCGATACAACCACCGCGATCGAAATCCTGACCGTCGGCGAGGCAGTCATGCACATGAAACTGGCCGATCTGACGGCGCTGATGTTCCGCAACAGCGCGCATGGCGGGCTCAACATGGTTGGTCAGCGCCGCGACGGCAGCATCGGGTGGATCGACCCCGAGACGTCGTCGGACGGCAGCTAAGGGAGAGCGCGATGGAACTTTCCGATCTCATCGGCCTCGACTGCGTGGTGCCCGCGCTCAAGGCGACTAGCAAGAAGCAGGCCCTCCAGGAGCTGGCGGCCGCGGCCTCGCCGCGCTGCGGGGTTCACGAACGCGAGATATTCGACGTGCTGCTCGAGCGCGAACGGCTGGGCACCACCGGCGTGGGCAAGGGCGTCGCGATTCCCCACGGCAAGCTGGCGGATCTCGACCAGCTTTACGGCGTCTTCGCACGGCTTGCCCAGCCCATCGATTTCGAGGCCATCGACGACCAGCCGGTCGATTTGGTCTTCCTGCTGCTGGCTCCGGAATCGGCGGGCGCCGACCACCTCAAGGCATTGGCCCGAATCTCGCGCCTGTTCCGCGACGATACGATCTGCGCCAAGCTGCGCGGGGCCTCGCGCGCCGAGGCACTCTATGCCCTGCTCACCGAACCTGTGGCCAGCCACGCGGCGTGAGCCCGCGCGCGCGGGCTCACGCGTCGCGCCGAAAGCGTTGACAGGCGTAGTCCACAGGGCCACTTTTGGGGCCGCCATGAGCACCTCGATCCATGCCAGTTGCGTCGAATTGGACGGCGTCGGTATCCTGCTGCGCGGACCTTCCGGGATGGGAAAGTCGGATCTCGCACTGCGCCTGATCGACGGCGGCGCGAGGCTGGTTGCCGACGACCGGGTCGCTCTCGAAGCCGGTAACGGCGGGCTTTATGCCCGCGCACCCGACGCGTTGCTCGGCCTGATCGAGGTCCACGGCCTGGGACTTCGCCGCCTGCCGGCGCTCAAGCGGGCTCGGCTTGGCCTCGTGGCTGACCTAGTCGACGCCGCCCTGGTCGAGCGGATGCCCGAAGAGGACTTGCACTGCACGCTCGAGGGCGTCGCCCTGCCGCTCGTCCGGCTTTGCCCCTTCGAACCCTCAGCCCCGGCCAAGCTGCGCCTGGCAGCGGCATCATGAGCGCGGCGCGCGCAGCGCCCCTGGTGATCGTTTCAGGCCTCTCCGGTGCGGGCAAGACCACCGCGCTCAAGGCGTTTGAGGACGTCGGCTACGAAGCGGTGGACAATTTGCCGCTTACGCTGCTGGAAAGCGTCGCGGCGTCGCGCGGCAGGGAGCGTCAGGCGCTCGCGGTGGGGATCGACATCCGAACCCAGGACCCCGGCATCGACCATTTCAACGCCGTGTTCGATGCACTGGCCGGCCGGCCCGAGCTGGATTTGCGGGTGCTCTATCTCGATTGCGACGACAAGATCATCCAGCGGCGCTTCACCGAGACCCGACGACGTCATCCGCTGGCCGCAGACCGCCCGGCAATCGACAGCATCCGGCTTGAGCGCGAAGCACTCGGTTGGCTGCGCGCCCGGGCCGATAGGGTAATCGACACCTCGCGCCTTGCGATCGCCGATCTTAAGCGGCGACTATCTGCTCGATTCAAGCACCGGTCTCGTGGTCTTCGTCACCTTCTTCGCCTTTCCCTTGGGCCTGCCGTGCGACGCGGACCTGGTGTTCGACGTCCGCTTCCTGGCCAACCCTCATTACGATGAAGATTTACGCACGCTCAACGGCCTCGATCCCAAGGTTGCCCGCTTCATCGCGGCCGACTCGGCGTAAAAGCCGTTTTTTGATAGTCTTGCCGCCATGCTCACCGAGCTGCTCCCCGCCTACGAGCGAGAGGGCAAGTAGCACCTCACCGTCGCGCTCGGTTGCACCGGCGGACGCCACCGTTCGGTGTTTGCGGCTTAGCGCCCGGCCGCTCACTTGAGCGAGGCGGAGTGGCGCGTGACCGTCCGCCACCGGAATCTCGAATCGCTTTCAACCGCGCCGCTTCAGGAGGACTAGGGAATGATCGGTCTCGTGCTCGTCACCCACGGACGGCTCGCCGAAGAGTTCGTCGCGGTCACGGAGCATGTGGTCGGACCCCAGGAACGCATTCGCACGATCTGTATCGGGGTCGACGACGACATGGAGTGTCGCCGGGCGGATATTCTCAAGGCAGTCAAGGATGTCGGCGACGGCGGCGTCATCCTGCTGACCGACATGTTCGGCGGCACGCCGTCGAACCTGGCGATTTCGGTGATGGAGCAAGCCAACGTCGAGGTCATCGCCGGCATCAATCTGCCGATGCTGATCAAATTAGTCGGCATCCGCGGCAACGCGAGCCTGACCGAAGCGGTCGCCGCGGCGCAGGAATCGGGCCGAAAATACATCAACGTCGCAAGCCGGCTGCTTGAAGGCGAAAGCGAGTGAGCCGGATAAACGAGGTGGCCGACGAATCGGCAGCGCAGACCCGACGCGTGGTCATTGGCAACCGGCTGGGGCTGCATGCCCGGGCTGCGGCCAAGTTCGTCGAAGCGGCGTCGGGATTCGATTGCGAGATCAACGTCGAGAAGAGCGGCCAGTCGGTGTCGGGCAAATCAATCCTGGGTCTAATGATGCTGGCTGCCGGACCGGGTAGCGAGATCGCACTCCACGCCGCTGGCGCGGACGCGGACGCGGCACTCGACGCGCTCGTCCGGCTGATCGAGGAGCGCTTCTATGAAGACTAACGCCCTAGTCGATACCAATGCGGCTAAAACTGGCGCAATCGAGACGACCACGGGCGCGAACGAGCGGGTGTTTTCCGGCCACGGCGTCTCGCCGGGCATCGCGATCGGCCCGGCGCATGTACTCAAGCATGGCCTGGTAGACATTCCCGAATACGCCATCGCGGCGGACCAGGTGACCGACGAGCGGGAGCGCTTCACCCGTGCGGTCGCGAAATCGCGCGAGCAGATCAAGAAGCTACGGGCCAAATCGACCAGCCTGCCCGGTTCCGCCGCGGAGGAGATCGGTTATCTGCTCGAAGCCCATCTACAGATGCTCTCGGACTCGCGCCTCGTGCGCGGCGTCGATCAGCGTATCGCCAGCGATCGGACCAACGCCGAAGCCGCGGTTTATGCGGAGCTTGCCGAGATCGCCACGGCATTCGAAGCGATGGACGATTCCTACCTGGCGGGAAAGGTGGACGATGTGCGCGAGGTCAGCGCGCGGCTCGTACGCAACCTGACCCTAGCGCCGTACCAGGCATTCTCTAACCTCCCCGAAGGCACCATCATTCTGGCCGAGGAGATCACCCCGGCGGACACCGCGCTGATGGACCCGCGCCGGGTCGGCGGATTTTCCGCAGCGCTCGGCGGAGCCGAAGGCCACACCGCGATCCTGGCCCGCTCGCTGGGAATTCCCGCGGTGCTAGGAATCCCGGAGCTAAGCCAGCAGGCGCGCTCCGGCGAGAACGTCGTGATCGACGGCTTGGCCGGCCGGGTGGTGATCGACCCGACGCCCGAAACCGTTGCCAAGTACCGCACCCGTATGGTCGAGCACGCCCGCCAGCAGCGCCTGCTCGCCCGCCTGCGCGAGGTGAGCGCCCAGACCCGCGACGGGGTCGCGATCTCGCTCCAGGCCAATCTTGAGCTGCCGGTGGAATCTACCATGGCGCGCGACGCCGGTGCCGAAGGCATCGGGCTGTTGCGCAGCGAGTTCATGTATATGAATCGCGAAGCCCCGCCCAGCGAGGACGAGCAATACGTCCTGCTGCGCCAGATCGTCGAGAGCATGAACGGGCGACCGGTGACCATGCGCACGCTGGACGTCGGTGGCGACAAGCTGGCCTATTCCCTGGGCGAGCATGTCCTGCCCGCGATCAATCCGGCGCTGGGCCTGCGCGCCATCCGGCTTTCGCTCAAGGTCCGTCCGCTGCTCGAAGCCCAGCTTGCCGCCATGCTGCGCGCCAGCGCCCATGGCCCGATCCGCATCCTGCTGCCGATGATCACGACCACGGGCGAGGTTCGCCGGGTGCGCGAGATCCTCAAGAAGGTCGCCCAACGGCTGAACCGCGCCGGCGTAGCAATCGCCGATCCGCTGCCCCCGGTCGGCATCATGATCGAAATCCCGGCGGCCGCGCTGGCCGCCGATGGGCTGGCCAAAACGTGCGACTTCTTCTCGCTGGGAACCAACGATCTGACCATGTACACCCTCGCGATCGACCGCGGCGACGAGCAGGTAGCCTCGCTTTACGATCCCCTGCATCCGGCCGTGCTGCGGCTTATCCAGTTCACCGCGGAGGCCGCACGACGGGCCAATATTCCCCTTAATTTGTGTGGCGAGATCGCGGGCGATCCGCGCTATACGGCGCTGTTGCTGGGACTGGGTCTGCGCAGCCTGTCGATGTCGGCAACCGGCATTCCCCGGGTCAAACAGCGTATCCTCGGCCTCGACTTAGCCGAGGCGATCAAGCGCGCCCAAAGCATCATGGAACAGTCCGACCGGGGCCGCATTGCCGCCTTGCTCGACGACTTCAACGCCCTTACCTGAGCGCCGCGCAGGGCTACGCCAAAAAGCCGCGGACAAACCCTGCCCCGGCCCCGATGGCGGCATGGAGCGCTGCGGTTTACGTCGCCCAGATCGAGGACGAACGTCTCGACCCGGTGCTCGCCGACGGCCGTTATATCGAGGCCACTCGCGAGGTGCTGCGAAAGCGCGGGGGCCTATGGTTCAACGACGAGTCCTTCATCGCGTCACGCAAGCGGCCCTGAGGAGGCCGCCCGCCCCTTGAGAGATTTCGCCCACACTGCTATTAGAGCGCGCCGGGTTTGCACGTGCCGCCCGGCGCGCCATATTCCCCACAGGACAACTGACAGGCGCGCGGCGCCAGGAGATTAACACCATGGCTGAATTCACCGACTACAAAGTTGCCGACATGTCGCTAGCCGAATGGGGCCGCAAGGAAACCACCCTCGCGGAAAAGGAAATGCCCGGCCTGATGACGCTGCGCGAGGAGTACGGCAAAAGCCAGCCGCTCAAGGATGCACGCATCGTGGGTTGTCTGCATATGACGATTCAGACCGCCGTGCTGATCGAAACCCTGACCGCATTGGGTGCCACGGTGCGCTGGAGCTCGTGCAACATCTTCTCGACCCAGGACCAGGCAGCGGCTGCGATCGCCGCCTCTGGCGTTCCGGTGTTCGCCTGGAAAGGCGAAACGGAAGAGGAATACGTCTGGTGCATCGAGCAGACGCTTAAAGGCCCCGAGGGCTGGATCCCCAACATGATCCTCGACGATGGCGGCGACCTCACACGGGTCGTCCACGAGAATCACCCCGAATTGCTCGACGAGATCCGCGGCCTCTCTGAAGAAACCACCACCGGCGTGCACCGGCTCTACGACATGGTCAAGGCCGGCACGCTTAAGGTCCCGGCGTTCAACGTCAACGATTCCGTTACCAAGTCGAAATTCGACAACCTCTACGGCTGCCGAGAGAGCCTGATCGACGGCATCAAGCGCGCCACCGACGTGATGGTCGCGGGCAAGGTTTGCGTTGTCGCAGGCTATGGCGACGTCGGCAAGGGCTGCGCCCAGAGTCTCGCGGAACAGGGCGCGCGGGTGAAGGTCACCGAAATCGATCCGATCTGCGCGCTGCAGGCGGCGATGGAGGGCTACGAGGTGACCACGATGGACGAGGCTGTCGCCGAGGGCGATATCTTCGTCACCGCCACGGGCAATCTCGACGTCATTACGGTCGACCATATGCGCGCCATGAAGCACGGCGCGATTGTCTGCAATATCGGTCATTTCGATAGCGAGATCCAGATCGAAGGACTCGAGAACATGACTTGGGACGAGGTCAAGCCGCAGGTCGACGAGGTCGAATTCCCCGACGGC
>Ga0302135_10000476_pt1 | contig 24389 bp, 23 predicted proteins | sample CBN3_surface_MG_FD_203119 | JGI IMG/M metagenome (GOLD analysis project Ga0302135, IMG submission 203119) | Marine microbial communities from Western Arctic Ocean, Canada - CBN3_32.1 | ecosystem: Environmental > Aquatic > Marine > Oceanic | place: Canada: Western Arctic Ocean | collected...
GTCCCGATACATCGCCAATGCACCGCACCAGGGCAACGGTGGCCGCCATGTTCATGTCTCGCAGGAGTTCTGGCGATGGTCGTAGCACGATGGAAAAGGTGAGGTTGGTTCCCGGCGGCGATGCCCATGGTCGGTTGAACCGACCCCGCCCCGACGTCTGCGTATCAGCGACGATTAACGTGCCTTCAACGCAATCCGATTCCGCCATGCGTCTGGCAACGTCCATGGTGCTGCCCACCGATGAGTACGACCGCACACGGCAGCCCATAACAAGGGTGTTCAAGTCGCTCTTAATAGCGCGAGCTGTGAGGTCAGTGGTCATGGGGATGCAATAATTTGACGGCTACTTAATGTACGAATAAATGCAATCAAAGAAACTTGCCTCCAGCGACTTTAGCATGCCAGGTATCGACAGGAGTTGTCCAGCGGCTTCGACACCAATGCTCATATTCAAAGGGAATTCAATTTGTTTGGGTAAAACCATTGATTGGCGCCCGATTGCATTAAAGTGAACCACGTCGTTTCGAAAATTTATGGCGAATTCCCATAAGTAGTGGTCGTCAATCGCAGCCCCTGCTTCTCTCACTAGGTCCTTCAGATAAATTGTCCGCTCATTCTTTTCCTTTGTGTTCATCCAAACTGCCGGAGGTATGTCTGGTAATGTCTTACAAACCCGAATGAAGGTGTACTCCATCCGCGACATAGATGGGATAAATAGCATGTCTCTTAAGGCATACTTGCTGGTTTGCTGCCACTCCTTGACAGTCAACCCAACTGCCTCAGCTTCATATTCCATGAAGCCAATGGTATCGATTACCGTTGAATCGAAGTTATGTAACATGACCCAACACTGAGCCACCTCAGGTGGACACCCATTGGTCTTGGCAAGCACATCTCTATGGGCATTCACCTATTTCAACATGATTCCCACGTAATCTGTGACAACAGACATGGATTTCTCCTGCGAAAGGGAATGACCGTAACAATTGAGTCCAATAATATTAGGGGCCGGTGGGCCTATAAGCCGAGTTTTGTACCTGCCAGCCATCAGTTTACGCCCCTAAGGGCTTCATCCTAGTGAGCGGACACGCGGTGGCCATCCCTCTGGGACTCCCATTACTGGAAGCCTCGTGCAGCCAACCCGGGGACGAGTCGAGCACTCATAGCCCCCCTATTTGGCCTTGCTCCGGGTGGGGCTTACCCGCCGCTGCATCACTGCAAACGGCCGGGAGCTCTTACCTCCCGATTTCACCCTTACTCCGGCAAGCCGAAGCGGTTTGTTTCTGTGGCGCTTTCCGTCGGGTCACCCCGCCTGGACGTTATCCAGCACCCTGCCCGGTTGGAGCTCGGACTTTCCTCTCCCTCCCGACGAATCGGGAAAGAGCGGCCACCCGGCCCACCGGCCCCGCACACATTGTAGCAGCCAGGGTTGAACCCTGGCTTCCTATGCCTGACGGGTACCAAAGGAGGGTGATAAGAAAGCCTAGAGGGAACTCCCTCTGGCAAAGGGTGAGGGTCGCTACACGCAGCAACGCCATAGAGGCAAAAAAGAGAATATTAAACGTCGGTCACGGAAAGTTGTTCCAGTTAAGTGCCCTAGTTAGGTAACCGCAGGAATATAGGTCTAGGATGAATCCTGGTTACCCTGCGATGAAGAGGAATCGACCGCAACTACTGCATCGCATCGGCGTAGTAGCCGTGCGCAGCATCTGAAGCTCGCGGGACGGTATCGCGATAATGCAACCGCTGCACAAACCCCGATCAACCTGCGCAACAGCCGTGCCCTTGGATTTTTGCAGAACCCGATACGTCTTCAGATCGGAAGGAGCCACCGCAGCCTCAGCAGTCTGATACGCCAGAGCAATCGCCTTAGCGTGCTGCTCCAACTGTTCCTGCCGCTTTTGAAGCGTAGGAATCTCAGCCTCCCTGGCTGACTCAACAGAAGCCAACTCCGCATCAATGGTAGCAATAGCCTTCTGCCCAGCCTCCACCTGCTCCATCTTCGCCAGCAGTTTCCCCTCAAGATCGGACTGCTTCTCCTTGGTGAACTTGATCTCATGTTGGAGAGCAAGCAAATCCTTAGAGGCCACCGTGTTGCCGCTGTACAGCCGTTGATCCAGCTCCTTCAACCGAGCTGTCGTCGCCTGTACATCCACATCAAGCTCTGCCTGCGTCATCTGAAGCCTCGTAAAAGCCTGCTTGGCCCGCGCCGAGCGGTCACGCGACTTAGTAACACTCTCGTTGTGGTCAAGGCGTGACACAACCTCCGCCAAATCGGTCTTACTCTTCTGAAGGTCGCCCTCCATTTCCTGAAGCTCAAACAGCGCTTGGACCATATCCATTAGTGTCACCCACATACAAGGTTGGGGAAGATCAGAGTAGCCCAATTCTATGGACGCGCCCCAGGTGTGTCAACGAACCACAACAGCGTTGCCGCCAAGGGAGGAGAGCCGTACAATACTAGCTAACAACCAGCCCAATAACCGGGAGATGAAATGCAGCAGGCAGAGGGATTGAAGCAACAGTACGAAAACCTTGAGTGGGCAGGGCCTATAGAGGACGAATCAGTGGTGAAACCTGAGGGCCTGCTGACCTTCCCCTACGAGTATCCAAACTCAGACACAGAAGTCTCCATAGACACTGACGAGTTCACCGCCGTCTGCCCCTGGACGGGCCTGCCGGACTTCGGCACCCTGGTCATCACCTACGCCCCCGGGGATGTCTGCCTGGAACTGAAGTCGGTCAAATACTACCTCCTGGCGTATCGCAGCGTAGGCATCGTGCAGGAGCATGCCGCCAACCGCATCCTCAACGATCTTGTGGCCGCATGCAAGCCTCGCAGCATGACCCTGACGCTCGACTACAACACTCGAGGTGGCCTGCATACGGTCGTCACCTCGCATTACCCCGCCAGCTAGCGGCCCACCCACCCAGTAGGGAGAGAGTCAAACCAGAACAATACCCTTAGGTAACCGCAGGAATGTAGGTCCAAGGTTGCACCTTGGTTGGGTAACCACAGGAATGTGGGTCCTGGGTTGCACCCTGGTTGGGTACTGCAAGAGTGTAGCGCATCACTATTCCGGATTATTCCTTCAAATTACCATGGTTCATATCCAATCGTATCTGATATACTGGCTCCGACTCATGGGTGCGCGGCACTCTAGCCCCGCGTGAGCGCGTACGGAGTAAAGAACTATGGCATTGAAATTCCTGGCAGTGTCCATCACAATCCTTCTGTTGGCAATGGTTGCCTGCGGAGGTGAAGAAGCGGAACCAGAGGTAGTGGAGCCAACGCCCACGGTGGCGGTTCCCGCACCAACGGTAGCGCCTTCCCCTACGGCTACCCCAACGCCCAGACCCACCGCTACGCCTCAACCAACAGCTACCCCTGTACCCACGGCAACGGCAACGCCCATGCCCACGCCTATACCTACGCCTACGTTGCCCCAGGTGCTCAAGACATTGAATGAATCCATGGTGCAAATAACCACCAGTGGAGGCCAGGGCTCCGGCGTCATCGTTGACCAGTTGGGGTACGTCCTGACCGCCAACCACGTAGTGGGAGCCGATCCCACCGTCACCGTTATCCACCCGGACGGCACAGAGGAGAAGGCTGTAGTCCTTGGCCGTGACGAGGTTCGTGACTTGGCCATCGTCAGGATTAGCGGCGGCCCGCATCTTCGAGCGGTTACGATTGGCAACGTCGCTGACGTGGAGATTGGGGATCGGGTGATGGCCGTGGGGTATACGCTCTTCAATGAAGCCACCACCACCACCATCGGTTCCATATCCGGGATATTGCCCCGCGAGACAGAAAATTTCGCTTACCTCCAAACAGATAACACCTTCTATGCCGGGCAGAGCGGTGGCCCCGTGGTTACCGAAAAAGGCGTACTCATCGGCATCGTAAGCCGCTCCCCGTCATCGACCGCCGCCCTGGTCACCCTGGGTTGGGTCATAGCCATGGACGATGATACAAGGGCTCTCATCTCCCGCATGAAAACAGGCGAGGTCAACCTTGCCACCGGGCTACCAGGCCCCGGCCACAGCTACCGGAACCCTGCGCCGATAGACTACCCCGTACGAGTGCAGGGTAGGTACTTTGACGACAGCCCCATGGCCCATGACATCTCCCTGGTTGAGGTCCGTCGTGGAGCAGCCGCATGGGCGCTCATCCAGGAAGCGTCCCAGTCAAACCCCCCTGCTGAAGCGGGCACGGAGTACCTCCTGGCCCGGGTTCAGTTGGACTATGCGAGCGGCCCTGAAGGGCAGCTCGACTTTGTACAGCAATATGACTTCGGCCTGCTCTCTGAACTAAGGCATGCCTACGAAGTCCCCTCGTGGCTGACGCCGCCGGAGCCCTTCCTGTCAGCTCAACTTTACCCGGGAGCAACGATTACCGGGTGGACCGTCTGGCAGGTAGCCAAAGATGACCCCAGTCCCATGCTCATCTTTGGGCTGGACTCCTTATACCGGGGCAAGGCCTACTTCTCAACAGTACCCTAGGATACAGAACAAGCTACCTCGGTTTCTTAAGAACTACAAAAAGGCTGGCAAAGCTAGCCGAGGAATTTCAGGGGTAACAAGGGAACCCACTGAACAAGGAGATGGTCATGTTTGATTGGGCGTCAACCAAGGGGCTACTATCAATGGCCGGTTCAGCATTGATGATAATGATGGGCATCGGCATCGGCATTGGGTATATCCTCTTCCAGCCATCTGCCTCTGAAGCGTCTTCACGCCTGGAAAGCAACGTGGATCGCATAAGCCGCTTGGAGGCATCGATTGCAGAGAAAGACGCCCGTTTCAATGACCTCCTGAACGATGTTGCCGGGTATAAACAGGAAATCGCTCGTACCCAGGCCACAAACAAGGCCTTAACGGAGGAAATTGCACATCAACAGTCCACCGTTGATGCAGCAGAAATTGCAGAAAAATCAGCCCGTAACGACCTCGTCGCCAGTCATACACAGACCGCTTCTCTTGAAGAACAGTTGGCTGCCATGACCTCGCTACAAGCCAATCTGGCCAACCTTGAGAGCACCGTAGAGCCAATGGACAGTGATCGCCTCCTCCTGGTGGAGCTACGTAAGAGCATGCCTAACAACCTGGACGATGCGGTGACGTATTGGAAGAGCGTGAAGACACAGGCTGTTAAGTCAGACCCAAGCCTCGGCACAAAAGTGGACAGGGTTATTCGACTCCTCCCAACCTACTTTGATTGGATTGACGGGACGTACACAGACACCTGTGATTCCGTCCTGGCCTTCTTTGATAGCGGAGCCGTAGAGTTTGGCACTATGTCTGGGGATCTACAGAACGATATATTCTTGGTGATGATTAACCGCATGGACAGCGCCATAAACCTGGTTGGTAACTAAGCGGGCAAAGGGCATCAAGCCAGGGACACCACTTTAAACAGAGCGTAACAAGGAGCGGAGTATGAATCGGGGAATTGCAGCAGTCATGGCCGTATTGGCACTGACAATGCTGTTCATAGGCGGCACTGACTTAGTATTGGCTGACGGGGAGAATGACCCGGCCGTGGTTGTTGCGCCAAGCACAAACCCGGAAATTCCTGAGATTGCCTCGCCGTTCATCAGCTCCGTAGCAGCATCAGCTAACCCTGCTCCGTTCACCTATCTCACGCCCATCAGTGACCTCCTGTCCAGCTCCGTGGGGATGATGGCGCGTGGCCTGGACCCAAGACCGTCCTTGGGTATCACCAGCCAAACAAAACGCAGTAGTGCGCCACCTCCCGGATTGGCATGGGAAACCCTGCCAGAGGTCTTCATGGCACCCACAACGCCTACCAACGCCCCTGTTAGTCAGGGAGCAGGCCTCGTTCCCTTCAGGGATCCGGCTCCCGCATTCAGTCGCAACATCCTCATCCCGCGCGATTTCTCCAACGCGCCGTTACAGACGGAACCCAGCATTGCCGTAAATCCCGACGACCCCGATCACCTAGTCATGGGCTCTATCGATTACAACTTCCCAAACGTCACCACCTATGTCTCCATAGACGGAGGCGTGACCTGGGAGGGCCCATCTCGACCGGCCTACCTCGCAGAGGACCTCGGCTCCGGCGGTGACGCCGTGGTGGCGTTCGACCGTGATGGTAACGTCTACGTCATCTTCATTTCTATCGGCGTTGAAGAATTCACCATTGGGCCTGCAGCCGATCAGGCTGTTGTGTCCAGCATTGGCATCGCCAAGTCTGAGGACGGCGGACTCACCTGGAACGAGCCCGTCTCAGTTTTCCGTAGTGATATCAATAAGAATCTGACGCCCGGCTTTGGTGGACAGTTGCAAGGTGACATTGCCATCGGATTCCTGGACAAGCCGTGGATAGACATCGGGCCAAGCAAAGACGACCCCAGCAAAGACGCTATTTACGTGACCATGACGGAGTTCACGTCACGGTTCCCTATCATTTTTCCCTTTGGCGGCACCTTCCCGTTCTTCGGCGTTCCCGTCTTGGAAACGGCCATCAAAGTCGTTAGCTCTACAGACGGCGGCCAGACCTGGAGCGATGCTACAACGGTTGGCCCGGTGGTGCGCAGGATATTTGCCAGCGGTGGGGCATCTGAGGAAGAGACAGCGGAACTGCAAGAAGAGCCCAGCGGAGCAATCGGCACCCAGCGCGTCCTACAAGGTTCCCAGCCAGCGGTGGGGGAGGACGGCTCGGTCTACGTGACCTGGCTCGACTCCACCGACGACGATTCGATGGAGGGCCTCGCTGAGAACTACATCGCCCGTTCTGACGATGGAGGTAAGACCTTCGGCGATCCTGTCAGAACCTCCGTGTTCAATGAGCCCGGCTTCCTCCCCCGGAACGGGTTTTTCCGCTACTGGGGTTCAGCCTTCCCGCAGATAGCCGTGGGGCCCAACGACGAGGTGTACGTTGTGTACACAGCCAAGCCCCCGGATGACCCCACAGATGATGGTGACATCTACTTCGTCCGTTCCCTGGACAGAGGAGAGACCTGGGACCGTCCGGTAACCCTTAATGGGGATGACACGGATCACCTCCAGTTTTTCTCCAGCATCGCAACGTCGCCCAACGGGAATCTCCACGTCATGTGGGGCGACTTCCGCGATGATCGTGCCCAGACGCGCTACCAGATTTACTACACAACCTCTGAAGATGAGGGTGATACCTGGGGCTTCAAGGACGAGGCCTTGGGCATAGACACTCGAGACACCAGGGTCTCGGACTTCCACTCCAACCCCAACAAGGGGTTCCCTGGAGGGCAGTTCATTGGGGATTATTTCTCCATAGATGCTTCAGATGAGGACGTTTACCTCACATGGGCGGACACCCGACTTGGCGAGTACGGCCCCGTGAACCAGAAGATTGGGTTCACCAGGCGTGCACCAATCCAGGCGCCAGAAGTGTTCCTGAGCCCGCCCGCAGGCCCCGGTGGACAGCCAGTGACGCTGCAAGGGTTCAACTTCCAGCCAGATATCAACGTCCTTATCCGCGTAAGCGGTGTGGCCGTTGCCACGGAGCGTACCAACGAGCTTGGACGGTTCACCAGCAAGGTCTTTGTCCCCATCTCCGGCCAGGGGGCCCACGCTGTTGACGTGTTCGACGACTCCGGGAACTCCGCAACATCGTCGTTTTTCATGGAGTTCGGCTTTGATAACGTCCAGCAAACCCAGGAGTTGCTTGCGGAGCGCATCCAGGGCCTTGAATCACGGATTGATGGCATCAGCGGAGAATTCAATGATGTGCTCCAAGCCCAGATAGACGCCCTCAAAGCAGGACTTGTGCCGCCAGAGGCTCCGCAAGTTCCCGCACCCATCATTGAAGATACTCAAGCCCCTTGGTGGCTTCTGATTGCAGGTGTAGCGGGCACGGCTGCTGTCGTGGCAATACTCACCTACTTCATCGCCAGGCCAAGGCCGCCGGAACAATGGGCGAAGGTATCGTAGTCGTCTGAATACTTGATAAGCCCTCCTCCTGCATGAGGAGGGCGGCCAGGGACTATGGGTGCAGGGTGAAACCTGCGGGTCAAGGGAATCGTCCTTGGGCAACCACAGGAATATAGGTGCAGGACAAGTCCTGCAGGAGAGCATAATGCAGGTACGTCGTAGTAGGTCGTGGATTGCCATCGGTATCGTTCTGCTTCTAACCGTGGCTCTTGGCGTCACCTCGGCCATTGCTGCGGAGCCGGAGCAATCCCAAACGGGCCCGGCCGTGGACAAGGTCTTCTTCAAAGCGTTTCACGTAGACCGCGCGCCCCTGGACTTGGCCCAGGGCAACATGGACCTCTACCTCTTCGGTCTGAAGACAGCGGCGGCAACGGAGCTTCGCAACTCTGACGACCTCCAAATCTTCGAGGCCCCTGCAACTACCCTGTCCATCATATTGAACCCAGCACCCGCACCGGAGGGGCAGCTGAACCCCTTCTCCATCCGCGATGTCCGCTGGGCCATGCAGTTCCTCATCAATCGCGATTTCGTTGCAGGCGAGATTTACCGTGGCATGGCAGATCCAATGGTCACCCACATCAGCCCGTCAGACTTCGACCAGCTAACAGTGTTTGACCTCATCCGAGAGCTCAACATCCGGTACGCCCCTGAGTTCGCTTACAGCCTTATCAAAACTGCAATGGAAGGCGCAGGTGCGGAGTTGGTGGACGACATCTGGAACTACAATAACCGTCCCATCCGCCTAAAGTTCATCGTCCGCATTGAAGACGAGCGAAGAGAGATTGGAGACCTTGTCCGCGCAGAGTTGCGTGAGGCTGGTTTCCAAGTTGACCCTGTGTACCAAAACTTTGCCCCAGCTATCCTCACCGTATACTCCTCCAACCCTCAGACCTTTGGGTGGCATCTATACACAGAAGGATGGGGCCGTTCAGCCCCTGACCGCTACGATTTTTCATCCATCAACCAGTTCGCCGCACCCTGGACGGGCAGCATGCCCGGCTGGCGCGAGGCAGGCTTTTGGCAGTACGAGAATCAGGAGCTTGATGAGGTTGGCAAACGCATCTTCACCGGACAGTTCCGTAACCTGGAAGAGCGCAACGAACTCTATCGCCGGGCCACACAGATAGCGTTAGAGGACTCCGTACGTCTCTGGGTGGCCACCGTGGAGAACAGCTTCGCCGCAGACCGTAACCTGGTCGGCGTCACAGAAGACTTGGTAGCAGGCCCCAAGTCCCCCTGGACACTGAGAGAGGCCTCAACCCCTGGAAAGAACGAGCTGACCGTAGGAAATCTCTGGGTCTGGACTGAACGCACCACATGGAACCCCATCGGCGGGTTGACGGATGTCTACAGCAATGACATCTGGAAAAATCTGAACGATCCGCCTCTGTGGAACCACCCGTTCTCTGGCGTCCCGGAGCCAATGCGTGCTACGTTTGAAGTGGACACCGCCGGCCCCACTGACAAGATGTCTGTTCCCTCCGATGCGTTCCTGCTTAACCCTGAAACAGACTCATGGAAGACCATTGGGGTCGGCACACAGGCCACCAGCAAAGTGACCTATGACTACTCCAAGTACTTCTCAGCTCAGTGGCACCACGGCATGCCCATCACCATGGCAGATGTGATGTACTCCATCTACCAGAACTTTGACATTGCCTATGACATAGAGAAGTCCAAGGTGGAGCGCGCACTAGCCGTGACAGCCCGTCCGTTCTTGGATACCTTCAAAGGCTTCCGTACCCTGGACGACAACCGCCTAGAGGTCTATGTCGACTTCTGGCACTTCGAGGAGAACTACATCGCGTCCTATGCCAGCCCCTCAAGCGTGTCCATGCCCTGGGAGGTGTTGGCAGCTATGGACGACCTGGTGTTCAACCAGCGTCGAGCAGCCTACAGCGATACCGCTTCCGGTCGGTTCGATGTGCCGTGGCTCAGCCTAGTGATGGATCGCGACTCCCGTCTCGTGCGCACGGCCTTGATGGATTTCATCAAGAACAGCAGCGTGCCTCAGGGCGTCTTTGACGTCGATGGGACATCGCTGGTCACTCAGAGCGAGGCAACAGAGCGCTATCAGTCAGTCATCGATTGGTTCAGTGAGTACGGCCTTATGGTCATCAGCAACGGCCCCTTCATGTTGACGCGGTACGATCCTCCGGCACAGTTTGCCGAGCTTACGGCTAACCGCCACCCGGATTACCCCTTCTCCGCCGGTGATTGGAGCTTTGGTTCCGCGGAGTTGGTAAAATTAGCGGAGATACCCACCCAGCCGTTGCGGATAGGCGCGGAGAACGAGCTTTCCATCCGACTTGAAGGCCCGGGTTCCCTGGGGCTGCAATATACCCTCTTTGACCCTGCGGAGACCAAGGTTCTGGCATCAGGCTTGGCCGAATCTGATGGCTCCGGCTCTGGAGGGTTCACCATCAAGCTGGACAGCACGGTGGGCAACGCCCTTCAACCGGGGTTGTATCAACTCTTCCTCGGCGCGTTCAGCGATGCCGTCTCCACTCTGACCCAGCGTCGCGTCGACCTTGAAGTCACCATAGACGGCCCCGTGCCGTTGGTTGAACCTACTGCCGTACAGCAAGCGCAACCAACTACGGCACCGGCGCAGCAACCGACCGAGGACAGCGGCGGCGGGTGTGGTCGCGGTAACAACATTGAGTTGGCATACCCGCTTGGCGCGCTGGCCCTCCTGGGACTGGTGTTCCGCAGGCGTCGATACTAAAGGTATTTAAGACTGGTCAAGCGGGCCTTGGACACCATTGCGGCTCATAGCTGTACGGGCTTCAAGTCGCTTAAGGAGACATCTTGGCTCTAGTGCGCACCCTTGGCCTCCGCGCCGCCACGCTGCTGGGCGTTCTGCTCACGGTGTTGGTGCTGCTAGTGGTCACCCTGGGTGCATCCGGCTTCTCTGACCGCATCCTCACCGCTGTCATCAACGAGGAGATTCGCGGCCTCCGCACGTCTCAAGCCACCCAGAGCCGTGACCCAGATGCACTGGAAGCGGCGCTGGAAGTCCGACGTGCAGAGCTTGTAGTGTTCTATGAGATTGATAGAGCGTGGTGGCAACGGATGCCGGACACCGTATTCCGCGTCATCACCCTGGACCTTGGCGAGGCGCGTACGCTCAGAAGCTCAAAGGGAAGCCGAAAGGTATCTGACATCGTGTTGGAGCGACTCCCAAACACCGCCATACTCCTCACTACCAGCCTCATCATCACCGCCGTCATAGGCATGGCCGTGGGCGTGAAGATGGCAACTCGTGTAGGCAGCAAGCTGGATCGAATGGTGTCCTTCGGCGCAGCCGTCTCCTTTGCCCTCCCAGCGTGGTGGACGGGCATCCTGCTGATACTGCTCCTATCGTTCCAGTTCAACGTACTACCCAGCGGGGGTATGTACAGCACCCCGCCGCCTGAAGCGGGCATTGCAAGGTTTTTCGACCTTCTTAAGCACGCCATCCTGCCCATCATCACCTTGGTGCTGGTGAGCGTTGGCCCGTACCTCTACTCCGTGCGTACCATGACCCTGAACGTGGCCCAAGAAGACCATGTACTGGTCGCCAGGGCCAAAGGGCTGCCAGAAAGCGCGGTAATGCGACAGCACATGCTGCGCGTAGCTGCGCCACCCATCATCACCGGACTCATCCTGAGCCTCGTCAGCTCCCTCAGCGGGTCAATTCTGGTGGAGACGGTGTTCAACTGGAACGGCATGGGTCGACTCTACTTCGAGGCTGTGGCCGGAACCCCGGACGAGGGCCTCATCGTAGCGTTGACCTTCATCTTCACCCTGATGTACGTGGTGGCCAGGTTCGTGCTAGAAATCCTCTACCTCCTACTCGACCCAAGGGTCAGGTACGCATGAAACGCATATTGCTGGGTTTACGGGTGCCCAGAGGGACAAGCCTTCTGGCAAGGGGCTCCGGGGGATGTGCCCGCCTCGCTATGGGAGTCAAGACGGCTCGCCTCTCTGGCAAGGGGCCCCGGGGGATGTGCCCACGGCTTAAAGGTGCCCTGGCATGAACATCAATCTCAGAGATGCCTTTGGTGTGCTTATCAGCAGCCACACAGGCAAAGCGGGGCTCATCCTGCTGACCTTCCTGGTGGGCGTTTCCATATGGGTGCTGGCTACATACCCACTAGATTTCGGCACCAAAGAATGGAGCAACCCCAGCGTCTGGGCTGACAACCCCAAGGCCGTGCCTCCCAGGTGGGTGAACCTGCTCCCGGGCGTTGACCGCGTCACCCACAGCGTGTTGGAGTCGGACACCCCGGATAACGTTCGCACTGTCGGTCAGGTGAAGGCGGAGACCTACCGCATACCCGTCTCGCACGACTTCAATGACTTCCCCACGTTCCTCTCCTTCACCCTGGAGGACGTTGTATTCCAGGGAAGGCCACCGTTAATCACACTGTCGTTAGACCGGCCAGACGGCACCACGGTGAAGCTCCTACAACATGTACCCTCTGGCGCGCGAGCGGACGAGCTTGCTCCCATCACGCGCTACAAAGAGAGTCCCTTCCGAGTGCTGTTGAGCGCTGACACCACCGTGCGGTCCGCCCTTGCAGACTTCCTCAACAGCCAGTACGGCACGTCCTACGATGAGCGCGATTTACGAGGTCTGGGAGATCAGGCGGCGTTCGGCATACCAATCCCCGGCGATGAAGCGGCCTTTACATCGTTACGTGGCGACTACGAGTTCGTGGTGGATGTCACCTTCGCCAGCACGGAGGACAGCCTGGGGAGCGTCAAAATCGTGGTTGGCGGCGATGTCTTTGGCGGCATGGGCACAGACTCTCAGGGGCGAGACTTGGCCGTGGGGCTGCTCTTTGGGTTCCCCGTGGCGCTGTTCATCGGACTGCTAGCGTCTACCCTGACCACGGCCATCGGCACATCGTTGGGCATCGTTAGCGGCTACATGGGCGGCTGGGTGGACACCGCCATCCAACGGTTGTCAGACGTGGTGGCAAACGTACCCCTACTGCCCATCCTCATCTTTATGGTCATTGTCCTGGGGTCAAACCTCTTCCTTATTATCCTTGTGCTTGTCGCATTCAGCTGGCCCGGCCTCACCATCCTCATCCGCAGCATGGTGCTCCAACTTCGCACGGGCCAGCTTGTGGAGGCCACCAAAGCCCTCGGGGCGTCCAAGAAGCGCATCATGATTCGGCACATCTTCCCCCAGACTGCGCCCTTCGTCTTTGCCCAGATGATCTTCTTCACCCCCGCAGCCATCCTGGCAGAGGCTGGACTGAGCTTCCTTGGCTTGGGCGATCCGTCCATACCAACGTGGGGCCAGATATTGGAACAGGGCTTCCGAACAGGGGCGGTCTATGTAGGCTACTGGTGGTGGGTACTGCCGCCGGGGTTGCTCATCGTGCTGACAGCCATGGCTTTTGTGCTCATCGCCCTCGCCATAGAACCAGTCCTCAACCCCAGACTTCGCTCCATGCGCTGATTCCCTCTCGCCACAGCGACACCTGGAGTGAGGTCTTTAGTCCCCTCGCCTCAGCGACACACAACTTTGGTGCTATACTAAAGACATGCTTTTTGAAGTGACTGACGCAGCCTTGGCAGCCCTCCTGCAAGGCCGCAGAGATGAAGACCACCCATCAGACAAGGTCATGAGGGTCATTTGGGACGAGGAAGAGTTGTCCTTTGAGTTGGATGTGCCAGACATGATGGACATGGTCTACAAGTGGGAGGGTGAGCCCGTGTTGCTGGTAGACCCGGAGATGAACCGCGATTTCGGCGACATGATGCTCGATGTTGTCACCCAGGACGACACCTTTAACTTCTTCATAACGGAAGCAGCCCTCCTCGACTAAAACTGCGCCCCCTCGCCGCAGGGCATATGCCGGGGACTGGCCTGTGGGCCAGACGGCCTTTAGTCTCCTGCCAGAGGCAATACGGCTTTAGTCCCCTCTCCGCAGCGACACACGGCTATGCCCTTGTAAACACCACCACCGGGATTGTCCTCGGCGCCTTCTGTTCGTACTCACCAAATATCGGGAAAGCAGCCACCTGTCGAGCGAACAGTGCGTCACGCTCCTTGCCGGTAGCAAGTGCAGCCTTCGCCTGGAACTTCTCCGCACCAACCTCCAGCGTCACCGTCGGGTTCGCAACAACATTGTGGTACCAGTCCGGGTTGGTTGGGCCACCGCCCTTGGACGCAAATACCACACATCGGTCGCCGTCCTCCAAATACATCAGTGGCGTGGTGCGTTGTTTTCCCGACTTCGCGCCAGTCATCGTCAGCAGCAGTATCGGCCGACCCTCAAACCTGCCAGTCGGCTTACCAGCGTTGCTCCTGAAATCCTCAATCACCCCAACGTTGTAGTCGTAATTTTTTGCCATGTTGATCTCCTTGCCTGGTTCTCGCAGTGCATCTCGCGCCATTATGGCACACAAAACACCCCCTTTCCGAAAGGGCGGGGAAATAGTGTGGCGTTATGAAATATTGCCATAATCGCAAAAACGCATTTCCATCACCATGTGGCTGTTTAGCCCCCTAACAAAGGGTAAATGGCACTGTTGCAGCTTCGTTCCGTAAGCCATACTCCTGCAAATCGAGTCGATAGTTATGCAAAAAGCGCAACGTAGAGGAACGAACGAAGAGTTCGCAGAGGAGGAAGCTATGCTGAGCATGGAAGAAAACGAACTGTTAACAAGAGTAGGCTCCGGCACGCCTATGGGTGACATGATGCGGGAGTACTGGATGCCCGCCATGATGATTGCCGAGTTGCAAACCGTAGACGGCCAGCCGGTGCGACTGAAGTTCCTCGGTGAGGAACTGATCGCATTCCGTGGCACAGACGGCAAAGTTGGAGTCATTGGTAACTCCTGCCCCCATCGCGGCGCATCAATGTTCTTCGCACGTAACGAAGAGTGCGGCCTGCGCTGCGTCTACCATGGCTGGAAATTTGACGCCGATGGCAATTGCACAGACATGCCTTCAGAGCCCCCCGAGAGCCGCTTCATCGACAAGGTGAAGGCGACTGCCTACAAAACCATTGAGCGTAGTGGCCTGATTTGGGTGTACATGGGCAAACGCACAGAGCCACCGGAACTACCCTCGCTCATAGCCAACATGCAGCCTGAAGGCGAGTACACCATTAGTGGCTACTACTCAGAGTGCAACAGGATGCAGTCCCTGGAGGGTGACTATGCCACCATCCACGTGAGCTTCCTCCACGCTGGCGCTCGTAGGCCTGAAGAGATTCCAGACCTGGACATCTCCTTTGAGCGTTATGCGCTGAAGACCCGTTGGGCGCGACACCATGTCACGGACACGGAGTTCGGCTGCACCTCCGGTAACAACCGCCCTGCAGAGGATGACACCACCTACTGGCGTATTGCCCAATTCCTCTTCCCCTTCTACGCAAAGGTCCCTGGTAGCTTCAGAGAGAAGGGGTTCATTGCCGTTGTGCCAATGGACGACGAGAACTGCATGCGATGGCACGTTAGCTGCCGAAACCCCACATTGCCTCGTCCTCCTGGATTCGGTGGACCGCCAATCGTCAACAGCATGCCCACATCCTTCCACCTGGACGCCACGCGCAACGGCACCGCCTGGTTTGATCGGTTCCCCATCGCAGGCAACCGTGGGAACGACTACCTCATCGACCGCGATGCTCAGAAGGCCTTCGTAGGCGGCCTTGGGTTCAGCGGCATGCCCGGTCGCGGCCAGGATAACGGCATGACAGAGACCATGGGCGTCATCTACAAGCGTGACCAGGAGCATCTGGATGTGACCGATGCCGGCATCATTCGCATGCGTCGATTGCTGGCGAGAGCCGCCACAGCCCTCCGAGAGGACGGAACGACCCCTCCAGGCGTAGACAAGCCCGATCTCTACAAAGTGCGCTCAGTTTCAACCTTGGTGCCCAACGGCATCAACGGAATTGAAGCAACCCAGGACCTGCAATGGGCGGAATTGGCTGAGGAACAGCAGCCCGCAGGCTAGCAAAGAATGAACATGCCGTCTCGGTCTCCGTTGGTCAGCACGACTGAGGTGGGCCCGGGCCTGAGCATCAGTAAAGCCAAGGAGAAAGCAAAATGGCAGCAGAAGCAACCAAGATAGAAGTCATTGCTGGCCCCAACGGTAACGCGGAAATCGTTGGACTGTACGAGGCGAACCAGCCGCTTCAATACAATATCAACTTCAAGGGCAAAACATCAGAGGTCTACACGACCCTGGGAGAAGCCTACCTGGAAGCGGGTAAGAAGGCCGGCGTCAAGACCTAGCGGCCTAAAGCCGCCTTGTGCCGCCACGTACCCCGAACCCTGGCCTTACGCGTATAAAGAAGCCCCTGAGCGATGCTCAGGGGCTTTCTTGTTCTTTGCACAAAATACCCTTCCCTTGGGTAACCGCCAGGAACAAAGGCTCAGCCCTGCCCTTGCTAGGTCAGCTTACGCACCGAGCGGTTGAAGGCGATGTTCAGGAGCCCAAACGCCAGCACCACCACGCCTAGCGACCCCATCGTCACCTGCGCACCAAACGTCCCCGCCAGCCCAGCCACCGGAAGGATGACTGCCGGGGCTAGCCCACCTTGCATGTTGTACAACGCCATCACCCTGCCACGCATCTCCGGCGCAGAGTACGCCTGTAGCACCGCCAGGTTGACCGCCAATCGCCCGGAGTTCGAGAACCCCAGCGGGATGCCCAAGAGGAGCGACAGCGCATACACTTTGGATATGGAGAAGAGGATGATTGCGCCCCCCAACATCACAGTCAGCATCAGCAATAGCCGACCCTTATGGCGATAGTCGCCAAGGCTCGCCGACGATATTGCCGCGGCGAACGCACCCACGCCAATGAGGCTGGATAGGACGCCAAGCCCCTCCGGCCCCACATTCAGCACGTCCTCTGTGAACAGCGGCAGGAGCTGTTGGATTGGCATCCCGAATATCGTGGCGATGAGGCCCAGGAAGATGAGGTTGGCCACCAACGGCTCCCGTTTAATGTAAGCAAACCCCTGTCCAATGTCCTGTAGCACAGACTGACCCGCAACCGTCCCCGTTGGGCGTATCGCCGGGACTCGGAACATGAGCAGCAGCGCAAACCCGTACATGATGCCAATGAACGCGTACCCTGCACCGATTCCCTGGAAGGCGATGATGAAGCCTCCGATCGCAGGCGCAACTATCCGACTGAAGTTCAACGTGCTGGTGTTCAGTGAGACGGCGTTCAGGATGTGCTCTCTGTCCACAAGGTCTGCAATGATTGCCCGCCGAGTTGGAGTGATGAAGGCCATGACCATCCCTTGAGGCACAGCTGCCACCAGCACATGCCACCAGACGATGGTTCCAGCCCAGATATCAATGGCGATGATGGTATTGATGACCACCTGGCTGGCTATACAGACCAGCAGGATGCGTTGCTTGGGGAACCTATCGGCCAACGCCCCCGCCAACGGCGATAGCAGTAGCAGCGGCAGCGTCGTTGCTGCAATGGTGTAGCCAAGGAGCAGCGGCGACCCCGTAAGGCGATACACAAACCAAGGCCGGGCTATCTGCGTCATCATGTCCCCGCCAAAGAGCAGGATCATGGACATCCAGAACAGCCGGTACTGCGGAATGGACAGCGACGAGAGGGTGGTGTTCAGCCGGGTGCGGAGTGCCGATGGCACCTTTGCTGGAGGCTCGCTCGAAGGCGTTTCATCAGACGTGGGTTGGTGTTGTTCAGGCATAGTGAAATGGTATCACACGGGGGGGATTATGCCCTGTTACTGCTCCGCGTCCTCCTCGCCGCAGCGACATATTCCCGGCTTTAGTCTCCGCCGGAGGCATCATGGCCTTTAGTCTCCTCGCCGCAGCGACACGTGATAAGGTATCAGATATGGCCTTCTTAGAAGTGATAGACCTCAAGCTCTCATACCGCACGGATCGCGGCCTCGTTCGAGCCGTCGATGGCACATCCTTCACCCTAGAGGCCGGGCAGGCGTTGGGCATCGTCGGAGAATCCGGCAGCGGCAAAAGCAGCCTCGCCCTCGCCCTCATGCGTCTGCTCCCTCGCAACGCAGAACAGCTAGAAGGCAGCGTCGTCCTGGACGGTGAGGACGTCCTGTACATCTCAGAAGATCAGTTCCGTAGAAGGCTGCGCGGCACCGTCATCTCCATGGGCTTCCAGGGGGCCATGAACTCCCTCAATCCCGTCATGCGCGTGGGTCACCAGATAGCTGAACCGTTGCTGGTGGTCAAAGGCGTCAAGAAGCAAGACGCCTACGTTAAAGTCAGGGAAATGCTGGAGCTAGTGGGCCTCACAGAGGACATCTTCAGTCGCTACCCCCATGAACTCAGCGGCGGCATGAAGCAGAGAGTGGTCATCGCCATGGCCCTAGTACAGAAGCCCAAACTCGTCATCCTAGACGAGCCCACCTCCGCCCTGGATGTCAGCGTGCAAGCCCAAATCATGAACCTGCTTAAACGATTGAAGCGAGAGCTTGGTCTGTCCCTCATCTTCATTACCCACGATATCGCCCTCGCCAGCGATGTGTGCGACCACGTGGCAGTCATCTACGGCGGCAAGATTGTGGAGATTGGCGATATTGAGGGCGTCCTGCTCAGACCATCCCACCCCTACACAGAGAAGCTCCTAGCAAGCATGCCCAAGCTCCACGCCGAGGTGAGGCCTGAGTTCATCCCCGGTGCGCCGCCGGACCTCGTCGAGCCATCCCAGGGGTGTCGCTTCAACCCACGATGCCCCGTAGCAACCGATATCTGCTTCACGGACGACCCTCCCCCCTTCACCGTGGAGGACGGCCATCTCGCTCGATGCTGGCTCCGGGAGGGCTAGGCCCTCCACCCAAGTAACCTGGCGGTGTAAGAACGCCTTCGTTCGTCCTGAGCTTGTCGAAGGGCAGGAGTCGGGTCTTTAGTCCCCTCGCCGCAGCGACACAAGGGTGCAGGGTTAAACCCTGCTGGTTAAAGTGTCAGGATCGTCTCAATACGAAAGCCAGGAAGCCTATCTCTACCACCCAGACCCGCAAGCTCCGCCAGCAGCGCCATACCTACAATCTCCGCGCCCGTTCCTTGAACCAGCTTCACCGTCGCCTCTAGCGTTCCGCCCGTCGCCAAGATGTCATCCACAATGAGCACACGGTTCCCCGCCTCTAGGCCATCCTGGTGAATCTCAATAGTGTCAGAGCCATACTCCAGCAAGTACTCCACCTCCAGCGTATTAAAAGGCAGCTTCCCCAGCTTCCGCACCGGCACAAAGCCAGCATTCAGCCGAAGGGCCAGCGGCGCACCCAAGATGTACCCCCTAGCCTCCACAGCAACCACCGCATCAATGCGTTCATTGGCAAAGGGAGCCGCCATCGCGTCAACAGCCTCCGCAAACCCGATGCTGTCCTTCAGTAGCGGCGTAATGTCCTTGTACATGATTCCTGGTTGGGGGAAGTCCGGAATGTCTCGAATCAAGCTATAGAGATCCATGTGTACTCCTGTTTTCTTGTCGTCTTTAGTTTCAGCATACCTAGAATGCTACTAGGGTTGCTGGGCGTCTGTCTTTCCGATTTCAGTCCCGGCGTCTCCGGCTTCAGTCCCCGCATACAAATGACAGGCAACCAGCCTACCTGGTCGCACCTCCACCAGCATCGGGTCTACAACGTCGCACTGGCCTGCCATGAACTCCGGGCATCGAGGGTGGAAGCGACAGCCATCAGGGACGTTGGCAGGACTTGGCGTCTCGCCAGGGACGGCTGGCCTATCGTGCAATCGGTTAGCAGGGTCTGCCTCAGGCACTGCTGCAATGAGGGCCTTGGTGTACGGATGCAGCGGGTCGTCCAACACCTCGCCCGGTATCCCCTGCTCCACCACTCGACCCAAGTACATGACTGCAATGCGGTCAGAGAAGTACCGCGCAGTAGCAATGTCATGGGTGATGTACAGGAACGCGATCCCTAGCCGCTCCTGCAAGTCCCGCATCAGGTAGAGAATTTCTGTGCGACTGGACGCGTCAATCATGGAGACGGGCTCATCGGCAAGAATGTACTCGGGCTGCAGAATCAACGCACGGGCGATGCCAACACGCTGTCGCTGCCCGCCAGAGAGCATGTGCGGATACTTCTGTGCAATCTCACCTGCCGGGGGAAGGCGCACCTCTTCCAATGCCTGATGCACCCTGTCCGCCCGGTCTCCTATGTTATGTATCTGCAGGGGCTCTTCAAGAATCTGCTGAATGTCCATGAAGGGGTCAATGCTGGAATACGGGTCCTGGAATACGGCCTGCGCTCTACGGCGGAACCAGTGGAGTTTGCCCTCGCGGACGCTGGTGATGTCTTGGCCGTCAAAGGAGAGACTACCTTCCGTGATAGGTGCAAGCCGCAGCGATGCCCGACCCAACGTAGTTTTGCCACTACCGGACTCTCCTACAACGGAGACAGTCTCGCCAGCGGCCAGCGATAAAGAGACACCATCAACGGCGCGCACGGTCTGCGTACTGAAGAGCATCTTGCGTACAGCAAAATGCACCTTCACTTTATCTAGGATCACCAGTGACGCCATGAACCCCTCAAACACGCTGAATCATTAGCTGACTGCACCGCACCTCATTGTACGCGAGGCAAGCAAAGGCTGTGCAGTAGCGCCAACTCCGGTAACGCACGGGCTGTGGAGAGCCGAGTATTGTTAGTGATACAATGTACTCACTTCAGCGGAGGGTGTTCATGTCGACTAGACAGCTATGGGGTTCAATAGGCACTGCAGCACTTGTGCTATTTGTTGCCGGGTACCTTGTTGGATTTACCGTCTATCAGCCAGACGTCTCGTCGCTGGAGGCAAAGACAGAAGTGCAAGGTGAAGAGCTAGCCAGCTTACAAAGCCGCCTCTCTGACCGTGATACCCAGCTTGCAACGCTAATAACCGAACTCGGCGATGTGAAGGCCGTCCGCGTTGGACTAGAAGCTTCCCTTGAAGCATCACAGTCATTCCTCACTGAAGCACGAGCATCTTCCACGAGCGCTACCACTGACCTCCAAGAAGCGAGAACCAGCCTAGCCAACCTAGAATCAACATTGACCCAGACCCAAGGCAATCAGGCTGACCTAGCAGAGCAACTGAGCGATCTTCTAAGCACGCAGGAAAACCTTGACCTTGCCATCTCCATCCAATCAGAGTTACAAGAACTCCTCAACGATGAACTAGGCCCAAACCACGGTGATGCACTGCTCCTGATTCAGGAAGGAGTGCGGGCTGTTAGCAACACCAATTTTGGTGAGGCGGCGACCTTCTTCGATGAGTCCAGCAAGGCGTTTTCCCTTGCCAAGGGTAACGCTGAAGTAGTTTCTACCAAGAGCGTGAACCTCATAACCCTTGTTCCTGCAAGCTTGAACAAGAACTTTGATACCAGCTATCGGCAATCAAAATCCACAGCCTTAGCGTTGGACGCCCAGTCTCGCGAATACAAAGGTGCCTCATCCTTGTACATCATCATTGATGAGCGGAACGACCTGGATGCGGAAGGCTCTCCATCAGACATTGAACGCTGGCGCGGCATAGCAGCAGATGCGGAGGACCAGTTGGAAGCAGCTATGACTAAGTTGGATGAGGCGGACGTTTGGGCGCCAGGACTGTGGCGGCGCTCTGAAGCTATTCGACTCGACATTAGGCAATGGCAGGGTTTGATGGATAGTGTCCGTGCTGTAATTATTAACCCAGCCTAAGCCCCATCTTCTGAGGCTGTTTCTACTGGATTGGCGAGGCTACGGACTTCCGCCTCATCTGCCCAGCGCATAACCAACCCCAAACGTTGCTCCAGCGCAGCCACAACGGCCCGTCGCACATCCCCTGCGTCCACGTCCCGGCTTAACTCCTGCTCCATTGAGGTCACAGCCAACCCCGGCATGCCGCACGCCACGATGTGCTGGAAATACGCCAAGTCCGTGCTGATGTTCAGGGCGAATCCATGACTGCTGACTCCTCTACTGACCCTGACGCCTATGGCGGCAATCTTCCGCTGCGGCTCACCCTCGCCAAGCCAAACGCCTGGCAATCCCTCAAGCGTGTGTGCAGCGATACCAAAGACTTTGAGCGCATCAACCAACGCACTTTCCAGCCCACGGACGTAGCGCACCGGCCCGCCAATTGCTCTCAAATCAAGGATGGGATATCCCACAAGCTGGCCTGGGCCGTGGTACGTGACCTCTCCGCCTCTATCCACCGCATGCACGGCAACTCCCACTTTGGCCAACTGAACAGCCGACAAAAGAACATCGTCCATCTTGCCGCGCCTACCCAGGGTGTAGACGTGGGGATGCTCTAGCAGCAGCAACGCGTTGCCAATAGTCCACTCAATGCGTCGTTGAACCAAGTCACGCTGGATACCCCAGGCGTGCTGGTACTCTATTGAACCATGAGGGCCAAGGTCGTAGACGGTCGTCGTATTTGTGGAAGCCATACAGATATTATGCTTGTCAGCACCAATCAGAGCCAGTAGCCCGGATTGCGCTACAATGAGCCATCAAATCAGACAAGTAATTCAACACAGGAGCAACACTCATGGCAGAACGTCAATATTGGTTGTTCAAATCAGAACCTTCGGCATACTCCTACTCAGACCTTCAGCGTGATGGCGTGGCCGAGTGGGACGGTGTCCGCAACTACCAGGCCCGGAACTTCCTTCGTGACGATATCAAGGAGGGTGACGGCATCCTGTTCTACCACAGCAACGCAGCACCAATGGCGGTAGTGGGCACGGCGATAGTGGTTCACCCCGGCTACCCAGACTCCACGGCATGGGATCCAACATCAGCCCACCCTGACCCCAAGAGCAGCCCTGACGAGCCGCGCTGGTACATGGTGGACATTAAGGCAGAGCAGCAATTCAAGGAGCCAGTCACCCTTGAGGCCATCAAAGTGTTGCCCGGGCTGGAAACGATGATGGTTATCCAACGTGGAGCCCGACTGTCCATCCAACCAGTCTCGCCAAAGGAATGGGGAATAGTCACAAAGCTAGGATTGGGGTAGGCACATGAGAATTGGTGCACACGTTTCATCAGCAGGCGGCCTGAGCAACGCCATAGACCGGGGTGCGGAGATTGGCGCGGAGACGGTTCAGCTTTTCTGCTCGCCCCCTCAAGGGTGGGCCTTCAAAGCGCCTTCGGAGGAGCAGGTCATCGCCTTCCGACAGAAGAGCGAGGAGATGGGCATCGGACCCGCGTTCCTCCACGGCATTTACCTCATGAACTTCGGCAGCCCTGACTCAGCCCTGGTGGAGAAGTCTATTGCCGCCTTGGTCAACTACATGGGCTGCGCCTCGCAGATAGGTGCACAGGGCGTCATCTTCCACTGCGGCAGCCACAAAGGCGCGGGGTATGACGCCATCCTCAAGCAGACCACAGATGCCCTGGCTGAGGTGCTAAAGCAAGCCCCTTCGGACACCCAGCTCATCATTGAGAACACAGCGGGCATGGGCAACCACATCTGCGCCAGCTTCGCCGAGATTGGCGGGGTGATGAAGGGACTGGCAAGTCCGCAGGTAAAGGTGTGCCTGGACACGGAACACGCCTTTGCAGCCGGGTACGATGTCTCCCAGAAGGATGCATTGGAAAGGGCGATGGAGGAGTTCGACAAGGAAGTCGGCCTTTCCAATCTGGCAGCAGTCCACGCCAACGATGCCAAGGTGGAGTTTGGGTCTGGTGTTGATCGGCACGAGAACATTGGCGAAGGACACATCGGCATTGAGGGGTTCGAGGTCATCATGGGCCACCCTGCCTTCCGCGATGTTCCATTCCTCCTTGAAGTCCCGGGTACCGACAAAAAGGGGCCGGACCGGGAGCAGCTTGATAAAGTTAAAGAAATACGCGCCCGCGCGGGAGCGAGGTAGGAGTGGAAGGGATATCACCTGCCGCCTTCATGGAGTTGATAGCTGATGCGCTGGAGGGGCTGCCCCAGGCAGTGCATGATGCTCTGGACAACGTAGAAGTGCTGACCCAAGAGTGGCCAAACTCGGAGCAGTTGGACTACGCAGAGGATGCAGATCGTTACGGGCTCCTGGGCCTCTACGAAGGCGTACCGCTCATCGATAGAGTGAACTATACGATGGTGTTGCCAGACAAGGTGACGATCTTCCAACGACCACTAGAAGCCATCTGCGCAACCCAGCGCGAGCTTGAGCATGAGGTGAAAGTCACGGTGGTGCATGAGCTTGCTCACCATCTTGGCTGGGACGATGAAGCCATCCATCGCATGGGATTCGGCTAGGAAGGGCATCGCCCTGACCCGAGCTTCCAGATGGGTAGTATAGATGGGCAGCACACCACAAAAATATAAGCTCGGGTCATAGCTTATGATTAGGTATCCTTAGGCATTCAGGTGCAGGACTCGTCCTGCTTGGGTACCCGCAGGCATATAGGTGCAGGATGAATCCTGCTAAGGGGCTAGGTAGATACCCTTGGCGCGCCGAACGCTCTTAATGCGCATTTCCGCCAGCCAATCAGCCGCCCTAG
>Ga0302135_10000477_pt1 | contig 24381 bp, 24 predicted proteins | sample CBN3_surface_MG_FD_203119 | JGI IMG/M metagenome (GOLD analysis project Ga0302135, IMG submission 203119) | Marine microbial communities from Western Arctic Ocean, Canada - CBN3_32.1 | ecosystem: Environmental > Aquatic > Marine > Oceanic | place: Canada: Western Arctic Ocean | collected...
AAGGCCACGTTGGCTTTCAGCAACACCCTGAAAACGCCACAACCGTCGACCGGATGTTGAGGGAGATGATCGAGGTTCGGGCTTCGATCATCAATGGTTGCGCCTGCTGTCTCGACCTCCACAGCCTCAATATGCTGGCACTGGGTGAGACAGAGCAGAGAACGATCGGCCTGGCGACGTGGCAGGATTCTCCCTTCTACACAGATCGAGAGCTGGTCGCTTTGGAGCTCGCTGACCGGCTTAGCCTTCCGAGGTCGGGCGGCCTGTCTGATGAGCTCTTCGCTGTGGTGGACGAACATTTCACACCGACAGAGTGAAACGAACTCGTCTACCTCGTGGTCCTGATTAACGCCTGGAACAGGCTGATGCTCGCGAATCACAATCCGGCCGGAAAGTACGACCCACCAGCCGATCTCTACCAACCAGCCACAGTTGCCTCACAACCATCTGCTCAAGCCCAACTCAAGTGCGCGTATATGTGCACACCAACTCAGGGTTGGGGAACACATACACGCGCACCTGGCGGGGGGTTGGTCTGGGTGTGGGGGCCAGCTACTCGTTTTGGAGGCGAACTGGGCCTTCGGCTTCTCTCTTCTTCCCGACGCCGTCCCTCATATCGACCCGGAGCTGATTCATGATGTCCTTCGTTGGGGCTGTTGCGTCAACGGGGGTCCCTATGGTGACGGTTCGGGTCGTGTAATTGATGGAGGCAGCGATGAGTGGGACTTGGGCGCCTCTGGCGATGATGAGGAAGCCGGTCTTCCAATACTCCCGATAGCTGCGCGTCCCTTTGGGGGCCATCACAAGGGCGAAGTTGTCATCGACATGAAAGTGGGCTGTCAACTGGTCGACCAAGCTCTGCGACTTGGATCGGTCGACGGGAATCCCTCCAAGTCCGCGGAAGAACCAGGCGACTCCGGGCTTGAAGAGACTGTGCTTGGCGATGTAGGCAGGCTTGATCTCAAGGAACCAGACCGCCACCACGAAGAGTATGAAGTCCCAGTTTGTGGTGTGGGGTGCTCCGACAAGAACAAACGATGTGTCCCTTGGTACGTCACCGATGATTCTCCACCGTGAGACCTTCAGCAAGAATGTGGCGATCGCTCTTCGAATAGGCATGGGCTTAGCTAAATGTATCGCATTGGTTGGCGTCACCGGTGCGGAACCCGATCATGAAGTGCTCGGCGCACTGCTCAGAAGAGCCGTGAGTCCAGTCCTCTGGGTTGATTCGCCCGGTCGTTTTCTCCTGGATTCGATCGTCACCCACCGTACTCGCTGCGTCTATGGCTTCCTGCACATCCTGATGGTCGAGGATGGGCCCGAGGCCGACGTTCTCCCCGCCACCTAGGAAGAGGGTGATCAGGGTTGCGACTACCCCAAGGGTGCCGATGCCTCTGGCTTTGCCAGCTTGTCGGCCTGGGCGAGACCTGCGGTCTTCGATGTTTCTCTGACCTTCAAGATTCTTCCAGCGCATCGGTCTCCTTGGGGCTAGGCCCAGATGCTAACGGGACTTGAACTCAGGCTTGGAGTCCGGGTCGTGGTTCTAGTTCTTGTGCGGTGTGGGATCCGGAACCAACTCCACTCTCGTGTTCGTTTGGTTCACTTCGAGTAAGAACGATTCCAAGCTGGAGGCGAATTGGGAGCCCTCAGCGTCGGGTGTACCCATGATGAGCACTTCGACGTCCCCGTCTTCGACTCGGCGCAGAATCGCCTCAGAGATGTTTCCTGAGACCACCTCAACCGACGGTGAGATTCCGCTTAATCCCACACGTTGCCGTGAGATTCGGGTGAGGGAGTGCACCAGCCAGTGAAGTTCAGCACGTACAGCATCCTGAAGGGGCTCCATCAGATCTTCGTAGTTGGGCACGGCAATCACGTGTAGAAACTCAAGCTCCAATCCCAACTCATCGGCAAGTCGGAAGGCTGCCTCGTGGACCAGTCGTGAGTTCTGGGCTGCCTTGGTTGCGCAGATGATTTTGCTCAAGGGGTGCCCCCTCCGTCGTTGTATGCCTCCGAAATGAGGTCGAGAGCGGCGAGACGATAGGCTAGATCGGCAGCAAGATGTTCGGCGGTAGAGTCCGAAACGATCCCTCTCAGAGCCGCGTCAGCGATGGCGGAACGCTCCGCGGAGATGGCATCGGCGCGTGCCTGCAAGAACATGGCGGTCTCCAGTTCAGGGTGGGTCTGGAAGTGCACATCGAGTTCCATGCGGGCGTCAGTCATTACTTCGTCGTAGAGCTGGTCGAGCGGAGCCCATATTTCGGGAAAGAGCACTCCTTCTGAGCGAAGCCGCTCCAGCTCTCTGCGCGCTGCTCGCTTGGCGAAGAGGTTTGCCTGATGACGCTCTTGCAACACGACGGAGTCCTGTTGGTGAGCCAACTCCAGCTTGCTGATGAGTTTGCTGATGGTTGTTCCTTGCACCACCAGAGTGAAGAGGACAACACCAAATGTCATTTCTTGGAGCGTGGTAGCCACTTGTCCCTCGAAGCTGGCGACGGCTGGCAGGGTGAGCGCCAGAGCTAGCGACACAGCTCCGCGTAGGCCACCCCAATACATGACATGCTGGAATCCGAGCGGAATGAACCGCGTGGACTCAATCCGATTGTGGATGGCTGACACTGAGTAGATGATCACTGCCCGAGAAACCAGGATTGCGAGGACCGCCAAGATGACTGGACCGATCTTGTCGAGCATGTCTGCGAGGTTGATTCGGAGTCCGAGCAGCAGGAAGACCAGCGAATTCACCATGAAAGCCATGAACTCCCAGAAGTTTTCGAGGGTAAGGCGGGTGGTAGGGGAGGTGTTCCGGAACCCCAGGTTGCCCACCATCATCCCAGCAGCCACTACTGCAAGGATGCCCGAGAGGTGTAGGTCCTGGTTACCGATGAAGAGGCCGAACTCTTCGGCGATCAGATAACTTCCGAACGCCAGAGCCACCGTGGTGGTGGTTTCAATCATGTGGTCGTCGATATTCTTGAGCACCAGATTTGACACGATGTACCCGAGTATCGCTCCAATGAGTAGCCCGCCCGCGGCGACCTTGATGAACTCGAGCAACGCTCCGCCCACAGTGAGGACAGTGCCTCCTGCCGCCAAGATGGCAAGGTTGAAAATGACGATCGCTACGCCATCGTTCAGAAGGCTCTCGCCCTCGACGAAGGTGGCGAGTCGTTTAGATACACCCAGACTCCGGAAGAAGGCGATGACAGCAACTGGGTCGGTAGCCGATACCAGCGCCCCGAAGGCGATAGCGGCCGGCCAGCTGACGCCATCAATGAACGTGACGGTGAGCCACGCCACCATGGCAGTGCCAATGAGTGTTCCGCCGACAGCAAAGGAGAGGATCGATGGGAGGTCTGCTTTTAGGCGTCGCCACGGAAGGTGCATGGTGGCTTCGAAGATCAGCGGTGGAACGAGAACACCAAGGATGAGGTCGCTTGGTAGGTTGAGGTCGATGGCTGGGAAGGCGGCAAGAAGGAGTCCGACCAGTACTAGGGCGACCGTGTAAGGGAACTTGATTCGGCGTACGACTACTGCGACTACAACGGCTATCGCGAGAAGGCCTACCGTTGTTGCCTCCAGACTAATCACAGAGGAAAGCCCTTCGGTGGCGTGTTCGACTTCCTGAGCGAGGCGTAGGCTGTCCATGAGTGTTGAGCCTACCTAGTGCTGCTGCAGTGCGCGGTTAGGCTTGCCTTGATGGAAGAACTCTCCGCCCTAACTTTTGTTTTGCTTGTCACAGGAGGGTTCGCAGCAGGGTTCATTAACACCGTTGCGAGCGGCGGTTCAGCGATATCTGTCCCCATACTTATTGAGTTGCTGGGGTCGGCGACTATCGCCAATGGGACCAACAGAGTGGCGATTCTCTTTCAGAACCTCGTCGGGGTGAGTCGCTTTCAGAAGGGAGGCAAGGTTCCTTGGAAGAGAGTCTTGCCACTTCTACCTGCCGCGGTTGTAGGCGGGTACGCCGGCAGCAAGATAGCGACGTCGATCCCTCCTGAGGTGATGAGGCGGGTCTTCGGAGTTGTCATCGTGCTGGTAGCGCTCTCTGTGGTGATGAAGCCGACGGCATGGCAAGGCTCGGGCACACAACGTCTCAAGGAACCTTGGTTGTCGATCGTGTTCTTCGGCATCGGATTGTACGGAGGGCTTGTTCAAGCAGGCGTCGGCTTCCTTCTCTTGGCCGGTCTCGTGCTGGGCCTTGGTCTGGATCTCGTGAGCGGAAACGCTGCCAAGCTCGTGGTCGTGCTCGGGGTCACTGTTGTGGCCTTGCCAGTCTTCGTTGCGGCCGGACAAGTGCGTTGGATGGTTGGGTTGATCCTGGCGGTGGGAAATATGACCGGCGCTTATGTGGCTGCCCACCTCGCAATCAAGAAGGGAGCAACGTGGCTCCGCTGGGTTCTAGTAGGCGCTGCGCTCACGGCTGCCGCCAGAATGCTCTTCTTCTGAGCGGGCTGCCACTACCGAGTTCCCGTATATGTGTACACCGACCCAGGGTTGGGGAACACATATACGGGAACTCGGGGTTTGAGTGGGGTGGGTGGTGAGTTCGGGGCGGGAGCTTCTTCTGGAGATTTAGCTGTGGCTTAGGTACCGTTACTTATTCATGTATCAACTTCGTTTCCTTAGACGGCTTGTTCTGGCGATGTCCGTTCTCATCGCCGTTATCGGTGTTGGCCTTGCTTCTGAGAGTTTCCTTAGCCCCGAGCCTGTTGTCATCAACACCACTTCGACGTCAATTTCCACCTCAACCTCAACCGCAACGTCAATGTCGAGTTCCACTACGACGACAACCACAGCTCGGGTCACCACCACGACGACCACGGTCGCTCTTACAACGACAACCACAACACATGTAGACCCAACCACCACTACAACTCATGCCCACACCACGACGACCACGGTCGCTCTTACAACGACAACCACAACACATGTAGACCCAACCACCACTACAACTCATGCCCACACCACGACCCCCACAACGACCACAGTCGCCCCTACAACTACCACGACTACCGAAGCGGGCGGTTGGGTGCGGCCGCCGACCAACATTCTTTCGGAGAGCGAGGTCAGAGCCCTGCTCGTCGCTGCCGGTTTCCCGCCCGCCGCAGTAGACGACGGTGTGGAAGTGATTCGTTGTGAGACACTCCCAGACTTCAACGCTTCTTCGCTGTCTGGCAACGGACTCTACGCAGGGCTGTTCCAGCACGCCCTGTCGTTCTGGGATGTCAGATCTAGCAGGGCTGGTGTCGGCGGACAGAGTCCGTACGACCCGGCAGCGAACGCTGCTGTGGGGTTCTTGCTATGGAGTGAGAAAGGGACCTTCTCGGGGCATTGGCCGAACTGTGGTGCCGGGCGGTAACTGAGCCCTAGCCGCCAGAGACCGCGGCCCGCGCTCGCTCATCCAGGCTGGGGATCTCATCGGGATTGTCTAGATAATTGTGGGGGAGCCGAACGTCTCGAGGACCTGCTGTATGGCCTCGCGGCATGGTGGCAGCCTCTGCTGGAAATGGCTGTGAAAGATCGAGTTCGTCCAGCATGTCATCAAGGTGACTCAGCGTCTCGGTCATATGAAGTCGCCTGCGGAGATCTTTCCCAGCCCGAAATCCCTTCAGATACCAAGAAGGATGCTTACGGAAGCTACGAATACCAACGTGTTCGCCGTACCACTCCACCAACATTTCGGCGTGATGCCGCATGACAGCAGCAACCCCCCCAAGGTTTGGCGGAGGTGTGATGGGCAGACCGGTCAATGCTTCTTCTAGCTCTCGAAACAACCACGGTCGACCGAGACATCCTCGCCCCACCACAACGCCGTCGCACCCCGTCTGGTCCATCATATCGATAGCGTCTTGGGCCTCCCAGATGTCGCCGTTGCCAAGCACTGGAATGCTTGTGACGGCCTGTTTGAGCTCGCCGATGGCTTCCCAGCGTGCCTCTCCCGAGTAGAGCTGTCTGGCGGTCCGAGCGTGCAGGGCGACGGCAGCCGCTCCGACAGCTTCGGCAGAGCGTCCTGCCGCTAGGTAGGTCAGGTTGTCGTCATCGATACCCATGCGCATCTTGACCGTGACAGGTATCCCAGCTGCTCCCTTTACCGCGCCTTGGACGACTGCTTCAAATAAGCGGTGCTTGAAGGGCAGAGCCGCCCCGCCTCCGTGACGAGTGATCTTGGGAGCTGGGCAGCCGAAGTTGAGGTCGATGTGCTCTACCCGTCCGCCATCGACGAGCCGCCCCGCCGCCTCCTCCATTGCGCCAGGGTCGACGCCGTACAGCTGAATGGAACGGACTTCCTCCTCGTCGGAGAACTTGGCTATCTGCAGCGTCTTCTCGTTGCCTTCGGTAATCGCTCGAGCACCCACCATCTCACTTACGTAGAGCCCGCCGCCGTACTCCCGGCAAAGACGACGAAAGGGAGAGTTGGTTACACCTGCCATCGGGGCCAACACGACTGGGGGGTCGACGACGAGGCCGCCGATGTTCATGAGCGGTGGTCCCAGAGATCTAGGCCAGCTTGGGAGAAGAGGCGACGGGTCGCAGCGAGAGGTAACCCCATGACGCTGAATGGGTCGCCTTCCACCCTTGAAATGAAGACGCTGGAGGGACCCTGGATCGAGTAACTCCCAGCCTTGTCCATGGGATCTCCGGTGGCGACGTATGCCTTGATCTCTGCGGGCGTCAGTTCCACGAACGTGACCACTGTGCGCTCCACGGTCGAGTACACGCCGCCGTCGTGGCAAATTGCCACCCCGGTATAGACCCGGTGCGATCTGCCGGAGAGCCGGGTGACCATGTCAATTGCTTCGTCTGTCGAGGTTGGCTTTCCCAGAACCAATCCGTCGATGGAGACAGTGGTATCCGCCGCGATGGCCACCTCTCCCGACCTCCACTCGCCTCGAGCCTTGGAACGAGCAACCCGCTCGACGTAGCGCAGGGGGTGTTCATCAGGTTCCCGAGATTCGTCGACCTCGGGTGGGCGCACCTCGAACCTGAGTTGTAGTCGATGCAGGAGCTCGGAACGGCGGGGTGAGCCAGAGGCCAGAATGAGTGGAAGAGTGCCCATCGCGCCATTGTCGCAGGTATTGGCAGGTGGGCTCGAAGCGAAACTATCCGGTGACTTGTGCGTGTTGCAACACCCAAGCATGCATGGCGATCCCCGACGCAACGCCGGCGTTCACCGATCTTGTTGATCCGAACTGAGCAATAGAGAGGACTTTCTCGCAGGCTGCCTGCGCAGCTTCCGTCAGTCCCGGGCCCTCCTGGCCGAACAGCAGCACACACCGCTCCGGGAGATCAGCATTCTCGATGGGAGTTGACTGCGGGAGGATGTCGATACCGATGATGGGGAGCCCCTCCTCAACCGCCCACGCAATGAATCCAGGGAAGTCCTGATGGTGTCGGATGTGTTGGTACTTGTCAGTGACCATCGCCCCGCGCCGATTCCATTTCTTCTTTCCAACGATATGTACTTCGGCGGCAAGGAAGGCGTTCGCGTTGCGGACCATGGTTCCAATGTTGAAGTCATGCTGCCAGTTCTCGATAGCGACGTGGAAGCCGTGGCGGCGTTTGTTCAACTCAGCCACGATGGCGTCGTGTTTCCAGTATCGGTATTGATCGAGGACGTTCCGTCGGTCTCCCGAGAGGAGCAGTTCTGGATCCAGATGGCTGCTGGATGGCCATGGGGTTGGGTGGGGCCCTACCCCCACTTGGCGTGCTTCGTCGTCGGTGGACCATCGAGAGAGAATTTCTTGGGTGAGTGCGCCATTTGAAGCCTTCCATGCCGCATCTGTGATCGCTTGTCCGTGCGTGTGGGACCCGATAACACCAACCGAGAACACTTTGTCGATGCTGTAACTCTCCAGCACGGTGGGCAGGTGGTCGAGAGTGACGATGGGCTCGTTCGTTCGATTTGAGACGTGTCCGAAGCCACCGTCGCCCGACCATACGACTGGAATCTGGCGTCGTCTGGCGGTGTCGAGTAGGTCGCTGATCCGCTGCATCTTCGTTTCGTCGTCTCGAGGGCAGGCGCCGAGGTCGGCAAGAATCAAGAGGTCTTTCATCCCCGTAGCTTACGTGCGGGTGGAATAGTGTCTTCACAATCCCCAACGTTGCGGTTGAACGAGAATAAGGTCTGCTTATGACATGGCTTGTTTCTCAATCAACGCTCACCAAGGTGGGTGCTCTTCTCCTCCTCGCGGCGGCGGTGTTCTTCGTCGTTCGGATCATCATCCTGCCGATCTTCCAGCGAGTTGCTAAGAAGAGCCGGGCGGAATGGGACGACATTCTTCTTGATCGAGGCCTCCTCAACCGAATGTCGTGGGTGCTGCCGCCGATCGCGGTGTGGGCTGCTCTGCCCCAAGTCGAGCTAGAGAGCGACTTCGTTGCCACGTCAGCGTCGGCCCTGTTGGTGATTGCTTCGGTTGTCGCGGCGTCGGCGATCCTTAGAGGTGTAAACGAGACCTACACCAAGTACTCGAAGAACTCGGGGCGGGCCATCAAGGGCTACCTCCAAGTTGTACAGATGATTGTGGTCCTTTTTGCCGGTGTGGTTTTGCTCACGATCCTGACCGACACCAAACTGGGCGGGGTGCTTGCTGGCTTAGGAGCGATCACAGCCGTCCTTCTCTTGATATTCCAATCGACCATCTTGTCCATCGTCGCCTCAGTGCAACTCACCGGCAATGACATGATCCGTATCGGCGATTGGATCGAAGTCCCCGGCACGAGGGTTGATGGGGAGATCATCGACATTGCGTTGCACACCGTGAAGGTTCAGAACTGGGATAAGACGATATCGACCATTCCCACTCACAAGTTGGTGAGTGAAGCCTTCGTCAACTGGAGAGGGATGAGTCTGGCGGGAGCCCGTCGTATCAAGAGAGCCATCTTCCTGGATCAAAGCTCGGTGCGCTTTCTCACAGCTGCCGAGATTGAGACGTTCTCCCAGTTCGCGCCTCTGGCCGATTACATGGTCAGCAAGGCGGAGGCGTTGGGGGCGCAAAACTCCCTTGGCGTGAACGAAGGGGGCGATCCTCGACGGCTTACGAATCTGGGGACGTTCCGAGCCTATCTTCAGGTGTACCTCCGAGCCAACGCAGCTTTAGACACGGACGACTTCACCTTCCTGGTCCGCCAATTAGCGCCAACCCCTGAAGGTGTCGCCATCGAGATGTATGTATTCAGCTCTACGACTGACTGGCAAGAGTATGAAGCTATTCAGTCTGACGTTCTTGATCACGTGCTCTCGATGGTCCCGGAGTTCGGGCTTCGAGTTTTCCAGCATCCCACCGGTTCAGATATTCGAGCTGTGGGGAAGGGCGAACCGCAGGCTTAGGGAGCGGCCCTGAGATACCGATACTCGACGGATGGGGACTCCTTCCGACCGAACCAAAGCGAGCGCAGCGGGCGTTGTAGTTGTATTGATGGCGCTGCTCTCATTCTACAATCCGTGGGTTCCTGTTGTCTCGCACGTCGACTTCGGGATACATGAACTAGGGCACTTGCTTTTTGGATTCTTGCCTTTCAAAGGGATGTTGCTTGCCGGTTCTGGGCTACAGGTGGCGGCACCAGTGCTCCTTGTTGGCTACTTCTGGCGATTTCGCGGGGATCTGGTAGCCGCTGGGGTCATGTTGGGCTGGGCAGGAGTCTCACTGCGGAACGTTGCCCAATACATTGGGGATGCGCCGTACTTACGGTTCTCGATTATTGGTTCGGTTCACGATTGGAACGAGCTGTTGTGGCTGTGGGACAAGATGGACATGGCTGACAATGTCGCTGGGTTCGTCGGGTTTCTGGGGCTGCTTGCTTTCTCGGGTGGACTGGCGCTCTCCGCACGGGTTATGTACACCAGCGCTCAGGACGTTTCGGTGTCTTCGACCCATTCGTGAATCTTGCTTAAGAGATGTGTGGACACGGCGTGAGCCCGATCTAACTCCTCACAAAACCCTTCCTTTGCCATGAAGATCGAGGACAGGGAGACCTCAGTCTTCCCAACGATCGTAAGAGAACGATGAGGCTGGTCGGTCACAGATGCGAAGGTGTCGGTGGCTGACACCTCTATGGGCAGCACCGTTTCGCCGATGCCGGCTAGATCGGTAGCTAGGACGAGGAGATCAGGTGCTTTGTCTAAGGGGGGGATACTCCAGTTGAAGTAGAGACTCAGCCACCAAGCATCGGTCGGTTGCTCAAGTGGGTCTTCCATCATCATGACTGCTTCTTCGAACCCAAGCAGGACCCTTGGGTCCACTTCAAGCGCTATGTGGAGATCGATCGAGCCCCCGCACGCTTCCTCAGGATGAAGGTCGATTTCCCACGATTGGCGCAGAGAATAGGTCTCCATGAAATGTCGCTCATCATGGACATGGAAGCCGTGTTCAACGGCATGGTCCTTGATGTCAGCGATGTACGCTGGGAGATCGATAGCTGCCATGCGGTAAGCGTACGCTGGCACCAACCCTATGTGAAGAGGGCTTCGGTTAGGTTCCTTCGACGAACTGGCGGGCTTCGGCCGGTAGCGGTTGCCACTCGACGAAGCTGGCCTCTGGAATGGCACACCACTCTTTGAAGTGCCGCCTGTTTGGGGCGAAATCGAACCCGATTTCGCCCTCCACGAACTCATCCACGCGGCGCGCCCCAAGGGCTCGGGTGGGGCAGCCCGAGAGAACCACCAGGCTCGAGCCGCCGAACCCCGCGAGCGGGGAAGGAAGCGTTAACCCTATGCCTTGAGCCTATTACGCGCTGTCTTCTTCCCGCTCGCGGCGAAGACAGGCGAGCGCAGCGAGCCAGATGGGGCACACCTACATGCTTGACCCTCCAAGGTGAGATACCCCGAGCTACCCGCAAGACCGAATCCCTAACCAGACACTTCTGGGCTTGGGGCTAGTTCTGCTTCTGGTTCTGGTCTCGGGTGCCGACGGCGTCCGCAATCTGCTTGATGATCCGAGTGAGCCGCTCTGCCGATGTTCCCACGTTGAGGCGGGCGTAGCCCTCTCCCGTTTGGCCGAAGATGATTCCGGAGTTGAGGACCACTTTGGCGTGCTCCTTGATCCAGTCCGCTGGATCGTCACCCATGAAGGGATAGCTCAAGAAGTCGACCCATGCGAGGAAGCCAGCGTCTGCCCTGATCGCCGCTGCCGCAGGAAGGTAACGGCGGAGAAGGTCTTGGAGTAGGTCATGGCGTTGGGCCAGTTCTTTTGTGATCTCGTCAAGCCAGTCATCGCATGACTCCACAGCGGCCTTCGCTGCTACCAGGCCCAGACTCGATGCCCCTGTTCGGGCCGAGTACGGAGTTGCTTTCAGGATTCGGTCGAAGTCTGGGTTGTCGGTGAAAAGCCAGGCGACTTTGAGGCCCGCTATGTTGAAGGCCTTAGACGTCGAGCTAGCCGTTACGGAGTGGTGAGACGCGGCCCTCGAGACGGTGGCATATGGAACGAAGGTTGGCCCCCGTGTGACCAGCGGCCCGTGTACTTCGTCGGAGATGACGAGGCCTTGGTAGCGATCGACAATCCGAGCCAATTCCTCCAGCTCGTCTCGAGTTGCCACCGAGCCGGTGGGGTTGTGAGGATGGCACAAGAGAATGGCCTTGGCCCCAGAAGCAAAGGCAGACTCTATCTCAGGTAGGTCTAGGCGAAACCGTTGGTCGGTCTTCTCCATAGGTACATCGATACGCTCAAGCCCAGCGTCGTCGATCACATCAAAGAAGGGGTGGTAGGCGGGAGGATTGAGGATGATGCCGTCCCCCCGGTTGAGTAGTTCAGCCAGAGCAAGGTTGACCGCACCGATTACCGATGGGACGATGATGACTGAGTTTGGATCGGTAGGAGCTCCGAAGAGACGCTCGTGCCAGCTGGCGACTGCATTGTTCAGCCCCATCTTCTCCGGAACGCCGATGGTGTTGTAGCCTGAGACATTCAGCTCCACTGCTTCGTGCAGGGCCGTTTTTATGGCAGGCGCCAACGCAACATCCATCTCTGCCACCCAAGCTGGCAGTAGATCTTCATCAAATGCCAACCACTTCATCGATAGCGAAGCTCTTGCTTCGCTATCGCTCAACCATCTCACTCTCATGGCAAGATCCTATCGAGATGAGGAGATAGGAACCTAGAACAGTCCGACGATCTTCCCGGTCTCGAAGTCTATATCGACGTCCATGTACGACGGGCGTGAACCCAACCCTGGCATGGTGTTGATCTTTCCGGCCAGCGGATATACGAAGCCTGCGCCCGCGCTGAGACGGACCTCCCGAATTGGGAGGATGAAACCCGTGGGACGCCCTTTCTTGGTGGCATCGTGGGAAAGGCTCAGCGGCGTCTTCGCCATACAAATCGGGAGGTCCCCGTAGCCGTTCTTTTCAAAGAGAGCGATCTGCTGCTTTGCGAGAGAGTCATAGTGCACCCCGTCCGCCCCGTACATCTCCTTGGCGATGATCTCGATCTTGTCAATGAGTGGCAGATCGAGTGGGTAGAGGTATTGAAAGTCTGATGGTGCCTCACAGGCGACCACAACGGCCTCCGCCAACTCTCTAGCCCCTTCGCCGCCGTTCTCCCAATGCGAAGTCGAGACAGCGATGGCGGCTCCGGCTTCCATGGCGAGCCTTTTGACAAGTTCTATCTCGGCGGGACTATCGGTGATGAACTCGTTGATGGCGACTACGCAAGGAACGCCGAACTTGGCAACGTTCTCAATGTGGGCCGTGAGGTTCGGCATGCCTGCTTCGAGTAGCTCCAACTCCTCGGTTAGGTACACCTCGTCAAGCTTTCTCCCTCCTCGCACGGGCGGTCCGCCTCCGTGCATCTTCAAGGCTCGGACGGTGGCCACGAGCACAACCGCATCCGGGCGTAGCTCTGAATACCGGCACTTGATATCGAAGAACTTCTCCATCCCGATGTCAGCACCGAACCCAGACTCAGTGACAACGTAGTCCCCAAGCTTCAGTGCGATCTGATCAGCAACGATGGAGCTGTTGCCATGGGCGATGTTGGCGAACGGGCCAGCGTGCACAAGGGTCGCTTGACCTTCAAGGGTCTGCATGAGATTGGGCATCAACGCATCCTTCATGAGGACGGTGACGGCGCCAGCCACTTGGAGGTCCTCGCAAGTGATGGGCTCACCGGATCGATTGAGTGCAACCACCATCTTTGAGAATCGAACTCGCATGTCTTTGAGACTTGTGGCGAGTGCGAGGATCGCCATGATCTCAGAGGCCACGGTGATGTCATAGTGCGACTCTCGAGGCACCCCGTCAAGCCGCCCGCCCAATCCAATGACGACGTTGCGCAGGGCTCGGTCGTTCATGTCTACGACCCGGTTCCAGCTGATCGTGTCAGGGTCGATATTGAGATGCGTCATGCCTAGGGCAGCAAGCTGTTCTGGTGTCTTGTGTACCTCGTGGTGGAGGCGAGCATCGAGAGCGGCAGCAACCAAGTTGTGGGCTGAGCTGATGGCGTGGATATCGCCGGTGAGGTGGAGATTGAAGTCCTCCATCGGGATGACTTGGCTGTAGCCACCTCCCGCTGCACCGCCCTTGATGCCAAAGGTCGGTCCCATTGACGGTTGGCGAATGCAAGCGATCGCGTTGTGACCGAGCAGACCGAGACCTTGAGCAAGTCCGATTGTGGTGGTGCTCTTGCCTTCGCCTAGTGGCGTTGGGGTGATGGCAGTGACGTCTATGTACTTGCCATTGGGTTGGTCGTGTAAGCGATCTAACACGTCGAGATGTATCTTCGCCTTGGACCAACCGTAGAGGTCGATCTCATCTGGGCGGAGTCCGACGAAGTGTGCGATCTCTGTGATCGGTCGGACTGTCGCTGCTTGGGCTATATCAAGATCACTGGGGACAGCTCCCATGAGTACTCCTTATTTGGTCTGGATGCTGGTGAGCATCGGCAGGATGACCGGCTCAAAATAACGGGTCTGCTCTCTCGATGCGGCGAAGAACGTGATCGCGTAGATGAAGTTGTCGTCCTCGCTGCCTAACACCATCGTTTCGGAGTCCTGCAAGCGAATCCAAGAGAGTCCAGTTCCGTCGGTAATTGGGCCGGTATCAACCAGCGGGATGTCTCCGTCATCGAGGAAGCCCAGAAGTGCGGGCAGGGTGAGCCCGCGCGCCTTGTCGAAAATGTCGATGCGGATCGCAACATCTCCAAGTCCGGGAGCAATCCAAACATTGTCGAAGGGAGAGTCCCAAGTTTCGGGGACCTCGACGTCGTAGGCAACACCACCCTCTGATATCGCGTCCACTTCATTGACCGGTCCGGCGATGGCCGTCGGCAGAATCCACCTTGGGTAGCCAAGGTTGGAGTTACAGGAGTCGTCCGGGCTGGTACTCGGATCACGGACGAAAGCGAGGGCCATGGACATGGGACACGCATCAGAAGGAATCACACCGTGACCCATGTTCTCAAACTCGAATATGAAGGAGTTTGAAAGAGTCTTCGCAGCCTCAGCCGCCCAGCTTGGTGGGGTAGCAGGGTCGAGCGTCCCACTAACTATGAGGGTGGGAATGTCAGACGAGATTGCGACATCCTCGATGATTCCTGCCTTCCCTGTGTCATCCCAGATGGCACAGACAGCGTTGTAGAAGCTGGGGATCTCCGACTGGGGGACATCGGCGGCGGCGATTGCCGCAGCCACGTCTGCTTGGGGATTGAACGGGGTTTCATCGTGGCATCGAACTGACAGGTGCTGCCCGATATCGAAGAATGCTTCGCTGGTGAGATCGTTGGAGAGCATGGACTCGAATGCTGTGAAATTCCCGTCCCGCGCTGCATCCAACATGTCTGGAATCGTTCCGATGGATGACGTTGAATACAGGGTGCCAAGGACCGTCTGGTAAAAGCCGTCACCATCGATGAGTACGTCGTATACATCGCCTGAGAGCCAGTCCGTGCCCTGAACGAGCACGGGGGTCTGATTCAACGAGTTGGTGAAGTCGACGAAGTCAGCACGGATGTTGGGAAAGGCAGTGTTGCAGTCACTGTCGGTCTCACAGGCCGACCAGAGGGCCGACATGACCCGTTCGTCTATGGCCGGGTGGGCTATCTCAGTATCGATCTGTGGTGGCACTACGCCATCGATGACGACCGAACGAATCCCCTCGGGATGGTCGCGCATTGTGGTCAGGGCTAGGCGAGTACCGTAAGAGATCCCGAACAGGTTCCATTCGCTGTAGCCCAAAGCGAGTCGAAGCGATGCGAGGTCGGCGGCGGAAGCCGCAGAGTTGTAGAACCTGGTTCTTGCGCCGTCAGCAACCACACGGTCATGGCATTCGGCGATGGCGTTTCCGTACTCAGCCATATGCTCCGTGTCGGTGATGTCGTCATCTAGAAGGTCGAAGCCGACGGCCGTCACCTCCGGACATCCGAGGTTGGGTTCTGAAAATCCGACGCCCCGCTGGTCATAGACAATGACGTCTCGTTGATCGAGGAACGGAGCCACAAGATCTTTGAAGGAGTACTGAATGGTCGCGAGGGTTCGGCCACCGGGCCCACCATCGAGATAGATCACTGGGTCTGGCTGAGAGTCCGCTCCGGTTGCAACGAATACTGCGACAGCCAGGGAGATCGTCGGGCCGTCTGGCGCTTCAGGATCCTCGGGCACGTCGACTCGTCCGCACACCGGATGAGTGCCGTCGGGCACCGTGAAGGGGCAGTCGGTTTCCACGAAAACCCCCTTGAAGGGGCCCGCTTCGGTTTGGGGCGTGGTGGTGGTGTCGGTTGACTCGGTCTCTTGGGTGGTGATAGGAGGTTCGGTCGTCGTTGAGGTCGTCGTTGCCGTGCAGGCACTGGCGATGAGGGCGAGTGCGACGGTGATACGTAGGGTGCGTGTCATGAAGAACTCCGGAAATGCGAAGGGCACAGGATAGACAACCCGAGCCAAATCGTGAGGGGAAGTCTCGTTCCCGTCGTTTTCACCTTCGTGGAACCAGGCGGAAGATTTCGCCGCCCCACGTTGTGATATAGATCTCGCCCTGTGCATCAACGCCGAAACTGGTTGGCTGACCGAAATCTCCTACATCCTGGGACCAATCGAGTTCGTTAGTGACAGCTCCGTCGGTGTAGACGAAGCTGCGAAGCCATCCCGCGCACCAATCTGAGTAGAAGTAGAACCCGTCGAGCTCTGGGATAAGCGACCCCCGGTAGACCCTACCGCCGGTGATGGAGCAGTTGCCGCCTTCGTGGGAGTACTCCAGAACTGGTGGTGTGAAGGCCTCGAGATCACAGCCAAACGCGAAACAGTGGAAGCCCTCCACCTGCACCCATCCAAGGTTCTTTCCGCCTTCGCTCAGAGAAAGGATGTTCACTTCCTCCCAGTTGGAGTGGCCGACATCGCCGATATAGATAGAGTTGGTCTCTGGGTCGATCGAGAAGCGCCATGGATTCCGTAGCCCGTAGGCCCAGACTTCGGGCGCTCCGCCGGTGCCGTCGACAAAAGGGTTGCTTGGTGGGATCCCGTATGGCTGGGCCCCGTCGACCTCGAGGCGAAGGATGGATGCCAAGTGCGTGTTGGGGTCCTGTGCATGCACTTGGGCCGCACCACCCTCGCCGAGCGAGAGGTACAAGTAGCCGTTGGGACCAAACTCCAGCATGCCCGCGTTATGACGCACAGTGGGTTGGACAAAGTGCATCATCTGCATTGCAGATGATGGATCGGCCAGATTCGGGTCGTCGCTCACACTGAACTCGAAGAGGACTGAGTTGTCGTCCTTTTGGGTGTAGTAGACGAAGAAGCGTCCGTTGTCCGAGTAGTCAGGATGGAACGCCAGGCCAAGTAAGCCCTGCTCGATACTGATGGCATTGACTATGGAGCGGAGGTCGAGGAACGGAGTCTCGAGCCGGCCGAGTTCAGGATCGATGATGACGATGTATCCGTACTGTTCCATGACGAACAGTCGGTCATCACCAGCGGGAGACACAACAAGGTTGGGCCGATGAAAGTCGTCGGCCACCAACTCAAGCGCCAGTCCCTGAAGCTCAGTAAGCGCCTCGGTAGTCGTGGTCGTAGCCGGAGCCGCCGTAGTGGCGGGAACAACAACAGCTGTGGTGGTCGGGGTTGTGGTGGCGGCCTTTGTTGTTGTTGTTGTTGTTGTGGTCGTCGAGTTCACCTGACCAGAACAAGCCCCAACCGCCAACAGCAGGCCAAGAAGCGACAGATAGAAGGGGTTACGTTGCAAGGCTGATCTCCAAGGAGCGGTTGAAGGTGATCTCAAAGAACTGAGTTCGTTTGGACATTCGAACAGTGTCAGGAAGCTCAGCCGGTCCTAGCAAAGAGAGTCTGACAACCGACCCGTCGTCGTGACCTGTGATGTCTTTGAGGGCTGCCTCTCGAGTCTGATCGATTGAGTCGGCCAGCTGGAAGACCGCGCACATCTCATCCAACCTTGTCCTCTGCTCTCTCGAAAGGGATGCGTAGGGAGGAAAGGAGATCTTGGTGCTCCCGCCCTTCTGGCCGTACACAATGCTCAAGATCATGGCTCGATCTAGGGGTGAAAGCCCCCGTAGCGAAGCGTTCTCGATGAGATAGGCAGCGTGTCGATGGGCGCCGGAGACCGCGATAGCTCGACCTACGGAATGAAGTCGGGCGGCTGTGTCGATGAGTTCGGCCTCGTGGCGGCTGAAGCTCAGAAGGTGGGGGAGTCGGTCGAGGAGCATCCAGACGATGCGGGCGGTCTGATAGACGTGTGTGGGGTCAGGAATGAACTGGTCGACAAGAGCCTGCACCGAACGGGCTCGGATGTCGTGACCAGTCGGTTGGGGTATATCCAGCTTCTCGAATATGACGCCGGCTCGCAGGCCCCAATCTGAAAGAACAAGCTGTTGGCCGTTAAGCACCCTGAGAGTTTCCGAAAGGATGGTGCCCGCGATTGGCAGGTGCAGGGCGCGGCCTGGATCTACCGCTTCTAGGTCTATTCGATCGGCTGTAGAGAGGGGAGCCAGGCGGCGATTTGTTTCCTCGATGTCGGACCGCTGAAGAGAGGCTTGATTGAGGGAAAGGGAAACCCACTTCGATTGCCTTCTCGAGATGTACCCACCGATCGCCCGCACAGTTCCGCCAACACCGATGATCTGATTCGGGGTCGGCGGGAGAGAGAGGCCTGCGAGGCTCGTGCTCACGATCTTCCGTACCTTTGTTTCGTCCTCGTCTGACAGCAGTTCAGGGCTGCCAATCTCGGAATGTAGCCGAGAGACGCCGAGCTTCTCAGAGAACGTTTGTGAAATACCGGTCTCCGACCCGTACGCCAGCTCCAGGCTGCCGCCCCCGAGGTCCAGGAGGACTTGGCTCTTGCCCTCTACGACGATCGATGCCATCGCCCCGCGGTACGAGAGTGTTGCCTCGTGTTGACCCGAGATGACCTCGACGGGGAAGCCAATAGCTTTTTCGATGTCGGCCACGACCTCGGGCCCGTTCGTAGCCTCCCGAAGGGCCGAAGTGGCTACACAGAAGAGTTGGCTGACGCCTGCTCGCTTAGCCGTGGATGCGAGTCGGGATGCAGCGGAAACGGCCCGCTTGACCTCAGCAGGCGGGAGATGCCCGTGTTCGCCCACCACAGCGCCCAGGTGCAGCATTTCACGATCCTTGTCAGCGGGGAAAAGACCGCCGTCAGGAGTGACGTCCGCAACCAGGAGTCGAAACGAGTTGGATCCGAGATCAAGCACAGCGACACGCATCATGCGCAGGTTAGGGTCGAGGCTTCGGATGCTGTTGTCTTGCTAGCGGAGATAGGTCCGATTCAATCCAAATCCTGAGGCGTGTCTAGGGAGCGCCAGCTCGCTCCATCTTCTCCCCATGATCTCCACTCGGATTCGACCACCTCCCTAACGGGGGTCCCCTCTAGGGCTGATCGGATTGAGCCTCCGTCTTCGAGCTCTCTAGCGAAGCGCTCGAGTAGCGACACTGGGTACCAAGCGCAGGTGACCTGATTCCAGCCCTCGGCTCGTGGGATGACTGGACGGTCATTGGCCAAGTCGAGGAGGTGCTGCAAGGTTGACGGCCGAATATACGGCTGATCTGTGGCGACCACGATGAGATTACTCTTCGTCGAAGACATGGCGGCAACTATGCCCGCGAGCGGCCCCTTGTAGGACCCGACAAGATCCGGAACGTAGTCCACTCCGGTTACCCGACCGTGAACTCTTCCTACTACAAGAACCCGGTCACAAACCTCGTGTAGAGCTGTAGCTACGTGCTGGAGCATGCTGGCTCCGTCGATCTCCACTTGGGCTTTGTCCGTTCCCATGCGAGCCGAGCGCCCGCCAGCCAGAATGACTCCGACGGTGTCGGTCATGGGAGCGACACCGGTCGGTGTCGGGCCACCCACTCGGCCATCCCGCCGTTCAGCTCCGTTATGTGGGTAAATCCCAAACTCTTCATCGACCGAACCGCCTCCTCGGTCGACGCGTTGGACCGACCGTAGACCAAATGATGATCGTCAGGATCGAACTCTGCGAGGTTGCTGAGAAAACTGGCGTCGAGTGCGTCCAAGTTCGTTGCATCCGCGATGTAACCCGTGGCGACCTCCTCGACCGTGCGCAGGTCGAGAAGGACGACGTTTGGATCGGCCTTGGTCTGAGCAATCAGCTGGGCGAAGTCGGCTACGCCTACTCGTTCGAAGCTGGTCTCTTCCAGGTTGGCGCCGCACGCCGTAGTGACGAGGCTGAAGATGAGCAGGAGGGTGACCAGCCTCCCAGGGAGCCTATGTTCCACTTTGGTAGGCACGCTGGTCGGTCCGGATCTCCCGGAGGTACACGTAGCACTGGTAGTTCCTCACCCCAGCGTCCCACTCCTCTTGGCTGGGAGCGATCCAGCCGGATCTCCATTGGGAGAGCGAAAAAGCCTGCCCAACGTAGGCTGGGAAAACAGCCAGGCATTCGTCGGATAGATCGAACGCTTCTTCCGCGAACGGCCATGAGGTGTGGGTCAACGAAGTGATCCCGGAGATCTCGGCATCGTGTGCTGATCGACAGTCAACGAAAGTCGGGAACTCGGTTTCTGTTGCCGGCCATAAAACGCAGTCGCCGCGCGCTAAGTCGTCCCAATAAGCGAGAAGCCGAGGGGCTGAAAGGGGAGACTCGAGATCTAACGCAGGCAGGGTGGCAGAGGTGGGGATGGTCGCTTGCTGGGTCTCTCTCCATTCGGGAAACTGTGTCACTAGCACTCCCACTATGAGGATCGCCAACAACACCATCCGCAGCAAGATTGAGCGAGTGGACGAGACCATGGTGTCAGAGCCGCCTGTGTCGATACCGAACGTGCTTACTGGCTGGCCTGACTCTTCGATTCTGCGAACCTCGGATCGCTGTTGGGTTTGTGAAAAGACTTCAGTTCGTTCGATACGCGGGGACTGGCTTTGAGCTGAGAAACCTTGGCGCTCAATAGGGTATGGAGAGTGGCTCTGTCCGAGTTCAGCGGAGACATCTACAGACTGTATGTCAGTGCTGCGCGCGTCCTCGGTTACGTGTCGGTACTGCCGAGTTCCACAGTTACTGCAGTGTGCGCCCGGCCCCGGGTCTGATCCGCACACATGGCATTGCTCGTCATTCACTCCGGAACCTCGGGTTGGTCGTTTTCAGTGTACGTCGTAGATGGCTACTTCTGACTGCCGCGAGCACGCCCGGTAACGTCTCGCTCGGGCAAGTACAACAGGCAGTGGAAGGAGTGATCGCCGGTGTCCCATTGCTCTCGGCTGGGGTACAGCCCGTTCGAGTACCAGATTGAATCTGAGTACTCGATTCCAACATAGGAATCGAACTGATCGAGGCAGAGGTCGTCCGCGGTCGCATCGGCAGTCTCGATACCGGGGTAGTCCACGAAGTTAAGATTCCCGATGAAGAAGAACTCTCCTGCGTGCGGTTCCCGGCAATCCACCACCGAGGGCGGATAGGTGCCGCTGTCATCGCGATCCCAGTTGAAGCAGTCTCCGGCACGAACATCAGCCCACGAGTCAAGGTCTACCGCCTCGAGGAGCGGCCCAGTGTGTGGGGTCTGTGAGTCAAACGCACTATCTGGCTTAAGCGAGTCGAGGAACTCGCTGGGCGTTGTATCCGCGATGAACGCGAGGAATATCCCAATTCCAGCGATAAAAAACGCGACGATGAACAGGAAGGCACAGCCGCAACCGCCCTTCTTCTTTCCGGCAAGGGGTCCGGAGGCCTCTGGATTCTCGAGCCGATCGATGGTTGCTCTCTGTTGCGCTTGGGACCAACCAGCAGAACTGTCGTCTTCGGATCCGGATTGGGATGTGCTGACCTTCCGCCCGATCTGGCGCCTGAGCACCGTGGCGACATCGTCAAGCCCTGCATCCTCGTCGACTGCCGGCTCTGACTCGTAGAGATCGTCCGTGGCGTATCGATACTGACGGCCACCGCACGACTGGCAAACGGATCCCGGCCCAGGGTCCTCACCGCAAATGTCACATATTTCGTGGCTCATCGGTTCAGGTTAGCTAGTTCGTGACAGCTCACCCGATTGAGGGGGCACCTGTATCCGAAATCTGCCAGACGGGCTCCCGCTTCGAGTCCCTTCGGGACCCACCTCCCTGCAAGGGGGAGAGGAAGCGCGCGGAACCCTTTTTAGTTCAGGAGCTCTTGAATGACTCGGTAGAGGATGAATCCCGCCAACAGAAGGCCCCTGATGCCAAACCGACCTAGCTTGGGTCGTCCCCGTGCTGGTCGGGAGCGGGGAGTAGGAAAGGTGCTCTCTGACGGGGTGGGAGTCTCGATTCGAGGCGTGATTCGAGGCAAGGGCTTGGCTCGCTGCGCCGGCGGTGGGTCGAAGACGGATGGGATCTGTTCCAAGATATCGGCCTCAGTCGATATCTCCATTTGGGAGAAGTCAACTGCCTCACCGGTGGCGTACCGGTAGACCCGTTGGTTGCAGCTTGCGCAGCGAGACCCCGGACCTTGAGGCTCGCCACAATGCTCGTATAGCGTTTCGTCCATCTACTCAGCGTAGCGACTCCCCGCGAATGGGAGCGCGAGAGGTAGTCGCTGTAGCTCTCGCGCTTGCCCGGCGCTCAGCCAACAAGCAGAGGCACTTCGGCTTCACGGGGGTCTAATCCGCCGTGGTAGCCGACTAGGCGATCGTCCATGTAGCGGGGGATGAGGAGGTGTTCTGGATCAGCCATCACAAGGTGGGTGGGCAGGCGTTCGCCCAGGTCTTCATGGTCGCCGGGGCCGTAGTAGCTGCGAGGGTCCGAGACAAGGGTGGCTGGGAGGTCGGTTGCGAACTTCTCGGCTGCCTCATCAGTCATCTGCAGGGCTAGGACTCGAGGGTCGCCGAACACCCTTGCATTGGGACGACTCTTTACGGAGTGTTTGCCCGATGCCTGGTAGTCCACATGTCCGTGGTCGCCGGTACCGATGACCGTGACATGGTGGGGCGCTTGTCGGATGAGTCGATCCCAGACGTCGACTATCTGTTGCAAAGCGGTCCTGTACTCAGGGCTTTGTTGACCGTAGCCGTGCGCGGAAATATCGAGCTGCGGTAGGTAGGTAACGACAAGTCGACCTGGCCGCTCGGACATCTGGAGTGTCGCTTCAACGACTTCGTTTGAGTTCCAGGCCCCCTCGAAGCGACAGCCGCGGTACAGCATCTTGGTCGTAGGAGTGTCAGCGAAGGGTCCCGGTTGGACGGTGATTGGCTCGACTCCAGACAATCGGAGTCGTTCCCAGAGGTTGGGCGACGGAAGGATGTTGGTGGTGTCGCCTGTGAGGGGGGTGCCTGAGCGATCCTTCCATTTGAGCATGTTGGTCACCCCTCCTTGCTCGGGGAGATGCATGAAATGGGAAAGGACCCCGTGGCCGGCTGGAGCCATGCCGGTGAACAGGGTCGCAAGGCTGACAATGGTCGTGGCTGGAAACGGTGCCCTGAGCGTGCCAACTCTTGACTCTGCCAGAGCTGTCGCCTTAGGGTGAGCGAGTTGATGGTCGCCAAGCCCATCGGCGACGAAGAGTACATAGGTGTCCGCCTCAGGAATCTGGCTGGCCAGATCGGGGGACAGTCCTGGCAAAAGGGAACTTCCTGTGAGTCGAGATTCGAGCTCTGCGGAAAGGTTGCCCAGGTTCACCCCCTCGTAGACGGGAGGATCAAGAGGTGTCACTGCGGCAGAGACCCAGGCTCTGAACCCAAGGCAATAGGGAGCCCGGAGCTTGACCAGTCACTCCAGGACCCCGGGTAGAGAGTGCCCTGACCAAGGCCAGCGATTCTCATGGCGAGAATGTTGTGACAGGCACTCACGCCAGAGCCGCATGAATTAATGACGCCTTCCGCCGAAGTTACTCCGCGAGCTGCGAATATCGCAAGCAACTCCCCCGGTGTTTTGAACCTTCCGTCTCTGAGGTTATTGACGAGGTCCGCACTGATGGACGTGGGGATGTGACCAGCAACAGCGTCAAGCGGTTCTCGTTCTCCAGCGTACCGATCGGGGGCTCTTGCATCTAATACGATTGTTGTGCCCAACCGCGATTGCACCGCGCCTCGATCGACAACCGGATTGTTCGTAGCACCTGACTCCCACTTGGTCGGCTGATAACGAGGAACATCGGCGGAAGTGGGGAGTGCTGCTGCCTGCCAATGTGGATAGCCACCGTCAAGCACCTGGGTCTCGGTGTGGCCGATGTGTTCCAGCATCCACCAGAGTCGAGCGGCGATGGCTCCGCCAAGATCGTCGTAACAGACAACGTGGTGTTCTGGCCCCACACCGAGTGCTCCCAAGGTCGCCTTGAAGTCGTCAGCCGACGGGAGTGGGTGGCGGCCGGGCCCAGCAGCGGCACTGAGGTCAGCATCGAGCGAGAGGTAGATAGCTCCGGGGATGTGGCCGTCGAGATACAGATCGTGTCCGGCGGCTGCGTCAGTGATGACGGTTCTCACATCCAAGATACGGAGCGAGTCTTCGCCGAGTTTGCCCAGAAGATCGGTGAATGAGATGAGAGGGTGAGTCATGTTGGACAGCCTAGATTGACCCAAAGGATTGGGTCGCCTTGACTCGTTTTGCGAAGGAACCCTCGTTTAGGTTTAGAATCCATCCGACACTCCCAACCGAGGTACCTACATACCGTGTCCGCGTACTTTCAGGACTACATCACAGTGGCTGCTTTTGCCGGACTTGGGGTTGTCCTCGTAGCAGCCATGTTGGGAGTTGCCTCGCTGCTCCGCCCATCGAAGCCAAACAAGTTCAAGGGCATGGTTTACGAGTGTGGCGTCGACGCTGTTGGGGATATGTGGAGCCAGACGCACGTCCGCTACTTCATCTTCGGGCTCCTGTTTGTGATCTTCGACGTCGAAGCGGTATTCATCTTTCCGTGGGCTCTCGTTCTGGAGCAGCTTGGCGTTTTCGGCCTTGTAGAGATGCTCGTCTTTATTTGGATTCTGCTCATGGGGTTGGTCTAC
>Ga0302135_10000479_pt1 | contig 24359 bp, 20 predicted proteins | sample CBN3_surface_MG_FD_203119 | JGI IMG/M metagenome (GOLD analysis project Ga0302135, IMG submission 203119) | Marine microbial communities from Western Arctic Ocean, Canada - CBN3_32.1 | ecosystem: Environmental > Aquatic > Marine > Oceanic | place: Canada: Western Arctic Ocean | collected...
TCATGTAGACACCCGCCAGGTAGGCGAGGATGCCGAATACCAGCACGGCGTATACGACATGCCCGCTTGGATATCCCCCGGCGCCGAACACGGCTTCTGTCCACTGAAGATCGTCGGTCGGACGAGGGCGCGACGCCAGATCCGTAATCCGGGTCAGGGCCGTAAGCCCTCCGGTGGCGAAGAAGGTAAGCGCCGCGTAGCGACCCCATGCCCACCAGACGACCGGGATGAGCAGTACGAACAGCGCCGGGGCGACCCTGTCTTCGGAAATGAAATCCAGTGCGTCGACAATCGTCCGCACCCCGACCACGTCAAGCTCATTGAACCAGCGCGTCAACATACGTTCACCGGTCAGCAGTTCGTTATTCCGGATGATAAGCGTAAAGACGGTAGCGATTACCGCCGTTATTCCGATCGCTGGAATCCAACGCATCAGGTCCGGCTTAACTTGATCGGTCGAACCGGCCCTCTGGTTCATGCCGATGCGTGCGCGGCCGCGCCGGTTCCCGCGATCTTGCCGAAGACGAATCCATTGGTAATACCGGAACCGCCCGGGTAGTTCTCATAGAAGATCCCGCCGACCAGCTCACCGGCTGCGTACAGTCCGGGAATCGGCTGATCCTGCGTGTCGATTACCCGTCCGGTGGTATCGATCTTGAGCCCGCCAAACGTAAACGTGATGCCGCACGTGACTGCATACCCGGTGTATGGAGGTTTATCGAGACGCAGCGCCCAATTGGTCTTCTCCGGCGCCACGCCGATAGTGGTCTTACCGTCGAGAATTGCCGGGTTGTAATGCGTGTCCTGCACAGCGGCGTTGTAGTCAGAAACCGTCTTCTCCAACGCGTCGGCATCGATGTCCAGCCCGATGGCCAGTTCACGGATGGTGTTGGCCTCAAACTTGGTCGTCTCGCGGATGTGATATTCATCCCGCAGCATGTCGGTTACCTGCGAGTCGAATACCTGGAACGCCAGCCGATTTGGCTGGTTCAAGATCTCTTTGCCGTACTTGGCATATGTGTAGTTGCGGAAGTCAGCGCCCTCGTCCACGAACCGGTCGCCCTCCACATTGACGATCAGGCCCAGCGGGTACGAGTGCTTCTGGAACAGGTCTGCGATGTTGCGGTCTCCGCCTTCATCCGGCGCACCGGCGTCCCACGCCACGGCATGGCAACCGCTGTAGTGGCCGTGCGAGCGCGCTCCGATTTCCAGCGCCATTCGGATGCCGTCACCGGTGTTGTACCGGGTGCCACGAACCTTGGCCATATCCCAGCCGGGGCCCAAGTAACGAGTTCGCATCTCAGCGTTCGCCTCGAAACCGCCACAGGCCAGCACGACCGATGTCGTCTCCACCTCTGTAAGGCCGTCCGGGCCGCGCAACGCTATGCCGCGTATGCCGCCCTGCTGGTCGATCAAGAGGTGGTCGCCCATCGTTCCGTAAGCAATGTCGATGCCGAGATCCACGATACGGTCGAACAAGGAATCTACGAGACCTTTGCCCGCGCCCACGGTCTCACATGCAAGCCCGCCCCAGAATTTGTAGACGCCATCGACCTTGAACGACTGGCGGCTGTACATGAGACCCCACCGGACGCCCTGCTCACGGAGCCAGATGGCCGTGTCGTGCGCGTTGTTGACGAGAACATCCGCCAGCTCCGGGTCGGACTTGCCGCCGGTGACCCGCATCAAGTCGTCGTAGAAAGCGCTGCGCGGATAGGAGCCGACGTCGATCTGAGCTCGCTCGGCATTCGATATCTCGCCAATAAGCGGGATCAGGTCGTCCAGATCGTCGTACGGAAACCGAACCGCTCCGCCGGTGACGTATGAGTTGCCGCCACGAGCCGCTTCCGGCGCTTTCTCAAGCACAAGCACATTCGCCCCGTCCAATTTCGCAGCAATAGCCGCGCTCAGGGCCGCGTTACCGGCACCAACTACTACGACGTCATACTTGTCATTGAGAGGCGACATTCAGTTCTCCTTGGGTCGTGTTTGATGGTCTTTGGTATTCTTTGGTATCCAAGGTGGAGGCAGTCTACCGCCGAGCGGCACCGACTGGAACAACGCCTTGTTTCTGAGACTCCCCAATGTGTCCCGGCATCCCAATATTGTCATCCTGAACTTGATTCAGGATCGGCCGGAGCAACGGCATCGCTCGCGTGTCGCGGCAACAACGATCACACATGCGTGATTCCAAGATCACACCCTGTTTCATATCGGGCGGATCCTGAATCAAATTCAGGATGATATGGGTACGACGAATCTGGGGTCGGAATTACCCCGCGACGTCACGCTTTTTTACCGCCAGCGCGCTAATCGCCTCAAGCACGACACGATGCGCCAGCTGTGCCGTGATATCTGCTGAGTCGTAAGGCGGCGATACCTCAACAACGTCCATCGCAACCAGATGTACGTCAGATCCAACTATCCGGCGTACAGCACGAAGTAACTCGCGCGCCGAGAGCCCACCCGGTTCAGGCGTACCGGTGCCGGGAGCGAATCCCGGGTCTGCAACATCGATATCGACCGATAAATATAGATGCTCCGCACCGTCTAACGCCTCTGAAATGGCTTCAGCGATCACTTCGTCAAAGCCACGGGTCTCGATCTCCGACATAAGGTGCCAGCGCATGCCCTGTTCCTGCATCCACTCAAACGTTTCTTTTGGCGGCCAGTAGCCACGCAACCCCACCTGGACAAAGTTCTTTCCGGGGACCGCTCCCGATTCGATCAATCGCCGCATGGGGTTCCCGTGGGCGATCAGGACGCCGCCGTAACCGGATTCGCCGGTATCCGCGTGTGCGTCAAAGTGAAGGATCCCGACGTTGCCATGGCCGTATTTATCGGCTACGGCCGTGGCAGAAGGCAGGGTGATCGAATGGTCGCCTCCCAGCACGATCGGAATCGTCTCAGCGTCCAACGCCTCGGCGACCTTGGCTTTCACCGCATCGTGGCTCATCTGGAGATCAGATGGCGCGCAGTTAGCGTCGCCAAAATCTACCACCTTCAGAAACTCAAGCGGGTCGATATCCAGTCCCAGGTGATACAGCGTTCGTGAGGCCGTGAAGTAGGACGCCTCCCGTATGGCTCGCGGGCCAAATCGAGTGCCCGGCCGGTACACAACGCCCATATCAACGGGCGCACCGAGTATCGAAATATCGGCCTCGGACGACTTCAGTTCCTCGACATCGCGTGCAAAAGGCAGATGCAGATATGTCGGCAGCCCGACAAATGCGGGATGCGGGTCGTCGCCGTGAAGGTTAGTCATGAGGTATCCAGTCGTAATGGATCATTACATCTTCCAGAACTCAGGCAATGGTAATGCCACCGTCCACTACGTAGGAGCCGCCTGTGGCGAATCCGGCGTCGTCTGAGGCAAGGAACGCTATCCACGGGGCGATGTCTCCCGGCGTGCCAAGCCGACCCAGCGGCGTCGACGACAGCATTGCCTCGCGTCGACCATCGGGATCCGGGTGGTCGCCCCAGTCCGGTGTGCGTTCAAGAGCGCCAGGGCACACGGCATTCGAACGTATTCCCCTATCGCCGTAGTTGACGGCGATGTGGCGGTTCAGCCCCAGCAAACCGGTCTTGGCGGTCATGTAGGAGACGTTAGCCGATCGGCCCTGTAGCGCTGTGATCGAACTTACGATCACGATCGCGCCACCATCGCCTTGCTTGATCATCTGCGCCAGACCGTGTTTGCAGGTCCGGACAACTCCACGAAGGTTCACGTCCTGGGTTAGCTCCCACTCATCTTCTTCCATCTCAAACAGATTGACGTCCGTGTTGTGCCGCTGGATTCCGGCGTTGGCGACTACGACATCCAACCTTCCGAACACCTGAACCGTTCGAGAGATCGCCTCCTTGACCTGGTCATCGACGGTCACATCGACGGGAATCGCAAGTGCTTTCGCGCCCCTGCCAGCAAGTTCCGCCGCTACCTCTTCAACTCCCTCAACGGGGATTCCGGCCAGCGTCACCGATGCGCCCAGCTTCGCCATGTACCTTGCACTTGCTGCGCCGATACCGCTGCCCGCACCTGTGATGAGCACCACCTTGCCGTCGAGTCGCATGTGTCCTCCTAGGGTTCTGGGAGTTCTGGTCGCTTAAGCAGCCACAATCACTGGATGCTAGACGGGCCAAGTGTTCGATGCCAGCGGTGGGGATCGCAATCCCAGCTCCATTCCTGGGTGTGGATGCCGACACAAGTTCTAACCAGCGCCAAAGAGATACGACACCCGTTTTCCGACCACCGGTTCACCCAGCTTGAACGGCCGGCCGTGACCGCAGGTCGGCAGCTTGGTGAACCGGTGCAGGGCGGTCATCAGCGCCTCAGGATGTAAGTTTCTATGATCCCTAGCGTAGCCCGTTACCGCCGGAATAACTGCGGCCTACATATCCATTGTGGCGACCTTCAGTTTCAAGCTGCGGAACGTGATGAGAGTACGGCGCTGGCGGCGTCTCCAGTACATCACGGCCTCCCATGTAGTGGAACTATCGCTACCGGCCGAGACGCCCTGTATCACGGCAAGCGCGAATCCCGGGAGGACGATGTAGTGGAGCACGGGCGCAATCGTCCTGTTCCTGGTATTCCTGAGGATTCTCGGCAGCGCGGAGTTACAAGCGCCCAATCGAAAACTTGAGACAGGCTCCAGGTAGTCATCCCAGATACCGGACGGCGGCGGCGGATGCCTTAGTTCGTCCCGCGATTTCCGCTAGTCCGTAAACAAAGCTCAATCGCTCTGTCATCCTGAACTCGATTCACGATCCGGTTGACCCCCAGGATCATATGAACCAGGCGGCAAGACCGCTCCTGCGTGCGCTCCGGTCCCGTAGAGAGAAGTAATCAGGGTGGACGCACACAACAAAGATGAAGCCAGATGGGCGGACCCTGAATCAAGCTCAGGATGACACTGCTCTCAAAACCCGAGTTTAAATGGGAGTCGAGGGCATCTGGATACGCGCGGACCGTCCTGATAGCCTGCCGCGCATATGACAACTACAGAACACAATCCTGACCGCACGGCTGACGTCTTAATCGTCGGCGCTGGCGCTTCCGGCGCAGCGGTCGCCGCATCACTCTCTGAAGCTGGATTCGATGTTGTCTGCATCGAACAGGGCCACTGGCAAGACTCGTTCCAATACCCAACGGCTAAGCCCGACTGGGAGTTGAGGTCGATGAGTTCGTGGTCTATCAACCCGAACAAACGCCGACTCCCGGAAGACTATCCGGTGAACGTCGAAGACTCGGCGGTCGACCCCGTGATGTTCAACGGCGTTGGCGGAAGCACCATCATGTGGGTGGCGCACACCCCACGTCTGCACCCTTCCGACTTCCGGGTCAAATCCCAGGACGGTGTCGCCGAAGATTGGCCGATTTCGTACGAAGATTTGGAGCCGTGGTATGACCTGAACGATCACGTCATGGGCTGCGCCGGCATCTCCGGAGACCCGGCTAACCCACCCCGCTCAGAGCGGCCTATGCCGCCCATCCCGATCGGCAAGGACGGCGAGATGATCGCCGGTGCTTTTGATCGACTCGGCTGGCACTGGTGGCCGTCCGACTCCTATATCAACTCCACCCGTTACGGTGAGGGACGCGACTCCTGCAACTTCTGCGGTCACAACATGATGGGCTGCTTCCAGCGCGCCAAGGCCTCGACCGATCTGACCTACTGGCCGCGCGCTATAGACCAGGGAGCCGAGCTTGTGACCGGCGCTCGTGTCAGGGAGATTACGACCGACTCTTCAGGCAGGGCCACGGGCGTGAACTACCTGGACACCGAGGGCAACGACATATATCGGTCGGCGAGAGCCGTGGTGATGGCGGCCAACGGCGTCGGCACGCCCCGTCTCATGCTGATGTCCGACTCCGACCGTCACCCGAACGGCCTGTCAAACTCGTCCGGGATGCTCGGAAAGAACCTGATGTTTCACATGTTCGGGGGATCATCTGGAGTCTTCCCGGATCACGAGGATCCGTGGGTGGGGCCGGTGGCCAACATCCTCCTTTCGCAGGAGTTTTACGAGACCGACCCGGACCGCGGCTTCCTTCGCGGCTACACCTTCCAGATGGGACGAGGGCTGGGGCCGGGCGCAATAGCGCGAAGTGTGGGCGGCCATCGCGCGCCGTGGGGGAAGGACCATCACGAGGTTCTGGAACGTCGATTCCGCAACACCATCAGCCTAGGCGCTATCGGCGACGATCTGCCTGAAGAACACAACACGGTCACGCTCGATAAGAGTTTGACCGACAGTTCCGGTCTCCCGGCGCCAAAAATCTCGTACAAGGTCAGTGAAAATTCACGCGCCTTGCTGGACCACGCCATCGCACAGGGACGGACGGTACTGGAAGAGGCCGGTGCGACCGAGATCCTCATCAATCCGCAATCACGAGAGACCGGGTGGCATCTGCTGGGGACGGCACGTATGGGCAACGACCCGGAGCGGTCCGTGGTGGACAAGCACGGCCAGTCTCACGATGTCGACAACCTGTTCATCGTGGACGGAAGCGTATTTGTGACCGGGGGCGGTGTGAACCCGACGCCGACCATACAGGCGATAGCACTTCGCACGGCCGACTACATCATCAATGAGCGGCAGGATTTGAAAGCCTGATGACGATTAATCACACTACCGATCTCCTAACAGCCGTCCTGGACCGTGCTCTGCCCCCGGTAGGCAACCTGCCCGGTGCCGGCGGAATGGGTCTATCCGAAGAAGTGATCAAACGGTGCGCCGCCGATTTTCGATTTAGCGACGCACTGGACGCCGTGGTCGAGGCATTGCCGTCGCCGGGCGATTTCGCGGCGCTCGATGACGATGGTCGAGATGAAGCGCTTCGTGCGGTCGAGTCTTCCAACCCGGACGCCTTCGGGCTGTGGTTGGATGTCGTTTACACCGTTTACTACATGCAACCGGACGTACATAAACGTCTGAACTGGCACGGTCGCTCACCGCAGCCGGACGGCAACACAATGCCGCCGTGGGACGAGTCGATCCTGGGCGTTATCCGACAGCGAGAACCGTTCTGGCGAAAGACGTAGTTGGGCGGGGGCCTTATTAGCGCCCCGGATTTTGTCATTCTGAACCTGATTCAGAATGACAATTGGTTAATCAGAACCAGTTTCCATCAAACGGCGGCTAATGCCGACAGCGCCAGTCACACCACCACCCAATAAATCACACATTACGTGCGCAGCGGAAGCCGAGATTTCCTGTTGAGCTATCTGGCGTATTGCCTGTTCGTGCGCCGTTTCGGTAGCGATTGCAGTACGAGGCGTGGCACAGGTAGGAGCCGCCCTTCATTACGCGTGATGCACCATCTGGCGGGCCGATCGGGTTGTCTCGCGACGCATCTGGAAGCTGGTGGAAGCCTGGGCTCCAGTTATCGGCGCACCACTCCCATACATTGCCTGAGACGCAGTACAGCCCGAACTCGTTCGGCTCATACGACGTCACCGGAGCAGTCCCAGCAAACCCGTCCAGCTCTCGATTCTCGTCGGGGAATCGACCCTGGAAGATATTGCACATGTACTTCCCGTCGGGCACCAACTCCTCGCCCCACGGGTACATCGCCTGCGAGACTCCGCCGCGTGCCGCAATCTCCCATTCGGCCTCAGTCGGCAAACGCTTACCCGCCCAGTCGCAGTACGCCTGAGCATCGGTCCATGACACGTGCGTGGCCGGGTGATCCATACGGCCTGCTATCGACGAATCAGGGCCATCCGGGTGCAGCCAGTCGCCGCCATCGACGCGACGCCACCACTCGGACCCGGCGACCGCCTGCTTTACGCCCTTGGCCATCTCTTCCGAGATGAAGCCATGGAACACAAACGTCCAACCAAAGCGCTCCGCCTCGGTCTGAAAGCCTGTGACATCGATGAACTCAGCGAACTGGGAATTGGTCACAGCGGTCGCGTCGATGTAGAACGGATTGACGCCTACTTCACGGACCGGGCCTTCGCCGTCCAGCGGGAAGCCACGCGGGTAGTCGGTCCCCATAAGAAACTCACCACCGGGGATCTTGACCATCGAGTCATCAAACGGGACCTTCGGTCCGTTTACCGGGAGACGCGATTCGCCCGTCGCTGCGCCACTTCCGATATCGACCCGTCCGGGTGCAGTCAGGTTGTCGGTCTGCCTATCACCGGGCTGTTCGGGAATCGAATCCCGGGACGCGGCGCAGCATGCGCAATCGTGGCCTACACTCATTGCGGTACGTTCGTCACAGGTAACGGGTACGGCCTTGAGGGGCCCTCGTATCCGAAGTCGGTCTGCATCGCCATTCCTCCCAGGTCCGCCAATCGGTCGTGCATTGAGAGGCGAATCGAGTTCATTAGCTCCGGGTCCAACTCGGTGCTCAGACGGTCTCTTAACTCTTGATGCGCCGGAGCGTCCGCCAGATTCACCTGTTCCTACGGGTCGTTCAGAACGAATTGTATCGCCCGCGATGATGTCCGTTAGAGTGCGGCGACATCTTCCAACACGAAAGCGAATCCATGACCCGTCCCAACGTGCTGTTCATCATGTGCGACCAGCTCAAGGCGACTGCGCTGAGCGTTTACGGCAACCGGGTTTGCGAGACGCCATCGCTTGAACGACTGGCGAGCCAGGGTGTCACGTTTGAAAACGCCATCACACCACACCCGCTCTGTGTTCCCGCGCGTACGGCCATCATGGCCTCTCGCTACCCGCACCAGCTCGGCACTCGACGAAACGAGACGCTGATGCCGGCGGGCGTTCAGCACGCGTTTGGCGTATGGAAGTCGGCCGAGTACAACACCGGGTTGATTGGCAAAAACCACTGCTTTGATCGACCCGAGGATCTCGACTTACTGGATGTTCGCGGCGAGCTGTGGCATCGGGGACTTCAGGGCGATGCGCCGTTAAAGGGCATGGAGTGGACGCGGCCTGTGGCAGACGTTCACGCCGCCGAAGCTGTGCGAGCCGATATGCCGCGCCAGAGCCCTCGAATCTCGTACGTAGTGACCGACTTTCCGGAAGAGGACTATGGAACCTCGGTCATCACAGCCCAGACAGAAAAATACCTAGAAGACCAAGCCGCCGCAGCGGATAACAGGGGCGACCGCCCCCCCTTTGCACTGTGGGTTTCGTTCCCGGACCCGCACGAGCCGCACCAGGCAGCCCGGCGCTATGCCGATATGTTCCCTCCAGAGTCTGTGAACCTGCCGCCGAGTCGTGACGACGAGTTCGATGAGACGTCACCCGAACGCAATCGCATCCTGCACCGGATTCTCGGTTTGTCGAACGACAGCGAAGACGATATTCGGCGCTCCATCGGCATCTACTACGCAATGACGCGCTTGGTGGATGACGGAATCGGTCGAATCCTGGACACGCTGGAGTCCACGGGTCTAGCGGACAACACGATCATCGTGTTCACGGCCGACCACGGCGACTTTATGGGCGAGCACGACATGATCATTAAGGGCGGCCTGTTTTACGACTGCCTGGTGCGTGTGCCGCTCATCGTTTCATGGCCGGGACGTGTTCCCGAAAGCGTCAGAGACGACTCCATGGTCAGCACCATCGACATCGTGCCGACGCTACTTCAGTTGCAGGGAATCGACGCCCCACCGGAGTTTCACGGCGAACCCTTGCCGACCGTGACGGACGCTACGCCACGGGATGCTGCTTTTTCCGAATACGGAAGCGACGGGCCACCCTTCACGATGGCGGATCTAGAGGCCATGCCGGAGCCGTACGGATACGAGACGCTGATCGCCAGCCTCCAGTGGCGAGAGGCCGAGGGGGACCGCCGAATGGTGCGCACGTCCCGCTGGAAGTATGTCCACGACCCGCTATCTCCGCCCGGAGAGCTGGATGAACTGTACGACCTAGAGGCGGACCCCGCTGAGTTGACGAACGTGGCGGCTGATCCGGCAAACGCGGGGGTCGCGGCCAGGATGCGCGATCGTCTAGAAGCGTGGCGGGCGTCTACCGGTGATGGGCCCGTCGTGCCGTTGCCGGGACCAGAGCACTACGCGGCAGGCGGCCACATCCGAACAGAGCGGCCTCGTTAGGGAACCCTCTTGTCATAGCTAGCGCCATGTTGTCATCCCGAGAGAAGCCGAGGGATCTGCACCGACACGCGAGTTCTGCGATAAACACTCTGATCGCGAAGACCTCTTACCTCCCTCACCCCAGCCCTCTCCCACCGGGAGAGCGGTACCAATCACGCCCGCAAGATCAGCCGTTAATGGCCGCCGTCGGTACCGCCTACCCCTGAGACCGTCACCCGGTACGAGGGATCGTTACCCGGATCGGAATCGACAATAACGTTGGCCTTCTCAAGAATCCGCTGGCAGTTCGCGCTCAGGTGCAGCAAGTGCAACTGTTGGTCGGCCCTGTCATAACGCTGGGCCAATTCAACAATCGCCTCCATCCCCGAGTGGTCCCATACACGGGAATACTGGAAGTCGATCACTACCTCGTTTGGATCCGTCACCGGGTTGAATAAATCCCGGAAGCTACTGATCGATGCGAAGAAAAGCTGGCCGTGGAGCGTGTATGTGCGGCGGAACGATTGCTCCCCATCCTCAGGGTTCTCATCCTCCGCCACCACGTAGATCGACCGTGCTGCGTTCCATGCGAATACCAACGCCGAAACGATTACACCGATGATTACTGCGACAGCCAAGTTGGTGGCTACGGTAATTGCCGATACAAGGATAATCACAAAGGCATCGGAAACCGGGATTTTGCGAATGATTCGGAAGCTAGACCATGCGAACGTTCCGATAACCAGGAAGACCATCACGCCAACAAGCGCTGCTATCGGGATCAGTTCTATTAGTGGTGAAGCTACGACAATGTAGGCAAGAAGCAGTAATGCCGCGACCGTGCCTGAAATTCGCAAACGTGCGCCAGACTTCATGTTGATCAGACTCTGACCAATCGTTGCGCAACCACCCATTCCGCCAAAGAATCCGGTGATGATATTTGCTGCGCCCTGCGCCATGCACTCTCGGTTGTTCTGACCTTTGGTTTCGGTAATTCCATCGATCAATGAAGAGGTCAGCAGAGATTCGATTAGTCCTATCGCTGCCAGAATAAATGCGTACGGCAGAATGATCCAAAGCGTCTCAAAGTTCATTGGAACGTCTGGAACGCCAAAGGTAGGCAGGTTGCCTGAGATGCTTGAGAAGTCTCCGACAGTTGTTGTGTCCACTCCACCAAAAATCACGATTGCCGATACTACGAGAATCCCGGCAAGTGCCGATGGGAACTTCGAGGTGAGTTTTTGAGCAAGGTAGATAACGGCGATCGTTGTAACGACTAGGCCGATCATGATGAGCAACGCGCTACCGGCTAGCCATTGCTCCCCACCGTCATGGGTTTCGACTTTGAAGTGTTCAAGCTGCGCCAGGAAGATGACAATTGCGAGTCCGTTCACGAATCCGAGCATTACCGGATAGGGAACCATTCGAATTAGTTGACCTTGTTTGAGTACGCCGAGTCCTACCTGGATAATTCCCATGAGAATCACGGTCATGAATAGATATTCAACACCGTGATTTTTTACAAGCACGACCATCGCTACAGCTAGTGCGCCGGTGGCGCCAGAAATCATTCCAGGGCGTCCACCTGTCAAGGATGTGACTAGCCCAACAATGAATCCGGCGTAGAGTCCTACCAGCGGGTCGACTCCGGCCACGAATGCGAAGGCAACTGCTTCTGGAACGAGAATGAGGGAGACTGTAATTCCGGCCAGGATTTCTACGCGAATCCGACCCAAGTTTAGGTACTGTTGCATTTATCGACCGGGATATTGTGAAAACAGATTTTATTTCTACACCACATTGCCCTCAAGTAGTTAACTTATAGTTAAGGCGTTCCGTCGGTTTACTGGGATAAATGACGGAAACCGCCTTAGAAGCCTATGAAGGACGACATCACTCCAAACCGAGAAGTCTATTTACACGGCCATCACCCGGTCGTCGTCGACGAACATGCGAGACGCAGCGCAGAGAGAAACGCCGCATATCTGCTACCCCACCTGAAGCCAGGGATGTCGTTGCTGGACATCGGGTGCGGCCCGGGCAGTATCACCGTCGGACTGGCCGAAGCTGTCTCTCCGGGGCGCACGGTAGGTGTAGATATGTCCGAGATGGCCCTTGAACGAGCGCGGGCAGACGCAGCGAGCTCCGGGCTTACCGATATCGAGTACCTGGCCGCCGACGCTTACGAGCTTCCGTTCCCAGACGGTTCTTTCGACGCCGTTCACTTGCACCAGGTCTTGCAGCATCTCTCGGACCCGGAACGGGCTATGCAGGAGGCACTGCGCGTAATGACTCCCGGCGGTGTGATCGGTATTACAGAAGTGGACTGGGACACCGCCACGTTCTGGCCGCGCCCCCCGGAAACAGATCGTTTCCTGGAGATATATGACGCCGTCGCCCTGCACAACGGAGGCGACCCGGATATGGGCCGGCGTTTGCGGTCTATGCTGGAGCCTTTAGATCTGTCTCGGATGGAGATCGGGGCGATTGTGTGGACGTTCGGAGATGCCGAATCCACGGAGCAATGGGGCGATCTGTGGTGGTCCAGAATCCAGGAGTCGAATATCGCCACCGTGGCGGTAGAGGTCGGTATTTCGACCACAGATGAGCTGGCGAAGGTGGGCGCGGGTTTGCATGATTGGGGTCAAGCGCCGGACGCATATTTTTCGATCACCCACAGCCAGGCGCTGGGCTGGAAGTAGATCTCCGATGGGAGGAGGACTAAGTGGTGCGGTGCCGCATGAAAATGTGAGAGGGGTGGCGAAATCCTGTCATCCTGAACCCGAGGCGAAGGATCTCCCGGCCCGTACTCCGCCGCGCCAGTAGACAAAGTCAACGCGGCTGCTACGGCGTCTAGCAGCACGACCGGGCGGAGCAAGCCCCGCCCCTACATCGGTCGATGCGATCCCTAGCCAGACCCAGTTATCCGCAGCGCCTCTTAAAGCTCGCCCTCAAGGCGCTGGATCACTGCGCCCGTGTGCAGCTTGGGGTGGAAGTAGGTCGACTTGGACGGCAATCGCTGTCCACGGGTCACTATCTTCTCGAACGGATCTATCGGCACGGCACGCATCACGAACCCGACCTGTGCTGCGCCCGCAGAGACAGATCGCAGCACGGCGACGGCGTTGTGCTCGAAGGCGACGACCGTTTGTTCCCGTTCCAGGTTGAACGTAGGCCGTACGACTTCATTGTGCAGGCGTGTGTAGTCAGATGCCGCAAGTTCGTCCGCTGCGGGCGCAGGGCTGCGCATCACGCCAATCTGCAGGCGACCCGGTTCAACCCCGGCGAAACCTATAGCAACTTGATCCTCAGGAACGGCGTTTAGTGCTTCCTCAAACGAGGCTGCGTTCGTGGGATCGATCGGTCCCTTGTCTTCAAGATCAAACGCACCGACCACGTACTCCCGGAACCGGGCCAGTTCGTCGTCCGATGCGTCTTCTAGCTGCCGGTGGTAGCCGAGCAGCAACAGGCCGGGGTCTTCGACCGAGATCAGCGTCATCAACCTGAAGTTGATCGCATCGTCGTGGCCAATGGCCCGAGTTTCACGTACTTCGTCGCGGTACGTAAGCGCCGTCTCGTATCGGTGGTGACCGTCTGCCAGGTAAAGCTGCGTATCCGCCAGGGCTTCTGTCACGGCTGCGATGTCGGCGGCATCAGAAATCCGCCAGAGTTTCATAGAGGGAAGACCTTCCGGCGCAGCGTCGACGATCGGCTTTCCGGACGTCGCACGCTTCATCACGGTAGCGACGGCGGCGTCCGAGTCCCTGTACAGCACCATCAGAGGGCTGTAGTTGGCCTTCGCAGACCGCATTAGCTCAAGCCGGTCCACCTTGGGACCGGGCCGTGTGTACTCGTGCGGGAGCACCACACCCTTATCGAACTCTTCCAGCCTCACGGCGGAAATCAGCCCCTGTCGGATGTGATTTTTACCGGCGAACGAGAAGGTCTCTTCGATCGCATACAGCGATACAGAGTCGTCTTCCTTGAGCACGCCTGAAGCGAGCCATTCAGCCTGGAGTACGGCGGCACGGGCGTACCAGTCGTTGCCCGGCGTGTCGCCCGGCTCGTCCCGTCCCCACTCAAGCCTGATGACGTTGTAGGGAGATCCGGCGTAGAGCCTCTCCCGTTCAGCCTCAGAGATAACGTCGAAAGGCGGAGACAGGAGCGTCGAAAGATCGCCCGCTGCCACGGTGTTATAACGAACTCCACGGAAGGGTCGTACATCTGCCAACGCTCCGTGCCTCCTTTCATTTCATTCAAAAGAACCTCTCTCCCGACGAGAGAGGGCCAGCTGGATGCACACCTTGCGGTGCATTTAATTTCGGATCACCGATTGTAGATGCGATACCGGCTGTTTTACGTGTAACTGCCGATATCCAGCGATGTCGATGTTTCCGCGTCTCACAATAGGACTGACATCCGGATTTGGAGCTAAGCCGCTGATTTCATATTCTGCACCAGAGTCGGGAGAGTCAGGGTCGATGGTTGGACCGCAAAATCACTGTTCCCCTTCGTCGCCTGATCTGGAAACCGTGTCAAGCATAAAATGATCGCCATGACCTCAAAATCCGCCGAGATGCGGGCTGCCGAGCTACGCGAACAATTGAACCGGGCAAACCGGCTGTACTACGTTGAGCAGTCGCCGGAAATGACCGACGCCCAGTGGGATGCCATGCTCCGGGAACTACAGACGCTTGAAGCGGAGAATCCAGAGCTCCTCACGATTGACTCGCCTACGCAGCGGGTCGGAGCGCCACCTTCAGACGGGTTTGCGGAGGTCGTACATCCATCTCCAATGCTCTCGCTCGGCAACGTGTTTGATCGAGAAGAACTTGAGGCGTGGCATCGACGCGTAAGTGAGTACGTCGAAGTCGAACGCTTCGACATGAGTTGCGAACTGAAGATAGACGGCCTGGCGATTTCGATACGTTACGAGGACGGCGTGCTGGTACAGGCCGCAACACGCGGCGACGGGATTCGCGGCGAAGACGTCACAGCGAATATCCGGACCATCAAGTCCATCCCGCTGCAGCTGGCGGGCGATGACGCTCCGACAACTCTTGAAGTCCGCGGCGAGGTGTTTTTCCCAATCTCTGCGTTTGAGAAGTTCAATGCGGAACGTGCCGAACAGGGCCTTCAGACCTATGTGAATCCGCGTAACTCGGCTTCTGGCTCGTTGCGACAGCTTGATTCGGCAGAGACGGCGGCGCGGCCTCTTGAAGCGTTTATTTATTCGATCTCGTCGTTTTCTGGCGATGGAGCCGTGAACCGCCCGACGACGCAATCAGGCGATCTTGCTGCGTTAAAAGACTGGGGCTTCAAGACCAATCCGTGGTCTCGAGTGGCGATCGATCTCGACGGCGTAGCTGCTGCGTTCGAAGCCGCTGGAAGCGACCGACCAGATCTGGATTACGGCATCGACGGGCTTGTCATCAAGGTCGATGAACTGGCGTTACAGACCCGGCTGGGCACGGTTGGACGTGATCCCCGGTGGGCCACGGCGTGGAAGTTCCCGGCGGAACAGGTGACTACGATTCTCAACGAGATCGCGATCAACGTAGGCCGGACCGGTAGTCTGACACCGTACGCCATCCTTGAGCCGGTTTTTGTAGGCGGTGTAACGGTGAGCCAGGCAACACTGCATAACGCAGACGTGATCGCCGAAAAAGACATTCGGGCGGGCGATCTTGTGATCGTCCAGCGCGCCGGAGATGTCATCCCTCAGATCGTCGGCCCTGCACCGGGTAACAAGCGCGATGCGGACTCGAAGCCGTTCGAGATGCCGGATAGCTGCCCGGCATGCGACAGCGCCGCGGTTCCGGATGACGAGGACGTGGTGATCCGCTGCGTGAACGGCCGCTGCCCCGCGCAGACTGTCCGCTTGTTGGGGCATTTCGCTTCACGTGGTGCGATGGATATCGAGGGCCTCGGCGAGAAGCTGGTTTCAGTGCTGTACGCACAGGAGTTCGTGGCCGACGTATCCGATATTTTCGATTTGACCGATAGACGTGATGACCTGATCGCTATCGATCGCATGGGCGAGATCAGCGTCGACAATCTCCTGAAGGCGATCCAGGGCTCAAAAAAACAATCTCTCCCCCGCCTCATCACTGGCCTTGGTATCCCTCACGTCGGGTCGGAAAACGCGGAGTTGATCGCTGGCTATTACCGATCTTTCGAAGCTCTAATTGGTTCGTTCTCGAAGGCCAACATCTGGCGGCACATTCCAGTCGATGACGAAGGACATCCGAACCTGATCGGAAAACTCACTGGAATTGAAGGAATCGGCCCGACCATCGCCGAAAGTGTCCAAGACTGGGCGCAGCTCACCTCAAACTTGAAAATCCTAATAAACCTCCGTGACCGTGGCGTTCAGCCGCCGCTTATCGCAGTGCGTGCCGACAACGATCTGCGCTTTGAGGGGCTGCGATTCGTCGTGACCGGACGACTTGAGTCCCTGTCGCGGCAGGAGGCACAGGCCCGGATCAAGGAGCTTGGCGGCGCCGTGTCTTCTTCAGTGTCAAAAAAGACCAGTTACGTCATCATCGGCGCGGATCCAGGTTCGAAATACGACACGGCGGTCCGCCTGCAGGTCCCTGTGCTTGAAGAGGACCAGTTCCTTCAGATGTTGGACGAAAGTCCGCTAGAACCACAGGAAATTCAAGAGCAAGAAGAGGCTCAAAAAAGCCTGTTCGATTGACCAACCCGTCCTTGGTTTATCGACGGCCCAACTGACGTAGACGAAGCGAAGGAGTGACAATAATGGTTAGCCCGAACGGTCATTCAACTTGCAGCCATCGTGTGACGTGTGCGGAAAGGCACTGAGTTCACCTTCAGGGCGGCCAGGCATAGAGGGTTATTTGTTCGATCTGGAATCGGTGTTACGGTCATATAATCGGCGTTTGAGTTTCGTAGCAGTACGGGAAGTCTTGGCCGTTAGGCAACCTGAGCGTTTATCCAAGCTGTTCAAGTTGCGCGACGCCGCAGATCTGTCCGCTCTTTCGGACCATCTCAACAACGATGTAATTGATTTCCTCCGGGAGTTTCTCGCGGAGTCTGACTCACAGGAATAACGATTGGTCCTCAAGAAGTTCCTCGACCCGTTCCGACTCCTCAAGGGTGAGGAGCGCGAGGGTATGGAAAACGCCAGCTCACGCAAGCCGCTGATTGTGGTCGGCCTCGCTAACCCGGGGGCGAAGTACCGCGGTACCCGTCATAACGTGGGAGCGATGTTGGTGGATGAACTCGCTCGCCGTGCTGGCGCACGCCTGGAGAACAAGGTTCGAGATACCGAACTCGTTGAGACAGAAATCGGTGAAGCCCCGGTGATCATCGCCAAGCCGATCACCTTCGTCAACGACAGCGGCAAGTCGGTCCGAAACATTCTGCGCAAGTTCAACACCGAGCCAGACCGGTTGCTCCTAGTTGTAGATGACATGGACCTCAATATCGGACGCCTCCGCCTCAGGGCGGGAGGAAGCTCCGGTGGACATAACGGCCTCAAGTCGGTCCAGCAATTGATCGGCACGGGTGAATTTCCGCGCCTTCGTATCGGAGTCGGCAGGCCACCAGCAGGCAGTGATCCAATCAAGCACGTTCTGGGGCGATTTCGCCCCGACGAGCGGCGGGTCATCGACGATGCCCTGAATCGGTCAGCCGATGCGGTAGAGGTAATTCAACGCGAGGGCCTAGACAAGGCGATGGAAATCTTCAACCGGCCTGCTTGAGGCGTAGTCGAAGGGGCCGATTGATTAAACCCAGCCTGAGGCTCTCGAAGGGCGGGGATGCAACAACGCCGATCCTTCGAGTACCTCATGACACGGTTGAGGTCACCTAAATACACGGTCCGGATGCCTTACACGGACAGCGCGCCCGCCGCGCTTACCCGATCGAGTCAAATCCCGTGTAGGGCCTAAGCACCTCTGGGATGGATACCGTCCCGTCCGCCTGCTGATAGTTTTCAAGGATGGCGATAACCATCCGAGGCAATGCCAACCCGGAGCCGTTCAGCGAGTGGACGAAGCCAGGTCCTTTGCCATCTTCGGGTCGGTACCGCGTGTTAGAACGTCGGCCCTGGAAATCTGTGCAGTCCGAGAGCGAACTGACCTCCAACCACTCCTGCGATCCCGGAGCCCACACCTCAAGGTCAAAGGTCTGTGCGGACTGGAAACTGATGTCGCCCGTCGCAAGCGCAAGCAATCGCCAAGGCAGTCCAAGCCGTTCACACAAATCGATCGCGTCCTCAATCATCGACTCAAGCACACCTTCTGAGTGCGCGGGGTCCACGAACTGGAACATCTCAACTTTTTCGAACTGGCGTACGCGCTTGATCCCGCGCGTATCTCGCCCTGCCGAAGACCGTTCCCTTCGGAAACAGGGCGTGTGAGCCACGTACTTAAGGGGCAATTGGCCCCCATCAATGATCTCACCGGCGTGCAGGTAATTTAGCGTCACCTCGGCCGTGGGGATTAGCCAGAGATCATCCTCTTCGTCGTGAAACATCGTGTCGGCAAACTTCGGCAAATTGCCTGAGGCCGTCATCGCCTCTGATCGGATCATAAACGGAGGTGCGATCTCTGTGTACTCGTTCTCACGCGTGTGCACATCCAGCATCCAGTCGGCTAGCGCCCGCTGAAGCGCCGCCCCCTTGCCCTTAAGAACGTAGAAGCGTGCGCCCGCCATATTGGCCCCGGCTGCGAGATCAAAGATCCCGGTGCGGTCTGCGAAATCCCAGTTAGGCTCCACCTCAAAGTCACGCTTCTCGGGAGCCAGGCCTTCTCGAACGACGACGTTCGCTTCCTCATTTGCACCAACAGGGACGGCGTCTTTAGGGAGGTTCGGGAGGACGATCAGGAGATCGTGCAACTTCTGCTGGATCGCTTCTTGATCCGCTTCGATGGCCTTGATCTGGTCGCCGACAGAACGCATCTCGGCGATCTGTTCCGGCGATGGCTTGCCGCCGGACTGGCCGATGCTCTTACTTACATCGTTACGCTTCGAGCGTAGTTCATCACCCTCATGGACCAGCGCACGTCGCTGTCCGGCCAGCTCGATCATCTCTTCTATCGGCGGGTCCTCGCCACGATCGATTAGCTTCTGTCGGACAAACTCCGGGTCGTTGATTATCTGTTCGATTGAAAGCATATGAGTCTCTTGATATCAGATTCCATGATCGGGTTTGAAATGCGGATTCCGGAGATACCCTCTTCTAGTCCCTGAGTTGAGGATAGAGGATGACCTCCCTGATAGACCTCTCGCCCGATATCAGCATGGCGAGACGGTCGACTCCAAGTCCAAGCCCGCCGGTGGGCGGCATGCCGTGCTCAACGGCGACGAGGAAGTCTTCATCCAGCCTGTCCATTTCATCATCGTCATGCTCGCGCCGTAGACGTTCCTGGTCCTCAAATCGCTGTCGCTGGTCTATCGGGTCATTCAGCTCCGTAAATGCGTTGCACAGTTCATGTCCACCGACGAAACCCTCGAACCGCTCGACGATGCCGTCCATCCCGGGCTTGCGCTTGGCGAGCGGCGACATCTCGACCGGGTAGTCGACCAGAAAGGCCGGCTGCATGAGGTGCGGTTCGACGTGGTCTGAGATCACCTTGTCCAGCAGGCGACCCCAGTTGGCGCCCGGCTCCACGTGGATGCCACGCTCACGCATGGCGGCAGAAAGCGACTCCACGTCATCCAGCTCAACGAAATCGATGCCGGAACGCTTTTTGACTTCTTCACGCAGATCAAGACGCGGCCACGGCGGTGTCAGGTCTATCGGCTCTCCGTCCTCTTCGGCCGGAGGTACGATTATCGATCCGGTGACGTCCTGGGCGATGGACGACACCATCTGTTCGACCATCTCCATAACATCGTTGTAGTCGGCGTACGCCTCGTAGCTTTCGATGGTCGTGAACTCCGGGTTGTGGTCCAGGTCAAAACCCTCATTCCGGAAGATCCGACCGATCTCACAGACCTTGTCGAAGCCACCGACGATCAACTTCTTGAGGTGCAGTTCAGTGGCGATACGAAGATACAGGTCTCGGTCAAGCGCATTGTGGTGCGTGCCGAAGGGTCGCGCTGATGCGCCCGCCGGAACGGTGACCAACATCGGCGTCTCCACCTCTATGAACCCACGGTCGTGCATGAAGCGACGCATCGATGCCACCATGTCGGCCCGCATCTTTGCAATCTCCATGGACCGATCATTGGATATCAGGTCCAGATAGCGCTGCCTGAAACGCTTCTCGATGTCAGTCAGTCCAGCCCATTTGTCAGGGAGCGGCCGAATCGCCTTGGTGAGAACCGTGAGGGAATGGACCTCAATGCTTGGCTCACCACGTCGGGTCCGGAAGACCGGACCTTTTGCGCCAATGATGTCACCCAGGTCGAGATCGTCCAGCAAGGCGTAATCATCGCCCAGCACGTCCTTGCGGAGGTGAAGCTGAATCGTGCCGGAGGCGTCCTTGAGGTCGATAAAAGCGGCCTTACCCATCCCACGCCGCGCCATCATACGGCCGGCCAGAACCAGTGTTTCAGATTTAGCACCTTGACCCTGATCAGCCTCTGCGGAATCCAGAGTGGCCCTTGCGGCTGCACTGTCAGAGGTCGGCTTGAACCTGGCCGGGTAGGGGTCGATTCCCCTTCCCCGCAGTCGTTCAAGCTTGTCGAGGCGTGCCTGAATCAGGCGCTCTTCAGATACGGGCTGATCGGTAGTTTCTTCTGCACCGGGCATGGAAGGGCGGGCCTCAGCGACGCTCTCAGGCGCCGCGCTTGCGCGTAAAGGGGCAGAAGCCCCCTCGCTGGTTCGGAATCGGAACATTATCACATGGCGGTATGCCGATTTACCGAGTTGATTGCTGTCCATGAACAGCCAATGTTTGCTGAAAAGCGCCTTGGACGAGGCATCGTCTTGAACTCGATTGTCGAAAGGACAACTAAGGCATAGTGACACGCTGATTCTGCGCGGTAAGTATGTTTTGTCATCCTGAGCCCGGGGCGAAGAATCTCCTGGGATTCCGTGCGTCTGGTCGTTGCCCCGCAATGACTGCGCTCGCATCCTCGTTCTTTCTGCGGCCACGTGAGAGTCGAACAGACTGTCCCGCTCATGTGGGGTTAGCGTTAATTTGAGATTGACTGGGAGATTCCTGAATCAAGTTCAGGACAGGCTCTTCGCTTCCGGCTCAGGATGACAAGATTTTGTGCGCTGGGTTAGGCAGCGCAACTCCCAAACGATGTATTGCTGCGGGTCCCTCAGCTTCGGTCGGGATGATTTCGAGCCGCGTATCGCACGAACGGGTGGAACAAGCCCCGTCCCTACGGTGTTGATGGCAGGATGACGCCGCCCCGGTTTTCAAGCGGATCCTGAATCGAGATCAGGACGACTGGCTGCAGGAGTAGGTCGATTTTCCCACACGCGCCCACATTCAAATCCGGCCAAACTCGCACCACGTTTGCGTAGCGCTTGAAGCCGTCACATTTCCATAATCAGGGTTCCGTCATTTGAGACGGGTGCATTTCCTTTGTCGACCGATCAATAAGCAGAGCTACCGGAGGTTCCAATGAGGATCGGCGGTGGAAGCGCCGGTGGGCGAAGGGTTAGAGGGCGTGGGCAACGCCGAGGCGAGACCGGACTCCGTCCGACCTCGTCACGTGTGCGGCTGGCGATCTTTTCGATGCTCGGGCCGGGGGGCCTTAGCGGATTGAGTGTGCTTGATCTTTATGCCGGAACGGGTGCGATGGGGTTGGAGGCGCTCAGCAGGGGCGCATACTCGGCGATGTTCGTGGAACTAAACGAAAGGCGCTGTAGAGACATATCCGAGGCCGCGATCGAGCTTGGCTTTTCCGAGCAATCAACGGTCAGAAAAGGCCGATGTGAACGGGTCAGCACAACGCTGACCGGTAAGTTCGACATCGTGTTCATCGACCCGCCATATGCGGACGATCCATTTGCAGAGGTGATGCGCAACCTGGATGAGGCAGATGTCCTCAACCTGAAAGCCACCATCTTTGCGGAACACTCAATCAAAACGGAACTTGAAGACCGTTACGGCCGACTTGAGAAAACAGACAGCCGACGTTACGGCGATACAGCGATTTCAACGTACCGCCTGTTAGAGAACCAGTAGCGGTCACGACTACGGCGATCCGATCACACGAGTATTTGCCCGTTCACACGAGTAAATGCGAGTAACTGCCCGTAAATAAAGGAATCAGGAACATAACGAACAATCGGGTTAAAGCACTCTACGCCGGAACATTTGATCCGGTTACCGACGGCCATCTGGACATTGTCCGTCGGTCCGTTGAGTTATTTGACGAAATAGTTGTGGGTGTCTACGACCTGCCGCAAAAGTCGTTGATGTTCAACACCAAGGAACGACTGGACATGTTCCAACGTGCGCTGGAAGACATTCCTCAAGTAGTGATCACTGCTTACTCCGGCCTAACGGTGAGATATGCATCAGAGATCGGCGCTCTCGTCCTCGTAAGAGGTCTCCGAATTGGCGCCGATTACGAATACGAACGTGAAATGGCGCTGATGAACAGGGCGATGCAGCCAAATGTTGAGACGGTTTGCTTGATGAGCAGCCTTGAGCAACAGTTCATCAGTTCCAGCCGAATTAAAGAGATAGCAAAACTAGGAGCGGAGATAGATTCCTTCGTTCCTGCCCATGTGTCGGCGGCGGTGGCCGCCCGCATAGGCAACCAGTAGGAATTAACACAGCAGGGCCGGTGAACGGCCACAAGAACCGGTAGCGCACCCATGCGCCGCCGGCAGGGCAAAACAGGGGGCACTAATGTCTTTGGAACAACACTTGGAAGCACTTGAGTCACTCGTAGCAGGCGGCCGCGTACCGGCCACCTCACGGACCTTGATCAATCTCGACAAGTTCAACACGGCTATCGAGCAGCTTCGCTCCGAGTTGCCCGACGAGATGGACGAGGCACAGGCGATCATTCGCCAGAAGGAAAGCGTGATCAAGACGGCCGAAATCGAGGCCCGAAGAATCCGCGCTTACGCAGACGAAGAGGCCACCAACATTCGGCAGACTGCGGAAGAGAAGGCGACTATGGCGCTGGACACCGCATCCGAAAAGGCCTCACGGATGGTTCAGCTGACAGAAGTCACCGCAGAAGCATCACGGGTGGCCGCACAGATCATCTCAGGGGCCAAAGAGAGTGCTGCCGGGATCATCGAGAACGCCGAATCGACCGCAGCTCAGAGGACTGAAGAGTCTGAAAGCCGGATCGGCATGATGATGAACGATGCAGAAGCGGATGCTGGCAGCAGGCGTGATGGCGCAGATAAGTACGCCAGTGAAGTGCTATTCAACCTGGAAGAGCACGTCTCAGGCGTCCTGGGCAAGGTACGCGCCGGGCTGGACCTGCTTGAGTCCACAACTCCGGCAGAGACCACCGCAGTCCACTAGAGCTTCGCTTCCGGCTACGCTAGAAATTCTTACCAATGCAGGTGACCTGCTCTCCGAAATCGTGGACGGATTCAGACCGATATCAGGTGCCAAATCTCAGGCATTGATCACCTCTAGCCCACGACATTCTGTCGTTCTTCGTGCCGACCGTGACAGGCTGACGCAAGTAATGACCAACCTGCTCAGTAACGCCTCAAAGTACTCCGCCAAGGGAGAGTCAATCGGGATAACGGCACGACGGTGGGAGGATCGGGTCTGCTACTCAGTGTCCGACCACGGAATAGGAATATCGAAAAAGGACCGGGACTCTTTGTTCAGCCTGTTCTTCCGTGCCGATAACGAGGAGACACATCGCCAGAGCGATCGTTGATCTTCACGAAGGTAAGATCAAGGCCAGCTCAAATCCTGAAGGCGGAACGACGATCAGTTTCTACATCCCCGGAGCTCGTACCGGCAGCATAGACACCCAGCTTCAAGAACAGTTGATGGCCCGAGTCATCCCATGGTCTCTCATGGATGATCTGCCTCAGCAGGTATCCGGAGAGCAAAACCAAGATGAGGCAGCCAGTTAGGCCGCCTCATCTTGATGATTTGTCAGGTTTCCAAGTTCCCAGGTTGCCAGATTTAGAGCAGTCTATTTAACCGCCCGCACAGAGATGCTTCTTACCGCATCAGCCCATGCGTCTTTACTGTCAGAGGACGTCGGGACGCTTGTGACGACCTCGATGTCGGTAAACCCGGCAGCGGCCATCTGACCCAGGTACACGCCCTGGAGCTGTGCACCTGCGATGCAGCCGGTCCAGTTGCTTACGTCGACCTGTACGTCTAGCGGCAGCTCTTCCGTCACAACGATGTCGGACACATAGAGCCGACCGCCATCCCTGAGTACGCGATATGCCTCTGCGAACACGGC